>JABAOC010006662.1_pt2 | contig 37951 bp, 45 predicted proteins | sample 7062161 | NCBI WGS metagenome assembly JABAOC01 (sample SAMN14538625, study PRJNA623070) | marine sediment metagenome | biome: marine biome [ENVO:00000428]; feature: marine pelagic biome [ENVO:01000023]; material: deep marine sediment [ENVO:00002113] | place: India: Gulf of Khambhat ... | reverse complement strand
TACTTTTGATTGGCATCCAGCAAAAGAACCATATCCTATTTAGGTAAAAAAATCCTTTTAAATATTATTTATTGTACAAAACAACCATTAGCATGAATGTGAAGTTCGTTTAAAAGGATTGGAACAAAAGAGTTGTTGAGTTACTATAATTTGGAAAGAAGGGAATATGAGTATTAATGTGAATGAGAGCATAAGGTTGCCTAACCTTCTTTCCTACATTTATTCATATGAAAAAGAGTTATTTAAATGCTTGTAAAGGAGGTCGCAAGGGAGGATACTCATTTGCTTAGCGGAAAGGTATCCACGAAAGGATTTGGAATCCTTTAAAAAATCAACCCCCTTCAAATATTCTAATATAGATAGGATTTATAAAATTAATCGTTATTGCAAACAATTTTATTACAATAAATTATTAAAATATTTGGTCTCCCCTCTAGATTTTTCGCTAGCAATAGAAAACTTTGACAACAGGGGAGTTTTCTATTAAAAAATGGGGAGACCAACAAGGTTACTGATTGATCTGAAAATTGATAGAAAAAAATAATAACGAATATTTAATTGATTTACATAATTGTTGTAGCAAAGAATGTGCTGGTAAAATTAAAAATAAATTAGAATCATCAGATGATTATGATTTATACGAAATTCAACGATGTGTAAGTTATTACGATTGTGAACGATTGAACAATTTACGAATAATGTGTGAAAAGAAGAAACGAACTGGTTTAACTGGTATTTTTGACGGAATTGCTACAGCTTTTTATCCTGTATGTAAACCTGCACAAGTTGGAATAATAAGAGCAAGTATTTCGTTAATTGATGCTGTAACTAATTTCGATAATAGGTCATCCAAACAAAATGAACAGAGTATTAAACAAGGAGAATTAAGCATTCAATTATTAGAATCAATTAAAGAATTTAGTGATAGTTCATCTAAACTTAATGAAGAAATGTTAAAACATAATAAATCTATGAATTGGTTGACTAAATTAATATTAATTTTAGCAGGTGCAACACTTGTAATGATTATTGTACAAATTGTCTTGATATTAGTTACTAATAACTTGATTAATATTTAGGGATTGAAATGTTAAATCCCACTATTTATACCATACTCAATGGAACACACCAATATAGACTAGCACTATAAAATCAAAAACCAGATTTATGAATAAAGTATGGTTGACTACTTGTAACAACTAATGCTGTTCTATCTCCATTTAAAATTAATTTTATTAAATCAGCAATTAAAATATAATCTGTTTGATTATTATCATAAAATGATGTGTGCTGCTTTTGAACAAATCTTCAATGTGATGAAGAAAGAAAAATGGATGACGGTCACCTTTCATAATACTGACATTGAAATATATACTTCAATTCTATTGGAAGCTATATTATCTGGATATGATTTAGAAAAAGTAGTATATCAACCTCCCGCAGTAATATCTAGTAAAGAGCAAATTCAGCCTTATGGAAGCGCAGTTGGAGATTATTATATCAGATTTAAAAAACCTCTTGTAAAACGAAAAAAGACAATATTTAAAATTGATGAAGTACGATATGAGAGAGCAATAGTTCAAAATGCAATTGAAATCATTGCAAAAAGAAACGAATCCACTCCACTTACTCAACTTTTAACGATGTATTCCAAATTAGCAAAACAGGGCGTATTATTGGGCGCAACAAAGAGAATCGATGATATTCTGAAAGAACATATTGGAAAAGAATTTGTAATAGTCAATAATAAGTGGTGGTTAAAAAATCCTGAAAAATATCTATTACATATAATCCCACTCAGTGAGAGAATTGAAAAAGTAGTTGTGCAGACTTTAATTAATAAAATAAAAGTATCTTTTGATGATGTAATAAGAGTTCTATATACGACTTTTCCAAATACACTTACTCCATCTCAAAGTGTTAAAATTTTCCTTGAAGAATATGCTGAAAAAACTAAAGATAAAAAATGGAGATTATTACCTAGTGTTAAGGAGAGAGAAAACCAACATGATAAGATGATTGAAATACTTATTGCCATTGGAAAAAAATTAGATTATCAAACCTATGCAGATACCTCTTTTGGACGTAGCACTGCTAAAAAATTGCCCGTGAATAGAGATAGGTTGAACAGAATAAAAAAAATTGATACCATTTGGTTTAATAGAGATGAGATTTCCTATATTTTTGAAGTCGAAAATACTACAGGAATTTCAGAAGCGATTATCAGAGGTTCTAATATAAAGAGTAAAACAACTAAACGTATTATTATTATTCCAGATGAAAGAATAAATTTATTATATAGAAAAATTAATGAACCTGCTTTAAATGAATTAATAGTCAAGGATAACTGGAGATATTTCTAATGGATTGGCAAGAGAGAATGAAATCGTGTTTACTCATGCTGCTGATAATGGGGATACAAGAATCGTGCTAAGTTGCTGATAGATAATAAGTTGATTGGTAAATTTAATTGTTTACAAATGAATTTAAATTTACCAATCACAATATTTATATAAGAGTTATTATGTTAATAAACTAGTTATTGGAAAGAAGGAATCAAAGATGAAGAAAAAATGGATTCTTGTTATCCATTTAGTTATTTTGTTACTGATATTACCTACAAGTGTAGTAGGAATTGAGGAAAGAATGGTGGAACCGTTAAATGACGGGGGACTAGCAGACAAGGTGAAGATAGAGGTTACAAAAGGGACTTGGTTACAAACACTTCTGAGAGGCAGTGTTTTTAAGGTCAAACTTTGGAATGGTAATAATCGTACAATTAATTATTTTTTTAATGTGAATGTTACAAAAAAGAAGGGTGAGGTACTATTTGAACACAAACATGATTTAATTGAAGATTTTACGCCTGGTTTATTAGATAATTGGGGATTTTGGTACTATACTCATTTCAGGCAGAAAGGTTTTATATTTGGTTACTTCGATATTAATGTAAAAATTCAGATTGTTGAGGATGCTTCAATCAAAACGCATCAAGGTCATGGTATAATATTCTGGATTTCAGCTTTGATATGGGACTGAGTTAAAACTCGGCTTAACTTAAAGCCTTTAAAGAGATAATAAAAAAGCTAATAGATGGAAGATTGAACAGTAGGTAGAATTATTATCTTAGTTATTTGCCTAATCAATTTTAGTTCTTACACGGATTTTTAGGCAATTATAGAACGTTCAACTTCATTTTTCTAACTTTTTATAGTTAACTGTTTTGCACATAAAATGTTAATTTTGCACATTTAATCGGCTTTTCTCCTTATTTTATGTGCAAAGCTCTGGAGTAGGAAAATTTAAATAACCATAAAACATTGGAATCATTGGTGAGGGGTGCAATATTAAGAAAAATACATTTCGCCTCTGTAAATTTAACTTATTTTCTTTTTCATAACCTTCTCTAAACAGCATTCACCTCTCACGTTCCTCCCGTTTTGCTCCTAAAGTACATATTCATAAGGAGAGAAAATTTTTAGCTAGAAGAACTCGAGGTATTTCTGGATTTCTACTTATTTTTATTAGTAATTTTAATTTCAATTTTTTTCTTATTTACTGTAATAAGTTTTTTTAATTCAAGAGTTACCTTCTTCTTTGGTTTTAAATTATCAATTGCTTTTGCTGGTGTTTCACCATCTATTTCATAAATATAATATCCTTTCTCACCATTAATCGAAGTAATATATTGATTGTTACCAACCTTTTGAATTTCAATACCGGGAAGTTGTTTCAACGCATCAAAAAGACTCCCATCCTTATCAATTTCAACAATTGACTCTTCAATAAACGGTTCTAAAACTCTTTCTAAACTTCCGATATTAATTCTTAATAAATGGACATTACCTACGATTCGTTTCTGTATAAGACCTGCCTTTTCAAGAAGTTTAACATGTCTTGAAACAACAGGGACAGAAATCGCTAATTCCTTTGCTAATCCAGAAATATGTATTTCCCTGTTCATGAGTATTTTCATTATGTTTATTCGTGTTTTGCTACTTAATGCTCTAAATAATTCATCCTTACTCATTTTGATAATAATCGTTATCTAATTTGTTAACTTTAAATTTTGCTATACTATATCGATTAAAGGGTGTTTCAATATGAAAAAAACGTCTATGAAATTAATGATTTTTTTAATCAGTATAATCTTGATAAATATTCCACTAGAATACTTCAATAATACTTCAGCAGGATCTGAAAGTAATTTTCCATACCAACCAACAGATGAAGTGATAGTTACAGCTTTAGATTACCTAAATAACCGACAGGCTCATGATGGGAGTATTGGTGGTTTTGCTGTTTCATCATGGGCAGCAATGGCAATATCAGCTGCAGAAGAAGATCCTCATGATTGGGAGAACTTGGTGAGTTATTTATTGAATAATATCAATCGTCTTGATAAAAACAAGGCAACGGATTGGGAAAGACATACTCTTGCAATTGTTGCATGTAACGAAGACCCACGAGATTTCGGTGGTTTTGATTTTATTGATAAGATTATCAGTTTTTATGATGGGCTACAAATAGGAGAAAAAGCAAATTTATATGATGATTTTTTTGGTGTTCTAGCACTTATTGCTGGTGGTGTTGAGAAAGATTCCCATGTTATAAAGAATGTTAGATCATACATCAAAGAAGAACAACATAAGACTGGAAAATGGGGTGATGTTGATTCGACATCAGCAGCGATTATGGCGTTGATTTCTGCAGGAGAAAGTCCTCACTCTGAATGTATATCAAATGCTTTGTCATATCTTAAAACGACACAAGCAGAGAATGGTGGATTTCAATCATGGGGCATGGCTAACGCAGCATCGACTGCATGGGCGGTACAGGCTATTGTTGCAGCTGGACAAGATCCTACCAATATCGAATGGAGACGAGGTGATAATTCTCCGATTGATTTTCTTGTAAGATTGCAACAGAAAAATGGTTGTTTTAATTGGTCTGATAATAAAAATATGAATCCTGAATGGATGACCTCTTATGTAATTCCTGCGCTACTTGGAAAACCATATCCTGTTAAAATATTCAAATCTAATGGTGGAGGAAATAATAATGGAAATGGGAACACTGGAGGTAATGAAGGAGGCGATGGCAATGGTAATAATAATGGTGATAAGGGTGAGTGGCAGGGATTTATACGGATAGAGGGCGCAACGCATACAATATGGAATGGTGAGGTATGTTTCAGTGATTCTTTGATTACGGCACTTAATGATAGTTCTGGTGAGATGGAAGAATATTACATTCCTTTTCCAAGTGTTTTGGGAGCGCTTGATGAAGCATCACAAGAGGGAGGATTTTCTTATTTTGTTATATATTATCCAAGTTGGGATGCTTTTTTTATCAAGACAATAGCAGATGATTCCGACTGGTGGCACTATTGGGTTGATTATACACTACCAATGGTAGGTGCAGGAGCATATGAATTAACAGAGGAAGACAATGAGATTCTCTGGGGATACTTAGAGAATTGGACTGCACATGCATTACGAATAAGTGTGAGTAAGAATATAGTTAATGTATCTGAAGAGTTTGTAGTAAGTGTATACAATGCGACTATGTCTCCTGTTAAAGATGCAGTCGTATACGTTAATTCATTTGAATATATAACCGATGAAAATGGAAATGTTTTAATTGATATTGACATCCCGGGGAACTATGAAATCTATGCTGAAAAAGAGGGATACGTAAGATCTAATAGGACATCGGTTCAGGTACTGTTGTTGGTAGAAATTATTAAACCAGAGGATAAGGCAGTTTACCTTTTAAATCGGAAAACAAGGATTTCCTATTCAGATATATTGATAATTGGACACATTGACATCGAAGTAAATACAGCAGATAATGTTGAAAAAGTAGAGTTTTACATTAACAACAAGTTGAAATATGCTGATTATGAACACCCTTTTATATGGAGATTAAACGAAAGAGCATTGTATGAGAACAAAACAATCAAGGTACAAGCATATGTGAGCAATAATGATAGTCTTCTTTATATCAAACAACTCATTGAACATGTCGTCTCATTAGTGGAAAAATATTCTTCACCTTATATAATAAATAAAATAATTACTTATATGCAAAATCTTGAGGATATAATAACAACACAAAGTACAGTTGCTGAAAAAGAGGTAAGAATCATCAATATTTTCCCAAATCTTCACATTCTATAAAAAGGTGATACAAATCAAAGAGAAGCTTAAAAAAATTATTGACAAAATAGGTTGTATATTCATTTTAGTTGGAATCGTTATTGTGGTTTATATGGTATCACAATCAGATTTTTATTCAATATACGTTGGCGATAAAGATTCAGATGGAATTGTTGAAAATGTAGGCATTAAGATAATATCACCTGCATGGAAAATTGAATATGTTAGTACATCAACTGAGAATATCACGGTTGCAGATTTTCTTTTTGAATGTTCGAGTTATCATAATTTTGAGATTGAGAATGAATATTGGGGAGGTTATAAGTCATTCTTTATCAAATCAATTAATAATATTGAAAATGGAAATGATGGCAGATATTGGCAATTTTATGTTAACAATAAATTTGCAGATGTTGGATGTAGTAATTATTTTCTTAATGATAATGATGTTGTTGAATGGCGATTCGAAAAATCTCCTTGGCAATAATAACCAATTAAAAATCCTGTTGAAAATTATTATTACCATTCAGCAGTAATAATTGCAAGAAAAAGGAAAAGTAATCCAAAAACGAGAGCAGATAATACTATTGATTTTTTCTTCTTTGATGTAGCTCCGATTGCTCCCCCTAAACCTACTCCGAATAAGGTCGACATACCAACATAAGTAGCAGGGGAATCTCTACGGAGATGTTCAAACCAATTTACATTTGGATCTACCTTATCCCAATGAAATCCAAATTTATTTTCATACTCCCTTACATGAATTGATTTCCCATCTTTTAGAGTAAGTCCATAGTCGGCAAGCTGACCTTTCGGTTCTCCAATGCGTTTATAAAAACCTAAAGATAAGGGGTGAGGAATTTCATCTTTTAAGCAGAATATCTCTTCATGGGGAGGAAGAGACATTACTTTATTTATTGTTTGATTTAATGCTAGAACGTTAATTTTATTACCCTAAATATTTAGTACGTTATGTTATTTATAAATTTCTCTAATTTAGGCTTTGCACCCTTATTCAATTTTGCACCTAAAGTTGTAAATCTGACCCTAAAGTCCTATTTTTAATCATTAAGTAACTTAAATTATTATTTTCGTATTATGCGCTTTATTTCTTTTTTTTCTTCTTCAGTCAGATCTAGTTTACTCTTTAGTTTCGTTCTAAAAGATAAAATCTTTAACTTATCTTCTTCAATTAACTCAGGATACAGATTTAAATTATCTTGTAATAGTAATGCCAATTCTGGTGATTTCAAATCTTCCAATATTCCTCGTTGAATTTGTTTTAAAACATGGTTACAAATACTAAAATCTGTTTTTCCAAACATAGCAATATGTGGTAGTGGTGCGTGATAGTGTGGTTTTTTTAGTGTGGTATAAATGGTGTGGTAACAGGAGAAAAAGTAGTTTCAACAATCTTCATTTTAATTTTAATAATCAGTTTGTTGTTGGATGCTGGGAGGATATGCAACAAAAACCCCAACTGTGCAACTCTCAGCATCCTATTTTTTACTTTATAATAGTTTATATAGTTTTTATTGATAGGAAGTTGGGATTGATAATGACTGTAATCCTTACTGATAGTGAAAGAGATGAATTATTTAATTCAATAAAAACACCAATTAATAAAATTGTCAGTATCACATTAAAACCAAAAACAGGTACAAGACATAGAGAATTTCAAGCAGAATTGATAGATGGGCAAAAAAGAGAATACAAGATGATAATTAGAAAAAATACAATCGATCAATTTGATTTTTCTATATTCTTAAGATATTTGCATAGAGACGCAAAAAATGGAGAACAATGACAAGATACAATGGTTGCCACATTCATGTAAACAAATTAGAAAAGGAAAAAATTGAATGTTTTCATATTCATAAAATAACAGAAAAATATCAGAAGGCAAATTTTAAGGATGAAGGGTATGCTAAACTTACAGATTCTTATTCAAATTATGATTCAGCGTTAGGTGAATTTTAAGAAACAATAATATTAAGGGAATACCATTTATGCCTACGCTTACAAATTGGAATAAAAGGGATGGGATGCCAAATACAAATAATATTCTTAAAGAATTTAAGGATAAAGTCTGTGAACAAATTAAGTTAAAATCTTTAGGAAAAAATAGATATGTTGTTTCCACTCCATTTACATTTGAAGATGGTGATTTATTTAAAATAATATTACAAAAGGATGGGGATACTTGGTACTTAACTGATGAAGGACATACATTAATGCATTTAAGTTATGATGAATTTGAAATAGATACAAGTAGAAGAAATGAATTGTTTTTACAAGCAATTAAAAGATATTATTTAGAAGATGATGATGGGGAAATAAAAATTGAAAATAAAGAGTTTGGAAATGCTTTATATAGTTATGTACAGGGATTAATGAGAATAGCAGATTTAGAATATACTGCAAAACCTACAGTAGCATCTTTATTTATGGAAGATTTTAAAAAATATTTAAATGAGAAAATTAGACAAGAAAAAGAATTTGATTATGCATACCAAAAATATGATCCTAATGGATATCATCGTGTAGATTGTAGAGTAATAGTTCCAAAAACTTCTATTCATATTTATGGTGCTACACATGAAAAAAAATGTAAAAATATTGCTATCTCCTGTTATTATTTGAGAGATAGAGGGGTAAAATTCTTTTCAATTGCAGTATTTGAAAATCAAGAGGAATTACATCCTAAAGTGATAAATCAAGTTAATGATGCAATTGATAAACCATTTTCATCATTTGAGTATGCAAAAAAGAGAATACCAGAACTTATTGATACTTTATTCATGGCTCAAACAAAATAATAAACTTTAATCATGTGCACAGTTGGGGTAGGACATATGAAAAATGAACAACCAACAGGATAGAAACAACCGAATACTTTCAATCTTCTTAGCGGTCAGTTTATATACTCTCAAACAATTTTTGATACAGTTAAAACAACAATACACCAATATCCTCACTGGAGAACTTGAGAGGGGGAAAACCTCTCCCATTCCTCCTTTTTTACTTCTCTTCCATATAGGTGTAATTTTAGATGCAAATTCTCTCACCATCATGGTTATGTCCTCCATATCTAAACGTCTTGCTCATGGTTCTAAGGAGAACTTTCAATTATCTAATAGGAAAATATATAAAGTATGCAATATTTATAAAATTGGCAATACTACCCTTGAAGATTTTGGGTTAATAATAAATGACCCCAAGAGTTGGATTAGAACTCAAGGGGTCTGGAGCCATGATAAGATGTCTATCACAGCCCCGAAAGAATCAATAAAAGAAGCAGTTGATAAGCCTTTTTGTTGCACTCATTGTGGTAGTGAAAGTTATATAAAATATGGAAAGAAAAACAATAAACAAGTCTACAAATGCAAAGAGTGTAACCGCAAGTTTGTTGATAACCTCTATTTTAAGAGATTAAAAGTTAATCCTAAAATTATTTGCGTTACTTTAGATTTGTATTTCAAAGGGATAAGTTTACGTGGTATTTCCGAGCATCTGAAACAATTCTACGATTTAGATATATATTTTACAACCGTCTACCGTTGGATAGAACGATACATCGAAATCATGGACAACTATGTATCACAGTTCAAACCGAAATTAGGAACGGTTTGGCATGCAGATGAAATGATGGTTGATATTGATGGAGAATGGTTTTACCTCTGGAATGTAATGGATGAGTTTACACGATTTCATTTAGCAAGTGTGATTAGTAAGGAACGGAATGTTGAGAAGGCACGAAAAACATTTCAGATTGCTAAGAAACGAAGTCATGGTGATAAACCAAGATGTATAGTTACTGATGGTTTACATTCCTATAATAAAGCAATTAACAAAGAGTTTCATACAACTAAAAAAGAGACTGTTAATATAGGGAATGTCGGGATTAAGGGTAAACGATTTCGCAATTCCAAATTTGATAACAATATGGTTGAACGATTACAGGGTACTGTTAGAGATAGAAACAAAACCCAACGTGGTTTAGAAATCCCAAATTCACCATTTATCAAAGGTCATCAACTCTATTATAATTTCATTCGACCACATCAAAGTTTGAATGATTACACTCCTGCTCACTTTTCTAATATTTATTTGGGACTTGATGATAAGAAGTGGGAAAACCTTCTTATGCAATCAATTAGATTTCAAAATAGGGAGAAACATAATGGAAAAAATAATGGTATAAAAAAATGAAGAAAGAACAGAAGAAGAAAATAGTAAAAGGTATTATTCTATCGATATTATTATTTGCAGTTGTAACCATTAGGTATCATATTTTACCATCAATAGCTGATTCAGGTAACCCTTTTGGGAGTGTACTTTTGGATTTTGGAGTAATAATAGTACCTTTCATTATTGTTGCTTTCTTTTTCATAAAGGAAAAAAATTTTTATGAATTGTTAATATTAGGTGCAGTGATTGGTTTTGTGAGTGGAAATCTATTTTTTTGCTATTTAATGATAACAGAAATTATTGCACCAACACCAAGTGCAGATTATAGTTTAGTACCTTTTGTTTGGATTGTTTTTACACCGATTTTTACTGGTTCAGGTATTATTGGTTCAACGCTTTCTTATGTGATTAAAAAATTATTTAGAAAATTCAAAGAGAAGCCGAATAAATGAATGAAAAATATAATTGTATACATTGTGGTTATGAATTAAAGAAGGATGAGATACCTTGTCCTAAATGTGGGTTAAAAGGTCGGAAAATTTCAATTGATATACATGAAAAACTTGAGATTTCAGATAGTTTAAAACTTCATTTAAAAAGAGGAGAAAAAAGAGAAGATGGAAAACTTAAAAAGGAAATTATTAGTAGAATAAAAAATGGTACTGAAAAAAGAATTATTAAAGATAGAATAGGTAAAAAAACACAAGCTACTTTTATTGTATGGAGAGATGGAAAATTGCATCATTTCCATGATAAAACATCGGAACTAATTGAAATCTGGCAAAAAGAAGATAATATATATAAGGATAAAGAAGGGAATTTGTATAATAGAATAACATCTAAAAAAGATAACTCGACAGAAGTGTTTGTTGATTCAAAGGGAAAGGAATATAGGTTTTTAGTGAGATGAAAAAATGATAACACCCCATATACAACACCCCCAATGCAACACCACAATTTGCAACAGAACCCGAAGAAGGGTTCTGTTCAATTAGGGGGTGTTCATTTTGGGGTGTTCAAAAAAAGGTGGTAATCTATTAATTTTTGCGGGCTTAACATAGGTGCACAATAAACCATGATACTTACTCTCACACTCAATAAATTTTAATTTTTATTTTTTAACTCCTTGTCAAAAATCTCATAATTACTATTATTTTACATCTATTTTACCATTATATTTATTAAATATATATTAAATATTTTTTTATATTTCCATTGTGGAAAGGAGGCAATAGTTATGAGAAGAAAAATAATCGTAATATGTGTTATTTTAGCGCTGGTGAGTACAGTAACAATAATTCCAACGGTTATAGCTTTAAGTGATGAAGAAGTAGAAGATATTGTTGAAGAATATACAGGAGAAGATATGCTTTTAGTTTATAAAGAAGACTATCAGGGAGGATATGATTATCTATTTACTAATGTTACGGGTGAAGAACCATTTATTGAAGCTATTGTAAATGGACAAGACTGTGATTTAAGTGAATTAGAACCTGAATCAATCGAAAACGAAACTTTGGACGAATACATATTTGAAGAATATGAAGCAGAATACAATTATTCGGTAGCTGAAGCAGTTCAGGGTGGAGAAAACAAAACTGTAACCCTCGAGTTGGTAACAGGAACGGTAACGGTTTTATATAGAATGGTTTGGGTAGCTGGTAGAAATCGCTTTGGAGTTGTATTGTTTAAATTGTATAACCGAGGAATATTTTTTGTGGAGTATGGAGTTAAGGTATTTTATATCATAGATTTATGTAAAACATGGCATAACAGTTTTTGGTATGAACGTACAGGTTTTACTCATGAAAAAGATTTTATAGGTTCTAGTGGAATAATTACTGCAGAAGCATCTTTTAAACAAAGATGGTTTCCACTAGAAGAATGGCAATTATGGTCATGGCAAATCATAAATAAATATTGTCAGTGGACTTATGATTACGGTATGGAAAAATTATGATTAGACCTTTTTACAAATTTTAATCTTTTTTCTTTTTTTAATTAATAAATGGTTATCTAAAGAACCAGAATATAAATATCTTAAATCCTTGTTTAATTAATGTTTGATTTTCAGCTATTAGTTCTGCATTTACATTCATATAGATTCTTATAGGGATACAAATTACAAACCAATAATCAACACCAAATTTATCATAAGGGTGGACTTTAAAAGTCCCTCTGTCAATGATTTCTCCTTTTGAATCTGTAAGATTTAAAGAACAATTTAAAGTATAATTGTTATTATTTTCTACACGAAAATGACAACCGATTCCGCCGTATATCTTCAGGATTATATCTTCTTCATTTGTAGCCATAGAAGTATTATTGATATTGATAAATGAGATGACAAGTATTATCACCAGTAATAAGTTTATTTTTTTCCGATTCTTCATCATTTTAAAATTCTATGTAATTCTATCTATAAAAATCTTTTGTAAATTTTTGTGAAAACACAATAATTTTATTCATTGATTGTGTTTGTAACCACCCGCTTTCACCACCCGAAATAGTCACCACCCCATTTGCAACACCCCCCAATGCAACACTACTTTATGCAACAGTACCACGAAAGATGAAAAATTTCGCTTTTTATTAGACAATGATATAGACTCTATTAAATGGCAGAGATTAGAACCGAAAGAACCATATTATTGGCTTTATAAAAAGGATATGACTAATAAAGGAGAATACGACAAAGGTATTAGTCTCTCTAATATTTTTGAGTTGATTGGTAGTGGAATAAAAACAGATCGAGATAGTCTTTTTATTGATTTTGATTCTTCGAAACTTTCTGATAGAATTACAAAGTTATTTTCAGGTAATTATGATCAGAAATTCATTGATGAATATAATGTAACTAATTCAAGTAGTTATCCCTTACTAAATAGAATAAAAAACCAATCCTTTAATCAATCAAATATTAAAAAACTACATTATCGTCCCTTTGATGTTAGGAATATATACTATGATATTGGGGTCACCAGTAGGCCTGCATATGAAATAACGCAACATTTCCTCAATTTTAAAAATATAGGTTTAGCTTATTCTAAACAAATTGTTGGTAAAGAATGGAAACATGCTTTGGTTACAGATGAAATTGCTGAAGGTTGTTTAATATCAATAAATACAAGAGAATGGACTTATGTGTCACCTCTCTATTTGAAACCTGGAATTATGATGAATCAGACTCAGCAAGTTCAATTAACTGAGTCAAATATCAGTTTTATAAATCCATATAAGGATCTTCAACCACAGCCAAATTTCACTATTAAATTCATAAAATATATTTCTAAAAGATATAACTTTATACCTACTCCTGAAGAAATATTTGGTTATATCTATTCGATATTGTATTCTAACAAATATAGAAAGAAATATTATTCGTTTTTAAGATCTGAATATCCAAAAATCCCTTTTGTTGATAATCCTAAACAATTCAAAACTTTATCTAAATTAGGAACACAGCTTATTGATTGTCATCTTTTAAATAAAATTTCTAAGGATTCAAAAATTGGAAATTTCCCTATTTCTGGTAATAATCGTATTGATAAAATAGAGTATGACAAAAAAAATAAACAGTTACTTATCAACGACACACAATATTTTGATAATATTCCTCTAGAAGTTTGGAACTATGAAATTGGTAGCTACCAAGTTGTTTACAAATGGTTAAAAGAAAGAAGGAAAATTAATAAAAAATTATCCTATAAAGAGATAAGTCATCTCCAGAAAATAATTCATTCGATAAAGGATACTATTATTATTGCAAAAAAAATAGATTTGATTCTTAAAATTTAATTGATTATTTTATCTCCTCTTTCAAGTAACGAATGAATTGAATAAGATTCAATAATTCAATAACCAATGTTATTCCACCTATTGTAAACAGTCCAGCAATAGCACCAAGAATATAGGTTAAAAGTCTCATGTTGTTTATTCAAAAAATGGACAATCGCTTGGGCAATCATTTATTGGAATTGGATTATCAAATTCATCACGTTGAGCATTACAATAGTGACTTATTCCCGTTGATTCTATTTTACTTCCTTTGCCAATTGGTTTCATTATAAGAGGTGGTCTATTTATAAGATGTTCACATCTTAAATTAAATGACATATATTATACAATATCTTCAAAATATTTTAATTTTTGTTAAGTACTCGCCAATATTTTAAATAATAATCATATATATGATTAATAGATTTGGAAATGGGGAGGAAAATGCATCCTGCAAGTAAATATAATGAAATTAGGCATCACGTATTTTCTACATATCATAAATATAATTTAAAAACCGCATTATCTGTTTTACAATCAAGAGCTCCAGAATTATATAGCGCAAAAACAGGATATGTTGGTTTAGAAGCAGAATTATTTTTTTATGATAAAGAAAGAGATAAATTAGATTTACAAGCAACTTTAGATGCAGGAGATAAATGCGATTTTACGGGTATATATAAAGATAAACATGCCCGATTTGATACAACTACTAATATTGATTACAAATCTTTAGAGGATTATGAGTCTTTTCAAAGAACAGGTCGTCCATATTATTTAGTTGTATATGATAGAAAAAGACAAACTCATAGAATTATTGATATAAATTTTCCATTTTGCCCAGATTGTAAAGGCCGAATGATTGATGGATTAATATTAAAAGAAATTGAAATTGAGACTTCTAATCTTACTCCACATGGCTCAACAATGCAAACCCTAATACGAATTTGTACAAAAAAACCTGATTATCATAATTTTATAGTTGGTGATTATTATTATGATTTAGATACAAAACGCACTTTAGAATTTTGGTTAAAAGAGGATTTTGTTGATGCATGGGATGATGATGACTTTAAAAAAATGATCGTTGATCAAAGAAAAAAATGGACAATAAATCACAATACATATTTAAGAAAATTAGGGCAATCACTTACACCAAATCCTTTAGGATTTATTGGGGAATTTGATTATTGGATGTTTTGGAAGGATAAAGGAGAATATTATACTAAGATTGTTTGGACGCATGAAATGTTGGAAAATTATTTCCCAGCTGATATGGAATTATATATTGATTCTATTTGATTAGATAATTTAGATATTTATTGATTAAGTCATTTAAAATGATTATTTTATACATATAGAAAGTGAATATGGGTGCAAAATCAATAACATGGATACAACTTTAATAAGCTCGATAAGAGCGTAGTTTTATAAAGTAGTAATTTATTTGGATTTTTAAAGTGATAGCTCTACTCAATTGAATATAGTTACATGTATTGAAAAAAGAATATTTGCATATATATAGATATATATGATTGGAGGATGGAAACTGACCGAAAAACCCGTTTTGGGATGCAACGGGGAAAAATTTATATGTGAAAGTGGACTATATTTAAGTGTAAACCAATTAAGGGAGGCTTATTTGTAATGGCAAAGAAACAATCTGCTACTATTGTAAATCATCGAGATTCTGAAAAAACAAAATTGCAAAAAAAAGAATGTATCGAAATAGAAATTTTTAAAAGAATTAGTAATCCTCGCTCTGTTGAATCTGCGAAATTATATAAAATATTAAATCCAAAACCGTCTGATAGTCTTGCATTTGAAATTGCTCAATGGAGTGCAAATAATTCAAATAATGTAAGGTTTGAACAGTGGGATTTAAGTAGACCTGATGAAACCCCTTATTCACGTAAAGCATATGTATTTGTTGCTGAAACAACAAAAAAACAAATGATTGAAGAATTGAAACGAGAAATAAACATTGTTGAACAAAATTATAGAACAAAATTGAGAGAAATTAATAGAAAAATAGGGAAGAGACCTACCGTTATTGAAGCAATTTCATCCTAAGTATTATTTTTAGAAAAAAATCCAAATGAAATACGAAAAATAATTAGTTATTTACCTGAAGATGCAGGGGCATATAAAAATCTTTCAGGAAGAACATATTTAGAGTTTATTGCTAATTTTTTTAATAAAAAAGATACCCCCGAAATAGTTCAAAAAGGAATTGAAATAGCAGATCTTGGTAATAGAATTGATGATAAAGTTGATACGTATAGTAAAGGAATGAAAAGAAGGCTTCTTGTTGGTCGGGCTCTTATGACGCGACCAAAACTTGCCATACTAGACGAGCCGACAGCTGGACTTGATGTTATAAATGCCCAAGAAGTGAGAAAAATTATCAAAGAGACTACAAAAAACGGAACTACAATATTGTTATCATCTCATAATATGCTTGAAGTAGAATTTCTTTGTGATCGAATTGCTTTAATTGATGAAGGGAAAATTGTTGAAGAAGGCAAACCAAAGATGTTAATGCAGAAATATGGAGCAAAAAATATCGAAGAGGTATTCACAGGAGTGGTTAAATGAGCTCCTTTGGTAATATTATACGAAAGGAAATGAGGGAATTGTTAACTCCTGCAACAATTATTCCCATTGTCATTATTGCTTTATTATTTGGTATCCTCGGCAGTTCAATAGAGGGAATTCAAGAGGGTTTAGAAGAAGATCCTGTACTTGGTTATATCAATGATGATAGTGGTACCTTTTCTTCTATTTTTACGTCCCATATTAATAATAAATCTAAGGTTGTTTTCAATTCAACAAATATACTTGATAAAGATGATGGTTTAGAGCTGGTTAAACAAAAAGAAGGAGTAGCGTTAATTGTAATAAAACATAATTTTACTGAAAATATTTTAAACGATAGTCATGGGAACATCGAGGTATTTTGGATAATGAAAGGCGCTGGCATTTTTGATACAATATCATCTGAAGTTGTAGAGGATCTTATCTATTCAATTAATAGGGAGATATCAACCTCTTTGGTAAAAAGAAACACAACAGTAAATGCTAGTATTGCATTAAATCCAACATTAAGAATTGATACAACATATTTCAAGGATAGAGTAGTTGAACTGTCACCTTCCGCTATTTCTGGTATTTTAGCATCACAATCTGCATTTATTCCTATTATCATTATGATGCTGGTGATATTTTCAGGACAAATGATTATTTCATCTATGGCGCTTGAAAAAGAAAACAAAACACTCGAAACATTGCTTACACTTCCAGTGAAACGTACAAGTATTGTAGCTGGAAAAATCACGGCAAGTGCAGTTATTGGACTTGTTTTTGCCGTAATTTATATGTTTGGAATGAGTATATACTTGCAGGGATTTCAATTTTCAGATCAAATTAACCTTGCACAATTTAATTTAGTGCTTACCTCAGATGATTTTATTTTAGTAGGAATATCATTATTTATTGCATTAATCTGTGCACTTGCTCTCGGTATGTTTCTTGGAACACTTGCAAAAGATTACAAAAGCGCACAAACTCTCGTCTTTCCGGTTACCATGCTTGCAATGATACCTATGTTTGTTACAATGTTTGTGGATTTTGATACGATGCCTCTCGCTTTAAAGGGTTTTATATTTGCTATACCTTTTTCTCATCCGATGATGGCATCAAGGGCGCTTTTATTTGACGATTATATTCTTGTTATTAGTGGAATTATCTATATTTCTATATTTGCATTAGCAATGATTGGTCTTGTTGTGTGGGTGTTCAAAACCGATCGGTTGCTTACTGGAAGTACAAGAAGGAGAAAAATTTGGAAGATGATCAAAAGAACCTAAAATATCTCTACTATATTTATGGTTGGAAAACTTTATATTTTACAATAATATTTAATTATTAATATTAACTTATTATGTTTGAGGGATGAATATGAACAAGAAACTAATTGGTATTATTGTAATAATGGCGATAATGACGAGTTTTTTTGTCGGTATTGTTTCTGCTAAGGATAGTTTAGTTTATGCTGATGAAGTAGTATTATCAAGTAATGGATCTGAAAAATATGTTGCATATTATCCAAACAATATAACTGAGATTAAAACAGTTGGACCTAGTTCATTTTTTATCTATGCTACAGAGATTATTCTTATTGATGGGGCTTTTTTAAAGGTTTCACTTATAGAAATGATTCTTGGTAGTAGGAATTTCCATTTTATTTTTCCCAATATATCTATCAATGTTAAGGATCTTACGTTTTCAATAAAATATACTAGAAATCTTAATCAATTACCAATTCTTAAGAGGTTTTTTTACAAAACTACAATAGTAGAAAATGGAAATGTAACATCCTATATGGAAAAACACACCGTTATTGTAACAGGATTTGAAGGTGAATTTAGGCTCCTTAGAACAAAACTTTTTAGATTATACCCAGCCCACTTTTGGTTTGAGGGCACTTGTAAAGATGCTATAGTAATAACTTAAAAATTTCTCTACTTTTTATCAACTATAAATTCTGATTATACTATGTTTGTACAATTTATATAAACATAAAATATAAGTATGGTAAGGACATTAGTTTTAATAATAAGGGAGAAATAAGAAAATATATGGCTAAAATAATAGTTGATAGAATTTATGTCATAAAAATGATAATATCGTTTTTAATTGCTCTCTTATTTATCTTACCAAATACCGTAGTACATGCAGATGTTCAGAATAATAATATCAAATTAACTAAAGGAATAGATGCAAAGTCAACAAGTATATATAAAAAAGGATGGACACAACTCATTGATAACGGTTTTGGAAGAGAGACGAATCTAGCAACACGGGGTATTACTATTTACAAAAACGAGCTTTATATCGGAACACAGAATGTTAAACTTTCAAAATTATTTAATAATATCAATACAGATATTCTGCAGAAAATATCTCAATTGCTCCCTGATATTATCCCTAAATTATTACATAGGACTCAACTGTTTAAATTAATTTTTAAATTTGTACATTATCTCCGGAGTGTTACTACCAGAAGAATATTACATATACCTGTAAGAGCAAGCGATGGTTGTGAAATATGGAAATATAATTACACAACCGATTCATTTCTGCAAATTGTTGGAGATAATCCAGATACAGAAATGAAATCTGGTTTCAATTACTCATTTAATTGCATAGCATCGGTTATGAAAGAGTTTAAGGGAAAATTGTATGTAGGAACATGGAGTACCCCTATTGGGAGTTTAAAGGATCCTAATCGCAAAGGAGGGGAAATCTGGCAATATGATGGCCTCACTTGGGAACAAGTAGTGGGCAACAATGCACCTTTTATAAAAGGTGGATTTGGCAACTTCAATAATGTTGCTATATGGAGCATGGAAGAGTTTAATGGATATCTCTATGCTGGTACAATGAACTGGGATTTTTCTCATAATGGTGGTTGTGAGATATGGCGGACATCTGATGGTATATATTGGGAAAATGTAGTTTTAAATGGATTTAGACCAAACATGACTGCACTTGACCGTTTTATCGGAGTGGCTAATACTTATGCATGGAGTATGGAAGTTTTTAAAAATCAATTGTATGTAGGGACATTCAACGGTCTTTACAGATTATTTACTGAGGTAGGTATGGGGTGTCAACTATGGCGAACCAGCGATGGGAAAAATTGGAGTAAAGTCAGTCTTCCAAATGGTATTACGGGGTATTCAAAGGATGGATTTGGTGAACCTGAAAACTATGGAATAAGAAAAATGGTAGTTTATAATAATGAATTATACGTTGGTACAGCTGCAAACATTGTTCTTAACAAGGGTTGTGAAATTTGGAAATATGATGGCGTTCATTGGACGCCGATAATTAGTGCTAATATTCCTGGAATTGAAAAGAACGACATTGAATACAGTGGATTTGGAAATCCTCTAAATAAATATGTATGGTCTATGATTGTTTCATCTGATAACAAGTTATGGGTTGGCACTGCTAACGGTAAATGTATTAACCTTCTGGAACCTATAACAGAAGGATGTGAAATATGGTGTTATGATGGGAAAGAATGGATGCCTCTTGTAAAAGATGGCTATGATCAAATACCTTCTAATGGCTTTGGTAATATTAATAATGAAGGTGCACGGTCAATGATAGAATANNATTTAAACTGGTAAGTACGAGATTACTCATACCACAAGAAGGCTGTGATCTTTGGATGCTGATTGTATAGATTTTATTTTTTTAAATATAGGATTTAGTCACAAATAAACACAAATTTATCAAAAAACCTTATTTTAGGAAATACGGACGTGGCGGTTTCCGAACACTCCAACAGGAGAAAATTTTGTCAAGAAAACCTCGAAAATTGGCCTTTTGATTTTTATAGTCGCTAAAATTGATTCTATCTCACTAAACCTTTTCTTTTTCTTTTTTTCAGTCTCACTATATCATTTTTTGAGTGAGGAGGTAATTAGATATGAATGAGATAGAAAAATTATTGGATAGGGAAAAAGAAAAGAAAGAAAATAAGGCTAAAGAGACAAAAGAGATAAAAGAAATAACAGGAAAACGAGAAAGATTAGGAGATTATTTAGAAAGAATTACAGCAAATAATCCAGAGAATCACTTGACATTTATCGATGGTGTTTTAGTGACTTGGAAAATCTTTAACAATATCCTAGACAAGCGTCTTAGAGACGATAACGGAGATCCTGAAGGGATTATATACAAAGGTAAAAAATACGATTATCTTGGTATAATAAACGATGACGTCACAGATTTGTTGTTGAATCAGGTTTTAGAAAATGGTTATTTTAAAACTAGAGGATATCAATTGATGTATCAATTTGGTATTAATAGGTAATTAAATTCTTATTGTATTAAATGAAAAAAGAATTACTATAAAAAATAATGCAATTGACATAAACATATACATATAAAAAATCCATTTAAAACAGGAGTGAACATTCCCATAATCTTCTACAAATGTCTTCTTTTTCATCATTTTTGTTATAAAATCCTTTGTGTTTTTTATCTTTCGATCTAATTCAACCATTTCATCAGAGAGATAGTATTCGTCATATTTCAGTATTCTATCATTCTTCTTATCTCGTTTGCTGAAAAAATCAAGTTTTTCTTCAATTTTTTTAATTATAGCAATTCTTTCAAAAATTCTTGTGCATTCTCTTTTAAAATTATGTAATCCTAGAAATGAAAATATAAACATTGCTGGTAATATAACAATACTTATCATTATGATTTTTCCAGTTTCTTCAAAACCTATAAAAGTTATTAGAGAGGCATATGCTGTAAGTAGGGCAATAAAAATATATGCAAAAAATTTGATAGTTTCCCATATTCTGACTGCAAAATCGATCTTCTCTTTTCTCATTTCTTTATATAGTTCTAGTAGATCCTTGGGATCAACCATACATTTTCCTCCCTATTATGATTTCTATAAGATAATACATTATATAAATGTTGGGAAATAGGGTTTTTAAAGAAATAATCAGTATAAAACATAAATCCAGGTGGGGAGTAAGTAATGGAGCGGAGACAAAGAAAAAAATGAATTTTTCTTCTTTCTAAATCTCCATTTATCTACCGACTCCCCATACATCGCCTGTCTTCTGTTTTTAGCACTCACTTTTACTAGATTATATCCAAGTGACACGTATTTCTACTTTAGGATTTACGTGAATAAGATGGAGGGCAAATCACTTTGCAAATTCTTTCACATCGGATGGTATAATCTAACCAACATACAAAACGACATAGTATTATGCAATGAAGAGGCATCAGTTCCAATTTTTTTAGAATATCCTGAAACCTTTCAGCATCATGCTTCTCATGAGCTTGAATTATGTTCCTAAAAGCTTCCCGATCCGCGGTAATCTTAGCAATAGCTTCTCTAAACTCTTCTAATTTGTTATAGTCTTCTTTTTCCATAAAAAATTCCTCCAATACTATTTCTAAAACTTATTTAGGGGTTTTTATGGATAACTTAATAATAGGCGTAAAATAGAGGTAAAATAGTGGTAATCGCCATTAAAAAAAGTAGATACCGCTTTAGATCTACAACTGGATCAATAACAAATTATGGCAAAATAGACGTCTAGATTTCCTACAGAAAGCTAAAATAATGGAAAATGAGATATGTTCTTCATGGGAATTTTTAGGGAAATAAATGAATTTACTAAGCAGGCTTTAGATAAGTATGAAAAAGTTGCAAAAAAACATGGAATTAAATCCTTTATTCGAGATACTCCGCTAGAACAGATTACAATTAAGAATTTACGAGACCTCTATCTTCAATTGAAATATATTTGTGAATATTCTGACAGAAAAAATATCCTCGAGAATCCACCAGATAAAAGACTTGATCTAGTTAATAGAAGGGGTGAAATATTAATAAAAATCTGTTATAACGCTTTTATTCAATTTAAAAAACGGAATGAGATTCCAAGAAGTGATCCGATTTTTACTTGGGGAAGCTATAACGAAAAATTAACTGTAACCGAATATATAGATATAACCCTCTCAGAAATCGCCTCATTAATTGAATATTATTTATCCTGTTTAAAGGATAAGGTAGTGCTTAATTGGACACTTATCGCTAAAGATTTAGAAATAGATTTTAAAAAAAACAGAAAAGAAATACTGAGTCAGCAGATATTTTATGATGAACTAAGTAATATTACATCAAATCAATATGGTATTAGAGTTAATTCTCTTCAACCATATCCTATAAGAGAGGTTAGAAATTCTGTTTTTCACATGGATTATACTTATGAAAAGACACCAACTAATTTTAAAATTCTTCTAATTGATTATAGAACAAAAAAAATTGATTCTATAATGTTTGATAAACTATTACATCGTTCTCAAGATATAATAGCCAAAATAAACCTAATAAAAGTAATAACTACATTTTTTTCTGATCCAAAAAATAATTTACCATTAAAAGGTTATTAATCCAATCTAATCCTACATACGAATTCAGAATTATAAATCATCAATGTTTATCAATTCGTGACAGTTAGAACAAACAAAATCATACTTTTGTTTTTGTTCTTCGGGAACATTTGTTTTTCTTATTTCAATAAAATGTGATATGTCAGCTCCACAATCAGGACATTCCTTTAAAGAAATCAATTTCTTACAATTAGGACAATAATAATCCCATGCCCATAATTCACTTTCTTTTATTTGAACAAGATTCATATTTATGGCTTGTCTGATCGTCAATAATTTAGATACTTGTTTACCGCATCCAGAACAAGATTCTTCTTTATTATCATCTCTTTCAACTGTTTCGTTTTCCTGTTCAAATTCCTTAGATTTCTCTTTAAAATCAGTATCTTTTTCTTTTTCAATATCCTGTTGATCATCTAGTTCTTGATCATATGATTCAGGTTGCATATTTGACTCTTGATATCCATAGTTTTTATACCTACGAATAGATCTAGAAGAAACACCTAAGGCCTTAGCTATTTCATAATTCGTCATATCAGAGTTTCGATAAAGCTCGGATATCTGCTTTTTTAATTCCTCAGTTAATTGTTTTCCCATGCCCTCAATTCCATTATTATACGTTAAATCTAACCTACTTTGAAAGGTTAGATCTCAAACGTGGACTAGGCCGGACTAGGCCTCCAAGATGAAACATGGACTAGGCCATATTTAATATTTGGTTTAACTTCTATTTAACATTTAGGTTTGGCCTTCGAGTTCAACCAACCAATCAACCAACGAATCGGTTGCAACCAACCAACGAACCAACCTGGCCTAGGCCGGACTAGGCCTCCGAGAACAACCAACCAATCCCAACCAACCCGGACTAGGCCGGCCTAGACCTCCAAGTCCAAACGTTTCAAACGTTTGAAATCAAACCCTAGACCTTCAAAATGCCAGATGGCCTAGACCGGACTAGAATACAAATTAATTCAACAAAGATTTATCGAAATTAATAAAATCATCAACTTTAACAACGTTGTTTTTAATTTTTTCCGCTATTTTAGATCTCATTATTCTCGACATTAAATTTTGATCTATTGATTTGAAATAGTTATATAAAAATTCGTCAGAACTTTTGGATAATTCAAAAATTAGTTTATGTATTTCATCACTAGTTAACGGTAAATTTTCATTTAATTTCTTTTTAATATCCTCATCTAATGTTATTCCAGATCTTGAATGAACAACAGCAACCATGTGGGAATAAGCTTCTATATCAAAGTATAGATCCCAAACGTGATCAAAACCATCCCATGATATATCATCATCAATAACATGATTTTCTAACATTTCTCTGATTTTCTTGACATTTCTTGATGGATAAAAATATTTTCTAAATATATTCACTAATTCATCATCAGGATGAACTTCATAATCTCCATCTGAATTACAATAGAACCAATCATATAATTTATCATACATTTCATTCGAAAATGTAAATGTATATGCTCTAAAGATAATTAGAAGTTGTCGATCTATTAGAGGATATTTTTCATCTGTAATGCATTTAAGACTTTTATCTTCGGATATTGACCAACCTAATGGAGGATCAATTAATTTTTGTAATTCATCTATTCCATCTCTAATTTTATTAATGGCTTTCTCAAATTTCTTTTGTTCGATTTCAATTTTCTTATCATATTTTTCAAAAGCTTTTAGTAACTTCTCATCAATAAGTTTAGATGTATTACTCTTGGTATTTGATGTAGAACTAGATTTTTTTTGATCATGTTTTAAATATTTAAATTCATTAGGAATATTACTATATAAATTGACTCTTCCATCAGATGAAGAAATGATATTATCTTTCAATTTTTCTAAATATTTTATATCTTTTTTAACAAGTAATAAATTTTTAATTCGATCTGAAAGTATATATTTTCTATTTTTTGAATTAAATTTAATAACTTCGTTTGATGGATCTATCATTTTTTTAAGAAAATTTTCAAGATTACTTCGAATACATCTTCTTTCTATAGGAACTAATTGATTTTGTTGAATGTTTCTTTTCTTCGTTCTATTTATGTTTTTAGATTGATATGGTTTAATATTACCTATACGAATCAGTTGTTTACATTTTTCCCCAAGTCGTTTTTCAATTTCACTGAGATTATTGCATACATTATGATTTTTCATAATACAAAATTGAATTTCCCTTAATTTTAAACCCTCAGGATATTCTGCAAGTAGATTAACAATACTTCTATAAGGTTCTTCAGCTAATATTTTATCATCAGTTATTTTCGCACCCATTTTTACTCCTCACCATAAGTGCAATTTATGTAAATTGTATAAATTACAACTATTTAAATAGTGGAGCTTTTGATTAAACTTTAAAGTGAGGGGTATGGCGCATAAACATATTAGAAAAATTTCAAGAATAGGAAGTAATAGTCTCGGAGTAATTCTACCTATGTCTTGGTTGAAATACTATAATTTGAAAAATGGTGATTATTTAGAATTAATCAGTAATGGGACAATAAAAATTAAACCATCTAAAGAAAAAAAGAGATCTGGCTGAAAAGGGGGATTAAATGACCAATAGAAAGGTTAAGATCCCTCGAGAAGTTGAAGTTGATCGACAGAAAGAGCTAGAAAAAAAGAAAAAATGGTACTGTTTCAGATGTGGAGCTGAAATATCTCCAAATATTAAAAGAAGGAAGGACAAATATGGAGATATAAAAGGTCGCTGTCCCTTCTGTAAAAGAACTGCTGTTTTTGTTGATTATTATCCAAGTGCAGAAAATGTAGGAAAACATGAAAAACCCCCCTCTACTCTCTCTACTACATCTACTATATCTACTATATCTACTCCCTCTACTAATCCTTCTATAGGATATAAAATAAAAGGCTTATTACAAAAGGAAAGAAAACCTTTTCAAAGTATAGGGAGAAGAATTCATAATGATGTTTTTTATATCGGTTCAGTTTTAGAGGATGGTAAAGAACAATTAGATTGTATAATAACCAGTGGTCGTAAAATATACGTTGATTGGGGTAAAAAAAGTTACAATGAGATCAAACAGGATTTTGGTTTGAATTATAGGTTTTCTCTCTTTGCTGATTGTCTTGATTATTGGTGGTCAAATGCTTCGATTCTTAAATGGTTAGAGGAAAAATATACAGTTAATATTAAAGATCTCTTCAAAAAAATTGTTTCTATAAATAAAAAATATATGATCTATGAAGATAATAGGATCCATAAATATATTGCACTCGATATCATGAGATCTTATTTTTTTATTCTATCTCCGGCTAATGGTAGAACATACCATCATGCAGATCCTGGAAGTGGAAAGACTAATCAACTCATGGTTTACCGAGCTTTATCATTTAATCCTATGTCATCAACTGATTTTAGTTCAGCATCTATCTATCGTTTTATCGAAAGTACGTCTGGTACAATTCTTATTGATGATTTTGATAATCTACCCGATGAGCAAAAATCTGCAATAATTCAACATATTCGAACTAATTATAAGAAATTCAAAACAGTTCGAGCAGATGGTAACAAAAGCAATAGACCATATGGTTATAACTCTTATTCTCACCTTGTTTTCAATAATGTCTATGGCCTAGGTAACGACAGAATTACCCCTGAACGAGTAATTACAATCCGTCTGTTAAAACATAAAGAGGCAAAAGATATCACTGTCAATCCAGATGATTCTCAATTCAATCCTATAAGGGATGATTTGTATGTAATGACACTCCAATATTGCAAAGATATCAAGAAAATACATGATACATTAAAGGTTGAGGAGTTAAACTCACGAGATCTTGAGCTTATAAAAACAATTTTAGCCATTGCAAAAGTAATCGATCAGAAACTCTACGACGAGATATTGCAATGGTACAAAGAATTAATTGAACAAGAAAAACTCAAAGATCTGACCGATGAATGGGAATACCATCTTCTAAAAAAGTTATGGAATATCATCAAGGAAAAACAAGATAAAGAAATTGTTCAGGTTTTCGTAAAGGATATTGCTGAAAAAATCGCTTGTGATGTATGTGATCCTAACTCTGATAATTATAATAGGACACTATTACGTCTCTGTTCTTTTGTTGGTGGAAGATTAAAAGGCTATCTTTTTAGAGGTGGTATGACAAATGGTCGAACTCGTTATGATATTTACAAGGAGAGAGTACATCAAATTTTAGATACAAAAGGATGGTTTAAAATAGTAGAGGGAGTAGAGAGAGTAGAGCAAAAGGAACCCCCCATTGAATCGTTTAAACAAACATCAAAATCAAATAAAAAACCATTCGAAATAGTTAGTGAAATTAAAGAATATTGTCAAAAAGTCCAGAAGAACGGGTTGAATCCTTCATATACTGCTCTAGTTAATAATTTTGATGAAAATACTATTTCTAAATTGATCGAAAGCGGTCAATTGAATAAGATCCCAAAATCTGATTGTTATAGATGGAGTGATAATTGAATGAAAAATAATAGTAATATTGTAAATGTAAACAAGCTGTTACACGAATATTCTAAACTAAATGTAAGTCCAAAAGCTGTTAGAGAGCTCTCAGGACGTATTATCGATAAGCTCTATGATATTACTCCCGATCTTGATAGGATCGCTAAGAGTCATGGTAGAAAGACGATTATGGAGGAGGACGTGATCGAGCTCCTTGGTTTTGTTGAGAAGAGTGTTATCTAATGAAAGTAGCAATTTATGTGAGGGTTAGCAAAGAGGATCAACATCCAGAAAATCAGATCTTAGAACTTGAAGAATTTGCGAAAGATAGGAATTTTGATGTTTTTCATACCTATGTTGATAGGATCTCAGGTTCTAAAGATACTCGGTCAGCTCTTAATGAGCTTATGATAGATGCTCGCGATAAAAAGTTCTCTGCAGTTATTGTTTGGAAACTTGATCGACTTGGGAGATCCTTACAACATTTGATTCAAGTTATTCAAGAATGGAATCATTTAGGTATTCAATTTATTTGTAAGACTCAAGATATCGATACCACTAAGCCAAGTGGTAAGCTTATTTTTCATATTTTTGGAGCCATTGCAGAATTTGAAAGAGAGATTATCAGAGAAAGGATCCTTTTGGGCTTAGAACGTAGAAAGAAGGAAGGAAAACCACTCGGAAGGCCAAAGGGATCTAAGGATAAAAAGAGACGGAGGAAGTCAGGATATCTTCAACGTTGGACTAGTAAAAAAACTACCCCCTATAAAATAGGGGATTTGTCTAGGGAGAATTATGCAAAATAAAAAAACACTTGTTTTTTTAACCACCTTCGACATCAGTTTTACTTTGATTTATTGCTTCTTTCTTTTTTTTGGCGATTTTCCAAGTTGACCTTATATAATATCCAAATGATAAAGCAAAACCAATTGCAATTGCAATTATTGGTGTCCATACAACAGAACCAATTGCAATCGTCAATGTTACTGCTAAAACAAAAACTGAAATTGCGAGTATTACAATGGTGTTCGCAATTATATCTGTTTCCTCATCACGTTCTACAACAACCATGTATTTACCAAGATAGTCTATTAAATATTAAGATTTTTGGAGGTTTTCAAAACAAAAAAACAGCTGTTTATTTAATAAAAAATTATCAAGAAAAATTATTTTGTTTCCCAATCAGGATTATTCTTTTTATACCAAGGACAGTTGAAACAACCCCCATATTCATTATAACCGTAATCTCCTTTTTCAAAGTTTCCAGTTATAAACCAGCATGTATTTCCAAAGTTGTGGATATAAACTTCACATTTATTTCTAAATTCTTTTGGGCAATCCAAAAATTCCCAGCAATTTCGAGGCTCAGATTCTTTGGATATAGTCGTCATATCGAAATTAGTAATATTATTTTTAGATTAAATGTTTTTGGTAACTTTTGTAATATAAAAAGTGACATATTTAAAAAATATATTACTATTAGCACTATCTATGTATGTTATTACCAGTCTTATTTAAAACAAAAGTTACAAGTAGATATATCATTTTATAATAAATCGATCCTAGTAAATTTTGTTTATTTAAAAATCATATTCTGCAATAATCTTTCCATCAAAATCTACAAGTCTTCTCTTTTTCCCGTTTTCTTCTACTGTCATATCAAAAAACGTGCCAATTTTTCTCCATTTCACCATATTTATCACCTAATTATCGTCTTGAGTTCGATTGGTCAATATTTATTTGTATTAATGGCTTATTATAATTTCCTCAAAATCATCGATAATTGTCGAATTTTTTTTAAAATTAATAATGAAAAACCCAAAATAACAGTTGTTGGAGGCCATATTTAATTGAATAAACGAGGAAATCATTTTAATAATCATTACAATGCAGATCCTACAGCAACCTTATTTGATGCTGTGGGAGGCGAAAACAAAGTATGGAATATTTTAAATCAAATAGGCAAGCGACCGTTGAATACTCAATACCTCGATGGTATCGATATGGAGGACTATCTTGATGTAGTTCTTAAAAACACTAATAGAATTGATTTTCCGATTATATTAGATCCAAAAACTGCATCTTTTTATGATGTTGCAATACATGGCGTTTTACGACAGAGAAAGGCTAAATCAACAGTCAGTAAATTAATTGGATATGCTCGATTCATGGAAAATCATAGAGTTCCTGTGAATTTTCGAGATCCTAATTATAAAAATTTCATAAAGCACATGGATTACAGAGAACAAATTGAAAATACAGGATATGGGGCTCTAGGCCGTGAATGGGATACAATGAAGATGTTTCTTCGAGCTTATGGAATTCCATTATCTGATTGGCCTTATACACCCCCATCAAGACCTTATTACACTGCTAAAACGGTTCCATTACCCGATCAAGTAAATAAAATTCTACATTTGACTTATTCAGAGGATCCTTATGAAAATGCTCTCATTCAATATCTTCTAACACATAATTTTATTGTTGGATGGCGTGTACCAAGTGAACCATCAGTTGTTAAAGTCAGTGATATCAAATTAGATTTAGGGGAAATAATAATTACAGAACCTAAAAAACATCATAGCACTCGAGCTATTGATCCTAAAGAGATTATGATAAATACTAGAAGAAAATCCTTTAAAAATTGGATTGATGCTTGGAGATCTCGAGTTGAAAACCAATATTCTAATGATTATCTATACCTTAATCCAGAAGGAAAACCATTTTCGAAAGAATCTTTACGGATGTTTTTAAACCGCAAAGCTACTCCATTAATAAGACAATTTATTCCTGAATATCATAACTATATTTCAAGAGATTTTTGTGCAATTGCACGACTCATTAGAACTAAAATCCAGTATGGATCATTTGATGAATTTGAAATTAAAGAATGGCTTGGCCATACAAAAATCCAGACAACCATGAGTTACATAAAGGATGCAAAACGGTACTATAACAAAGCCCCGTATGATTGGATCTATCGTGTCCTCAAAGCCTTAAAAATTGGCGAGGATAACACGAAAAATCAAAAGACCTCAAAAATAGGCTCTTTTGACCGAATTTTCTCCGAGAGAGATAAACGGACGTGGCGGGATTCGAACCCGCGATCCCTGGCTTAGAAGGCCAGTGCCATATCCAGGCTAGGCCACACGCCCACAAACTAATAACGCTGAGGGGGAGATTCGAACTCCCGCTCCCCATATGGAGAACCGGCTCTCAAGGCCGGCGCGGTAGGCCGGGCTTTGCTACCTCAGCATATTATTTTGTTTATCTATCTGTATACTGCTGATTAATATAAAGTGTATTAGAGCTTAATAAAAAGATTTTTTCTACGATTTTAATACAATTTCAATATGGACGCCGTCTGGAACTTGTATACGCATGAGTTGTCGAAGTACTCTATCACTTGCATCCAAATCAATAAGTCTTTTATGGATTCTCATTTCCCAATGATCCCAAGTTTCCGTTCCTTCTCCATCTGGAGATTTTCTACAAGGAACTCTAAGATGTTTAGTTGGTAATGGAACAGGTCCTCTTATTGCAACTCCTGTTCTTTCTGCAATCATTTTAATTTGACCACAAACTTCTTCAAGTTTTTTTGATTCCGTGCTGGTTAACGATATTCGTGCTTTTTGCGCTGGCATCCTTGGTACTCCTTATTATAAAAAAAGAAAAAGAAGCCTATTTTGCTTCTTCTACATCTAAACAAACACCAGCAGCTACAGTTTGTCCCATATCTCGTATAGCAAACCTTCCAAGTTGTGGTATTTTCTTTGAAGGTTCAATAACCATTGGTCGAGTTGGTGTTATCTTGACTACTGCTGCATCACCAGTTTTAATGAAATCGGGATTTTCTTCTTTTACGGCACCTGTCTTGGGATCAAGCTTCTTTTGAATCTCTTCAAATCTGCAAGCAACTTGTGAAGTATAGCAGTGAAATACTGGTGTATAACCTTTCGTTATTACAGATGGATGATTTAATACCATAATCTGTGCTGTAAATGATTTTGCAACAGTTGGTGGATTACTTGTTGGACCGGCAACGTCACCTCTTCTGATATCATTTTTATTGACACCTCGTAGATTAACGCCGACATTATCACCAGGTACTGCTTGATTTATTTGTTCATGGTGCATTTCAATGGTCTTAACTTCTCCATTTACCCCACCAGGTTTTGTACTCGGTTTGAAAATGAGTTGTTGCCCGGGTTTCATTACACCACATTCAACCTTTCCAACAGGTACGGTACCAACACCCTTTATTGTATAAACATCTTGAATGGGCCATCTGAGTGGTAGCTGAGTGGGTTTTTCAGGTAGAGTAAAGTTATCAATTGCTTTTAGAACAGTTTCTCCTGACCACCAGTCAAGTTTCCCCTTATCTTTTACATTATCACCAATATAAGCTGATACGGGTACATATTGTAATTGTTCCTCTTTGTATCCGACACTTTTTGCTAGTGTCTCGATTTCGTTTTTTACTGTTTCATATCTGTTTTTATCATAGCCTGGTTTTGTGTCATCCATTTTGTTGATTGCAACAATCATCTGTTTAACGCCAAGCGTTCTTGCAAGAAACATATGCTCTTTTGTCTGAGCCATTATTCCCTCTGGAGCTGCTACAACAAGTATCGCAGCATCAGCTTGGGACGTTCCAGTAATCATGTTTTTAACAAAGTCTCTATGACCAGGAGCATCAATAATTGTGATATAGTATTTATCTGTATCAAATCGTTTATGAGCTACATCAATGGTAAGTCCCCTCTCCCTCTCCTCTTTTAAATTATCGAATATCCATGCGAGAGCGAACGTTCCTTTTCCTTTTGCTTTTGCCTCTTCTTTGTATTTTTCTACCATGTGTGCTGGGAACTGCCCAGTTTGTAGTAAAATCTGTCCAACTAATGTTGATTTTCCATGATCGACATGACCGATAATTACCATATTCATGTGTGGTTTATCTGCCATAATTTTACCTCCAATTTTCTACATTTCAATTTAGTATTTATTCTTTTTCATATTCTTTTTAAGGGTTTGATAGCGTATACTCTTATTATTTATAAGATTTACCTAACAGATAAGCAAGTAGTGATGTGAAGGATATAGCGTATTAAATTCTATTTTCTTCGTATAATTTTTAATATTTTATCTCTCATCTCTTCCATTTTTTCCTTAGAATTTGCTTCGAGATTAAGTCTTAAAAGAGATTCTGTATTTGAAGGTCTCACGTTAAACCAAAAATCATTATATTCTATTGTAATACCGTCGAGATAGTTAATGTTCTTTGCATCTTTGAATATATCTCCTAGTTCCTTTATTTTACCTTGTTTGTCATCAACTTCTGAATTTATCTCTCCTGAATGGAAATATCTCTTGTAAGGATTTATTATATTTGAAAGTGCAAGCCCTGATTCAGACAATTCCTCTAAAATTTTTAAAATAATTACAATCGGAGCTTCGTAGAAGCTGTCTTCAAATCTCAAGAAATAGTGACCTGAAGATTCTCCGGCAAAATATGAATTTACTTCTCTCATTTTTTCTTTTATAAGAGAATGACCAACTCTAGTCATGACAGGTTTTCCACCACATTCGACAATCATGTCTTTAGTTATTTTTCCAGGTCGTATATCATAACAAATAGTTGCCCCAGGTCTCTCACGGAGAAAGATTTTAGCTAAAAGCCCTCTGAGTATGTGTGGAGGAACTGTTTCTGCTTTTTCATCAATAAAAAATATTCTATCTCCATCTCCATCAGTAGCTATGCCTAAATCAGCATGTTCTTCCAAAACTTTGTTTTTTAAATCTACAAGATTTTCATCCTTAAGAGGATCTGCTTGATGGTTTGGGAATGTTCCGTCCAAATCAAAATACATTTTAATTAATGTACAGGGTAGTTTTGAAAAAATTGCCTCCAGATACTGTGCTCCCATTGCATTACCAGGATCCGCAACAATTTTAAACGGCTTGATTTTTTTAATATCAGTATATGTAAGATCATGATTTAGCTGATCCTGCAAAACATTTTCCCTTTTAGTTACTGTTCCTTTTTTAGCAACAGTAAAATTGTTATTGATAACGAGCTCTCTTATCTTATAAATACCTGTATCTTTACTAACTGGGATCGTTTTTCTTCTTACAATTTTAAAACCATTGTATTCTTTTGGATTATGAGATGCTGATACCTGAATACCGCCATCATATCCATAATTTGCCACAGCAAAATAGAATGTTGGTGATGATGCCAGTCCAATTTCTACTACATTTGCTCCTTGGTCTATCAGTCCTTTTATTAAAAATTTTTTAAGTTGAGGTGAGGAAATCCTCATATCAGAAGCTACAACAATATTTAATTCTTGGTTCTTGTTTTCTTCCTTTAGTAAAGTAATATACGCTCTACCAATTTTATATGCCGTTTCTTCATTAATTTCATCAGGATAGATTCCTCTGATATCATATGCTTTAAAAATGTGATTTGGTATCTCCTGATTCATTATCCTTCAATAGCTATTTACTTATAAAAAGTGATTGTTATCATAAAAAATCCTACATTTTTAATCTCGTTATATTATTCACCAAGTACATTACCGATTTGTTTTTTTGGATATCCATCAGGGATTGATTGATTCCAAACGACCTCATTTTCTAAAACTGTTTTTTCGTAAATTTTTTCATTGTCACCAACAACTGAATTTTTTAGATTCGAGTGATTACTGATTACACAATTTTCACCAATTACACAATTTTTCATTTTAACGTTTTTACCAATTTTAACGTTATCAAAAACAATTACAGAATCCAGTCTTGATTTCTCCTTAATAAAAACATTATTTCCAATGCTGGAATTAGTAATTTTACCATTAAGTTTACAATTTCTTCCTTTATAATAATCTAATTTTTTATTTTTAAGAAGTAATTTGTGAACATCGATATAGCTCTGTATTCTACCAACATCTATCCAGTATCCTTTGAACTCAAAGCCATAAAATTTTCTAGTTTTATTGATAATTTGAGGGAATATCTCTTTTTCCATGGATACTAAACGCCCTGTTTCTATATAATCCAAAACCTCTTCTTTTAAAAAATATGCACCTGCATTTATCAGATTTGATGGTGCTTCTTCTGGTTTTGGTTTTTCAACAAAACGTATTACATTGCCATCATTTTTTATATCTACTACACCAAATTCAGTAACATTTTCTACTGGCCAAAGAGAAATAGTAGTAACAGCATTTTTCTTTTTATGAAATTGTACCATTTCCCCAAGATTTATTGAACATATGATATCCGAATTTAACACAAAAAATGGTTCAGTTATATGTTTTTCAGCAAATTTTACAGCCCCACCAGTTCCTAATGGTTCTGGTTCATCATTTACTATTATTTCTTTCCCAAGATCATTATTTTCAAAATATTCTTCGATTTGATTTCTTCTATAATTAACTGCTAAAATTACTTTATCAACTTCCTTTGGTAATGAATTAATTAAATAACAAATCATAGGTTTGTTTAGAATAGGCAAAAGAGATTTCGCTCTTGTATATGTTAATGGTCTAAGTCTTGTTCCAAATCCACCGGCAAGAATAATTGCTTCCATGCAGTTTCTCCGTTATATTTTCTGAAGCCATGAAATAGTTGTATACATATTAATTTTAACATTTCAGAAATTAATGAGTTAAAATTACCTAAATTTAATAGATGAAAATTGATTTATATTAGTAGTAGTATTATTATAAAGAGGTATTAATAATGAAAGTTACCGCTTATAAGAAATTTATACAAATAATTACGATAATTTGCATAGCATTAATTGTCTCTCCCATCAGCAACGCAGGATTAAATATAAAGGGAGAATTAAAGGAAAATCACAAAATTGAGGCACAAAAATTAGTACTAAATCAGGAGTCCAAAGGCACTGAATATTGGGCATTACTTTTTGCAGTTGGAGTATACAAAAATAATCCAGATCAAAATCGTCCGTCTATGCTTGAAGCTGTGGATAATCTATATGATGTGCTTCTTGATTCACCTCAGTGGCAAGTTGAGCATATCCATAAAATTACTGGTAGTGAAGCAACGGGTTTAAGACTTATACAAGAACTTATTTGGTTAATAAAAAACGAAGATAGTGATGATATGTCACTTATCTATTTAACAACACATGGTTCTAAATTGAGGGATTTTAGAGGTTATCCTTTGGATCTTCCACCTAAAGATGAGTATGATGGAGCAGATGAATTTCTTGTTATGTATGAAGGTTTTGATAAATGGTACGCATTTATATGGGATGATTTGTTGAATTTCTTTCTTAGTTTATTACAATCAAGAGGAGTCTGTCTCATAGTCGATAGTTGTTTCAGCGGGGGATTTAATGATTATCCAATGTTTTCAAGATCCCAACCAGTTGAATATACTGCTGAATCGTTTACTCAAGGTTTTGCTAAAGAACTAGCATCACAAGGTAGAGTAGTTTTGATGTCATGTGGGGAAAATGATGTATCCTATGGATCAGATTTCTCAGATTTACTCATAACAGGTTTTGTAGGATTAGCTGATTTTCCTCCTTTTGGAAATGGTGATGGAATAAATTCTGCAGAAGAAGCTTTTTCATTAGCAGATTTTTGGTTGACATTTATTGGTCAACAGAATCCCACGATTTTTGACCAATATCCTGGAGAATTTCCAGTAACCTATTAAAAAGATTTGAAAATATTTAATTGAAAAACAGGAACTGAAACATTTAAAAACTATTTTAAATTCTGAGATTTCACGATAAAAATGCTTAAAGGGCTCGTGGTCTAGTGGTTATGACTACAGAAATTTTGCGCCTTTTCTCGACGAGAAAAGTGACGAGAATCTCCGCGTTATTTTCCACGAACTCTATAAAAACCTTCTTTTTTCTTTTTAAAAAATCTAATACAACGGACAAGATTTGAACTTCTTTTAACTTAAAATGAAGCCATTGTAGATCAATGTTCAGATTGGGTTTAACTATTTTTTAGTTGTATTTAATTTGTTTTTTAGTTATTGTTTTATAACAAGAATTTGTTCATTTTGATATGAAAACTGTTTCTGGTAAAGATAAGGAAAAAATCCTATTATATGCACTTACTACTTGTGTTTGGTGTAAAAAAACAAAGAAGCTATTAAATGATCTTGGTGTGAAATATTCGTTTATTTTTGTTGATGAATTAAAGAGTAGAGAAAAAGACAAAACTATGAAGCGGCTTAAAAAATGGAATCCTCGTTGTAGTTTTCCAACAGTTGTGATTAATGATAAAAAGTGTATAGTTGGTTTTAAAGAGGATGAAATTAAGGAGGCTTTGAGGGTATGAAACATGTAAGTGATGATAAAGTTGAAAAACTATATAAACGCCTTGAAAGAGAGGCTGAATCTGGCGGTTATCATCTTAACCCAGACGTTGATTTTACGAAAGATCTTGAAAGAGGTTTAATTGTTAATGAAAAACGCTATGGTTATTGGGTTTGTCCATGTCGTTTGGCTGATGGTAAAAAACAGGAGGATTTGGATATTATTTGTCCATGTGATTACCGCGATGCTGATTTAAATGATTATGGGGCTTGTTATTGTGGTTTATATGTTTCAAAAGATGTTGTCGATGGTAAAAAGAGGATAGGTTCTATTCCTGAGCGTCGTCCTGAAAAGAGAAATGAAAGATTGCAGTTTAAATCAAAAAAAGAGAGAACCGCAGAAAAAGTTGGTGATCTTGATTATCCAGTTTGGCGGTGTAGGGTTTGCGGCTATCTTTGTGCTCGTGATGAGCCTCCAGAGGTTTGTCCGGTTTGTAAAGCTAAAAAGGATCGTTTTGAACGTTTTATGCAAGTATCTATAGGGAAAGTTAATGAAAAATCATGAGGAAAAAATAGAATTGGAAAGATTCTAAGGCTGGAGAAACATTCTTATGATAGATTCTTATATTTTTTTAATAAATTCCTGTTTAATGGGGATATTCATGAGTAAAAATAAAATACAACGATCAAAATTAGTTGATGAATCTTCATTAAAGAAACAAGGAGAACGAAAAAACATAAAGAAACGGATACAAAATGAACAGAATCAATTAACGAATCTTTTAAATACTATAGAAGATGGCGTATTTATTTGTAATAAAAAAAATGAAATCGAATACATAAATCCTGTTCTAAAAAAACAATTTGGACCAGTGAAAGGTCAAAAATGCTACGAATATTTCCATGGATTTTCAGAACCATGTTCAGGTTGTATAAAAGAGAAGGTTCTATCAGGTAAAACTATTCGCCGGGAGTGGTATTTCCCTCGAACAAACAGAACATACGATATTCTTGAAACTCCAATAAAGAATTATAAGGGTGAAATAT
>JABAOC010004308.1_pt1 | contig 38007 bp, 40 predicted proteins | sample 7062161 | NCBI WGS metagenome assembly JABAOC01 (sample SAMN14538625, study PRJNA623070) | marine sediment metagenome | biome: marine biome [ENVO:00000428]; feature: marine pelagic biome [ENVO:01000023]; material: deep marine sediment [ENVO:00002113] | place: India: Gulf of Khambhat ... | reverse complement strand
TGGAACTCGGTGAGCGAACCGCTGTCCCAGTTCACGCTGTCGCAGTGGGAGCACAAGAAAGCGTTCGCCGACTCGGCCGTAGCGCAGGCGGCGCGCCTCCGCGACCGGGTCCTGGCCGGTCGTGTCGCGCACTACCCGAGCCCCGCCGCGATCGACATCATCAACACGGCCAGCTGGCCGCGGACCGATGTGGTGGTCTTGGACGCCGACGTCAGCCGGCGCGGCGACCGCGTGCTGGATGAGTCGGGCCGCCGTGTGCTCTCGCAGCGGTTGAATAGCGGCGAGCTGGCGTTCCTGGCGGAGCATGTCCCTGCGTTCGGTGCTCGACGCTTCCTCATCGAGCCCGGTGCTGTCGACGCCGCTCCCGCTCCCGGCCTACCGGCTAATGTGATCGCCAACGATGAGCTTCGCCTCGAGGTCGATACGCTGCGCGGGACCGTCGGCTCGCTGGTCTACCGCCCGGCGGCCCGCGAGCTGGTGGCCGACGCGCCGGGGCTCAACCAGTACATCTACGTGGCGGGCCGCGACCCGGCGGACGCGGCGACGGCGACCGGCCCGGTCACGGTCAGGCTCAAGGAACGCGGACCCCTGGTCTCGAGCCTCGAGGTGGTCGCCGATGCGGCGCCGGGGGCGAGCTCGGGCGTTTGCAGCGAGTTCCGCCTGTACGGCGGCCTCGATCGGGTCGACATCATCAATACGATCGACAAGTCGCTCGTCTACGATCCGGAGGCCGTGCTCTACCGCTATCCTTTCGACATCGACGATCCCGTGGTGCGGGTCGATGTCCCCTGGGGCTCCTTCCGGCTGGAGGACGATCAGCTGCCCGGCTCATCGAAGAACTACATGAGCCTGCAGCGCTGGGCGGCGATCCAGGGCGATGATGCCGGCGTCACGTTCACCAGCATCGACGCGCCGCTGATCCAATTCGGCGCCATCAGGACCGACGCCATCGTCGCCGGTTGGCTCGAGCAGATTGAGCCGTCGGCCACGCTCTTCTCCTACCCGATGAACAACTACTGGGAGACCAACTACAAGGCGGCGCAGGACGGCCCCCACGAGTTCCGCTACTCGCTGCGCCCGCACCGCACCTTCGACGAAGCGGAGTCTGAACGCTTCGCCAGGGGGATCGCCCAGCCGCTCATCGCCGTACCTGCCGAGCGCGCCGCGCCGCGCGTCGACCCGCCGTTCACCATCGCTGCCGAGCGCGCCGTCGTCACCTCGCTCCAGATTGCCGCCGACGGCTCCGGGTCCATCGTGCGGCTCTACAATCCGGGGCAGGAGACCGATGCGGTCACGTTGCGTGGTCCCGGCGGCGGCCCGCTGCTAGTGCATCGAGCGGATGTCCGGGGGGCCACACTCGAGCTGCTCGAGGGCGCGATCGAGCTCGGAGCTTACGAGATACTCACGCTTCGGGTGACTCGGTCTTCTCGGTAGGCAGGAGGTCGGAGCCGGGGGACCGCTCGCTCCGGCCGACCCGGCAGTCGAGGTCCGTGGTTCCCGAAAGGTTGTCCAGCAGACCACCCACAGACTCTTCCTGAGGATCTGAGCCGGGTCGCTAACGCCAGCTCCGCTCGTCGGTCCCCCGGCTCCTCCCGGCATGGTTCGGGCGCCCCACGTCCCCCCGAAACCGGATCCAGCTACAGTCTGTTCTAGGATCACGTCCGTGAGTCGAACTAGAACACTCCTCAACTGGATAGATACGGGACCATGCTGCGTAACACGACCAAACGCTTCCCTCGCATCGCTCCCATTCTGCTGCTCGCCTTCGGTGCCGTCGCCTGTAGCGACGGCGCGGGTACGATCAGCGACCCCGGTGAGCTCGAGAATATTACGCTCGATGTCCGGGTCCATCTGCTCGAGTCGGAGCAGTTCGCGGCGCTCGACGCTACGCTGACCGAGTCCGATGTGGCCGTGCTGTTCGAGGGCGTGAACGAGATATGGTCGCAGGCGGGCATCACCTGGCGCGTCGAGTCGGTGGTTCGTGAGCCGGCCCTCGACGGGACGTCGTTCATAGCGGCGCTGAGCGGAGCCATCCCCATCACCGGGGAGGTCCTCGCATCCATCCTGCCGGGTGACAACGTGCTGCCGGGCAAGTGGAACGTCTTCATCGTCCGTGACTTCGGCAACTTCGCCGGCGGTGTCTATCTCGATTTCCGCGGCGCCGTCATCTTCCCCGAGAACGGCCCCATCGGCCCGCAGGACCCCGCCACCGACGGCCGCCGCATTCTCGCGCACGAGCTCGGTCACTCGTTGAGCCTTCAGCACGTCCCCTGTACGTCAGTCGGTAACCTGATGGCGCCCGGCTGCTTCGCTCAGGACCGGACGCGCCTCGAGCCTGCTCAGATCGCGCCGGCGCGGGCGCAAGCATCGCGCGGGAGGCCATTCGGAACGTAAAGACAGGACCGTCGGATTCCACTGGACCAGGTGGGCGTCGGGGCGGGTCGTCGAGCGGAGCTGGTGTTAGCGAGCCCGCGATCGCGGCGCAGCCGGGAGCGCGGGGGAGGCCGGAGCGAGACGACTGCCCCGACGTCACTTGCGGCAGATCACCTAAGTCAGTACCTGACTTGACCCTACGCCTCGTGCTCGGTATCTTCGCATAACCCGCGCGCGCCCCTTTCCCCTCCCGCCGGCGCAAACCCCGAAACACATCAGCGAGACCTATTACGCCCGGCGAGCGAGCCTATGCGGAACATGCGACTCACCCTGTACGCGGTCTTCACCCTTTCGGGAGCGGCCGGCCTCATCTACGAGATGATCTGGTCGCGCTACCTGGCGCTGTTCCTCGGGCACAGCGCCTACGCGCAGGTCCTGGTGATCGCGATCTTCCTGGGTGGGATGGCGCTGGGCGCGCTGATCGCCGGCGCCCGCTCCGAGCGACTGCACGATCCGCTCAAGTGGTACGTCGGCGCCGAGCTCATCGCCGGTGTCATAGGTCTCTTCTTCCACGAGATCTTCGGCGCCACGACGAGCGTCGCCTACAACTCCGTATTCCCGGCGCTCACCGGCTCCGGCTTGTTGAACCTCTTCAAGTGGACGCTGGCCGCGACCCTCATCCTGCCGCAGTCGGTGCTCTTGGGCGCGACGTTCCCGCTGATGGCCGCCGGCGTGTTGCGCCGCCCCGGGGCCCAGCCGGGCCGCGTGCTGGCCATCCTCTACTTCACCAACAGCCTGGGCGCCGCGGTGGGCGTCCTGTTCGCCGGGTTCTTCCTGCTGGGCTTCGTCGGTCTGCCTGGCACGCTGTTGAGCGCCGCCGTCATCAACGTCGTCGTCGCCGGGATCACGACGGCCGTGGCCAGCCGCTACCCGGCGCAGGAGGTGCTGCAGGTGGAGACGGGGGTCGAGGCGGTCGCCGCCGACGCCCGCGCCTCGCTGCTCTCCGCCGATGTGCTGGTGCGGCTGATGCTGGCGGTGGCGTTCGGGACGGCGGTCGCATCGTTCGCCTACGAGATCGGCTGGCTGCGCATGCTGGCGCTGGTGCTGGGCAGCGCGACCCATTCGTTCGAGCTGATGCTCTCCGCCTTCATCCTCGGGCTGGCGCTGGGCTCGTTCTGGGTGCGCCGGCGCGCCGACCGCTGGCGCTACCCGCTGCGGGCGCTGGGTGTCGTGCAGCTGGCCATGGGGATCTGCGCCCTGGCGACCCTCGGCCTTTACGGCGCCTCGTTCTACTGGACCGCAGACCTGATGAGCACGTTCGCTCGCTCGGAGGGCGGCTACGTCGGCTTCACGCTGGCCCGCTACGCCATCTGTCTGGCGATCATGTTCCCGGCATCGTTCTGCGCCGGGATGACCCTGCCGCTCATCACCCGCACGCTGTTGGTCGCCGGCGCCGGTGAGCGGTCGATCGGCGGCGTGTACGGTGTGAACACGTTCGGCGCCATCGTCGGCGTCGCCGCCGCCGGCTTCCTGCTGATGCCGCTCATCGGGCTCAAGGGTCTCATCGTCGGCGGCGCGACCCTCGATATGGCGCTGGGTGCCGTGATCCTTTTCATCGACCGCCGGCGCAGCCCGTTCGCGCTGCGGCTCTCGTACGTCGGTATCGCGGCCACCGTCGTCGCCTTCGCCGTCGGCGCCTTCACCAAGAACTTCGACCACCGGCTGCTCAACAGCGGCGTCTACCGCTACGGCACGATCGCCGAGCCGGGCACCTGGGAGGAGCTGTTCTATAAGGACGGGCGCACGGCCACCGTTTCTGTCGACCGACATGCGGTCACGGGCGACCTGACGCTCCGCACCAACGGCAAGCCGGACGCCTCGCTCGCCGCGTCCTGGCTCGAGCCGTGCAACGACTCGGTGCTGCGTGTCCCACTGATGACCGACGCCGCGACCCAGTCGCTGGCGCCGCTCTTCACCCTAGCCCACAACCCCGACGCTAGGGTCGCCGCGGTGATCGGCCAAGGCTCGGGCATGTCGTCCCACTTCCTGCTCGGGGCGCCCGGGCTCGAGAAAGTGATCACCGTCGAGATCGAGCCGCAGATGATCAACGCGTCGCGGGTCCTCTACCCGGCGAACAGGCGCGTCTTCGACGACCCGCGCTCGCGGATCGTGATCGAGGACGCGAAGACCTACTTCGCCTCGACCCCGCGCCGGTACGACGTGATCTTCTCCGAGCCGTCGAACCCGTGGGTCAGCGGGATCGCCAGCCTGTTCGCCGCCGAGTTCTACGAGCACATCACGGGCTACCTGTCCGAGGGCGGCGTCTTCGGCCAGTGGCTGCACCTCTACGAGATCGATGACGGCCTCGTGCTCAGCGTGCTCGCCGCGATCCATCACAGTTTCGGCGACTACGAGATCTTCCTGACCCAGGCGGCCGACATGCTCGTCGTCGCCACCGTCGCCGACCAGCTTCCCGCGCCCGACTGGTCCGTCTTCCGATTCCCGGACATCGTGGCCGACTACTGTGGCTCCGACCTCATCAGGCCCAGTGCGCTGGAGAGCACGCGCCTCACCCACCGCGCGGCCCTCGCACCGCTGCTCGACTATTGGGAGCAGCCGAACTCCGACTTCTATCCGGTGCTCGACCTCATGGCCGAGCGCGTCCGCTTCCTCGAGCGGGCGGCCGCCGGCTTCCTCTACCTGCCGATCCAGCCGTTCGAGTTCACGGCACCCTTCTTCGGCCGGCGCGCCGCGCCCGCGATGCAAGGTCCGCCGCCGGTCCCGGCGTTGCCGCGCCTGCGCGCGCTGGCCGTGGCCTCGGCGCTGAATGGCAACCCAGGCTTCGAGGCGGCCGACAGCGCCCGGATGCCGGCCGCCGTCGGCGAGGCGCGCCAGCGGCGGGCGGCATGGGCGGCGCTGCTCGAGGTCGACGCTGAGCCGGCCGACTGGACGGTCTGGCTGAGAGACCTGCGCGAGGTCGACCGCGACCTGCACGCGGGCACCGCCGGCTTCGCCGCCGAGGACTTCTTCCGCTCGGCCCTCGATTTCATCGACCGGCACGACGGGCCCGAGGTCGTGCGCGACGTCGTCATCTTTAGGCATGGCCTCGCCGGCTGGCGCTTCGAGGAGGCAGCAGCCGCCGCCCAGCGGCTGCTCGAGGCGGAGGCCCACCGCTACGCTTATATAACGACCGACGAGCTGCACGACGGTGGGACGATCGCTCTCTTACGCAGCGGCCAGCTGGAGGAGGCCGAGCGTTTCTACGCTGCGCTGTTGCGCAGCCGCGACAGGAGCGTCGGCGACCTGCGTTCGCGCCTGCTCACCGCCTACGTGAGCACGCTTACCGGGACGGACCGGAGGAGCGAAACGGAATGAGCGGACGGCTCGCGCTCACTTCGCTGCTGCTAATCTTACTCGCCCCGGCGGCGACCCGGGCGCAGGAGGAGGCGGAACCCGACCCGCGCCACTTCTACGTCAACGTCTTCTTGGGCGCAGGCTGGCCGATCGGTAACATGAACGTCTACCACGATCCCGGCTCCGTGGCCGGCGGCCGCGGCGAGTACCCGGTCTCACCGCTGGTTCGCGTAGGCGGCCAGCTCAGTTTCCACTCCTTCGACGCCGAACGACCCGGCGTCGCCGATAACGAGGGCGTCATCTTAATGCAGGCCTTCGCCAAGGCGCTCGGCCAGTGGGGGCCGTATTACCCGTTCGCTCTCTTGGGGCTGGGTGCTTACGTGTCGAAAGAGCGCGAGACCTCGGCCCGCCGCTGGGACGGCGGCCTGCAGGTGGGGACCGGCATCGAGTACCCGGTCACCGAGCACTTCGCCGTCAATATCGGCTTCAGCTTCCACATGGTTTTGCGCGGCGGTGACGAGTCGGACTACTTCTGGCTGGAAGGCTACCTGGGGTTCCTCTTCAGGCAACCGTGAGCGCGGTAGGATACTCGGTGCAGCCGAAGGGGCGGCGTAGGAAGGAGAACGGAACTACGCCCTGTTGGTTGGCCTCCGGCTGCACCTCGTAGCTGTAAGTCGTTAGAAAGCGCTCGCCATGCCCAAAAACTCACGGATCGAGCCGGATCGCTCCCGCGACGGTGCGGCGCCGGGGTGACCCTGAACCTCCGGCAGCTCGTAGACTTGGGCGGCGCCTTCTTGGGCGGCGATAAGCTGCGCGTTGTACCGGTCGCGGGCGTTGAAAGCGCCCGAGCCGACGAGCGCGCCGATGCAAAGCGCCAGCCCCAACGTCGCGGCGACGATCAGCGGCCGCCGCTTGGCGCGCCTGCTCCTGCGTCGCCGCCGGCGCCGCGTCACCCACGGGGACGCCGCTCTTCCTGTCCGCGGCACCGCCTGCGGCGGCGTCGGTAAGGACGCCGGTAGCTCAGGGGTTGGCGTGCCGGTCGTTGCCTCGCGGCCGCCGAGCACCTCCTCGATCGCCAGTAGCGCCGTGCGGCGCTTCGGCTCGACGCAGAACTCGCCAGCGGGATCGTATTTATCCCGGATCCCCTCAACCCGATTCCTGCGCATCGTTCTGTTCTCCTTCCGGTTGCTGCGCGTGCGGGGGGAATTGCCGGTCGGTTGGTTTTGTCGACTAGGATTACAAGTACGAGTACAATCGCGATTACGAGCAGGAGCAGGAGCGAGTGCTCGTGCTCGCAATCGCAATCGTACTCGTACTCCTACTTTGCTTCTGCTGGCTGAAGGCCCTTCGCTTTTGGGATGCCCCAGGCGGTTCCGACGGCGAGTATTACCCAGAGCGCATCGAAGCCGCTCATCATGGCGCCCACGCTCTCGATGAAGATCTGGACCACACCGGGCGACAGCATCGACATCTGGGCCACCACCTCGGCACCGAATTCCTCGGCGGCGTACTCCTTGAGCGCCGAGTAGAAGGTGAAGTACTTGCCGATGAGGATGCCCAGCACCGCCGACGTTACGGCGATGAGTTGTAGCGGCAGGCCTTTGCGTCCGCCGGCGAACATCACGACGCCCGTCCCGGCCAGCACACCGACGCCCCAGGCGATCCAACCGATCTCGTAGCCCGTCGTCACCACGATGAGACCCCAGATTAGGCCGCCGGCCACCGCAGCCAAGCCGCCGCCGATTATCGCCGGTAGCAGCGAGTGCGTCTTGAAAGCCTCGTCTACGACCGGCTCTGGTGAGGCTGCGAAGGCCTGCTCGACCAACTCGCCGGCGACCTCCTCGCGGACGCCGCTGGCCATCAGCCTGACCTTCACGGTCTCTTTATCGGCACCCTCCTGCATCTGCTTGAGGATGAAGGTCTTGATCTTGTGAAGTGCGTCTTCCGCGGACTTCGGCGTGTTCTCCTCCATGATGGGCTCCCCCGAGTTGGTTGCCCCGGCGGCGGGATGGCGTGCGAAACGCCCGCAGGGCGTTGGCTACAGCGTCTCGGTTATGTGGCGGGGGGGTGGTCTTGGGAGGCGCCGCCGGGCTCGGGGCGGCCACCCTCAAGGTCAACGGGGATAACTACTTGGAGAGTCGGGCGATCCGGCCTTCCACACCCGCGACCCAGAGCGCGCCGCCCGACGGGGCGGCAGCGATGGAGTTGTACCCCACGGTATCCACTACGGTCCAGGTCGCACCGTCGTCCCGGGAGAGCCCCCAGCCCGAGGGGCCCGTCGCGGCGAGCACTTGGGCCCGCGTGCCGGGTACGTAGGTCGCGCCGTAGCGGCAGCCGGCGGGCAGCGAGGAGGCGGCGCTCGTCCAGCTGAGACCGCCGTCGGCGGTGCGGATCACGTTGGCGCCGGGCTCGGTCCTTTGGGTGTAGTCGCCGCCCACGGCGACACCGTTAAGCGAGTCGCGGAAGGCGATCCCAAATATCCCGGCGGTGGGGCCGCTGGGGAGCGGCGTCTCGGCGACCTGCCAGGTGCGGCCGCGATCGCTGGAGCGGTAGACCCGAGCGACCGTTCCGCCGCCCGTCCCGATCCAGACGTGGTCGCTCCCGTAGACGGCGACCGCCGTGCCGCTGGCGGCGAACCCCCCCTCGCCGGGAAGCGCCGGCGGCACGTTCTCCTGCGGCACCCGACTCCACCTCGCGCCGTCATTTGTGGTGACGATGAGCAGGCCGCCGTCCAGCGGATCGCTGAACGCTACGCCGTTCGCTGCGTCCCAGAACGCCATGCCGTCGAAGAAGACGCCGGGCGTCGTGTCATGATACTGTGCTACCCAGCTCGATCCTCGGGCCGCGCGCCAAAACGCCTCGGGATAGACCTGGGTGCGGCCGNNGAACGCCATGCCGTCGAAGAAGACGCCGGGTGTCGTGTCGCGGTGCTGCAGCGTCCAGGTCGAGCCGCCGTCCGTCGTCTTGTAGATCCGCGCTTCGCCGCCCTCGAAGTCGGTGCCCAACAGGTAGGCCGTGCTGGCGTCCACCGCGTGCGCATCGATGAAGAACAGCGTGGACGCACCGTCCACGGTGTCCACGGCCCAGGTCGCCCCACCGTCCACGGTGCGTGCGAACACGCCGCCTCTCCCGCCAGCCCAGACGACATCGCCGCTCGCCGCGCTGAGTCCCCGGAACTCGGCGGTCGTGCCGCTGTCCTGCATCACCGGTTCCCCGAACTCTGCGCAAGCGGCAACAGCCGCCAGCAGCAGCGGTCCCGTCTCCAGGCAATCCCGGATTCGAGTGCTCATTGGTCTTCGCTCCTTGCTGGGCCTCACGGCAAGGCGTTGCTCGATCACGCGGGCACGGGTGGAACTTCCCCGATATAGCGCATATCAGCAAGGGCCGGATCAGTGGCGGAGGCGCGCTTGTGTGTCATGTATATATAAAGTATTATTTGACATATGAATGACGCAACGTCGGCTCGACAACAGCTCTTCCAGATCGCCTCCGAGCAGGGCGGCCACTTCACTGCCGCTCAGGCTCGGGCCTGCGGCTACAGCCGGGCCCTCCTGTCGCACCATGCGAAGAACGGGCGGTTCATACGGGTGCACAGAGGCGTTTACCGATTGCGTGACTATCCGAGCTCGCCGCGGGGAGACGTGGTGGCGGCCTGGCTGGCGGCGGGCTCGGAGGTGGCGGTCGTATCCCACGAGACCGCCCTCGAGCTGCTCGACCTCTCGGACGTCGTACCGGATTCGATCCACGTCACGCTGCCGCGTCGCCGGCGTTGGTATCGGGCCCCCACGGGGGTCACCGTGCACACGACGGAACGGCCGCCCGGCGAGGATGAGATCGTCCGTCGGCTGGGGATGCGGGTGACCGGTCCCGCCCGGTCGATCCTCGACGCCGCGGAGTGGGGCACCGAGCCGGGACAAATCGAGAAAGCTGTGCGGGATGCCGTTGACAGGGCGATGACGACGGCGAGCGAGCTTCGGGAGGCAGCCGGTGCCCGACCTGGGCGGGTCCGCCGGCTCGTGGAACGTGCCCTCGAGCCGAGCGGGGAGTTTTGAGGTATCGGTCTGCTTCCGGCTTTCGAGCCGCGTTGGAAGACCATCTGGCGCGTGAAGCTCGGGGTCGCAGTGTGTCGCTTGTCCGGCTCAGGAAGTTGGTCGTATTCGATCGGCTGCTGGCACGACTCAACGTGGTGGCCCCGAGTCGCTGGGTCCTCAAAGGGGCGCTTGCCCTGGACTTCCGGTTGGGTGGCCGGGTGCGAGCGACGAAGGATATGGATCTCGCCCGGCAGGACGACCTGGATGCCGCCACTGAGGATTTCCTGGCTCTCCAGCGGCTGGAGCTCGGCGACCACTTCGTCTTCGCGATCGAAAGAGCGCGGCTCTCCGATCCCGAGCTGGAAGGGGCGGCTGCCAGGTTCAGGGCCGAGGCGACCCTAGCCGGGAGGCAGTTCGAGACGGCGATCATCGACGTTGGCTTTAGCGACCCTGCCCTGTGGGAGCCGGACCGCCTGATGGGACCTGATCTTCTACGTTTTGCGGGGTTGGGGCCCGTGGAGGTCCCGGGGCTGCCGTTGGAGCAACACGTGGCGGAGAAGCTGCACGCCTACACGCGGAAGTACTCGGGCGGCCGCTCGAGCAGCCGTGTCAAAGACCTGGTCGACCTGCTCATCATCAGTTCGAGCACCAGGGTCGATGGAGCCCGGCTGCGCGCTGCCATCAAGGTCACGTTCGACGTACGCGCCAGCCACCGGCGGCCCGAGGCTCTGCCAATCCCGTCTTCAGCATGGGCGGCACCCTATCGCAGGTTGGCTGAGGAGATGGGTCTCGACGGCAGTCTCGCGAACGGCTATCGGGATGTCGCTGGATTCTTGGATCCGGTTCTGGCGGGCGAGACAGGTGAATGGGATCCGGAGCGGGGTCGGTGGGAGTAATCCCGGAAGCCTGGAGCCCGATCGAGTACTACGCTATCAGCGTAGATCTGGTCACCGAACTCCGAGTCGTCGTCATTGGCCGCATTGGCCACGAAATGGAAGACGACGCGCCCGCTGTACTCGCGCTGTACTCGCCGGGCGCCCACCACTCGACCGTCCAGACTCCGCGCCGACAATTGAAATCCGGCCCGCCGTACCTGTGGCTGGTTGAGCGACACCGTCAGCCTGTATCGCGCACCGGGCTGGTAGGCGGCCGGCAGGCCGGCCAGCCGTAGCGTCCCGGGGCCGCCGTTCAGCGGAGTATCTCCATGACAGGCGTGGCAGGTCGGCTCGCCGAACCCGCCGCTGTGGCCCGGCGGCGGCCGGTCGGAGTAGGGGCGCGCCACCGTGGCGAGGGCGAGCGCCGCCGCGGCCAGCGCCCGGAAGCGACGGCGAGCGACTTAGGGGATCCGCGCGCGGCCGATCGTGTTGGCATCGGTGCCGAACCAGATGGCCCGCGACGGCGCGTGGAAGAACATGTGCCGCACGCTACCGCCGCCGCTCTCGATCTCTGTAATACTGAAGAACTCCTGTATCGCCGGGTCGAAGCCCACCATGCGGTTCGGTTCTAGCCCCGTCTCGACGAACCATAGGCGGTCGCGATCGTCGGCTGCCATGGCGTAAGGCCGGGAATCCGAGCCGCCGGGCGCCGCCCACTCGTAGACCTGGCGCGTCTCCGGATCGAGCCTTCCCAGCCGGCCGCCGGCGTAGTCCACGTACCAGATCGCGCCGTCGCTGGATATAGCCAGCCGGCGCGGCCGGGCGTCCTGGCGCGGCAGCTCGATCTCCTCCAGCTGGAACGACTCCGGGTCTACCGTCGCGATCTTGTAGCTGCCGAACAGGACGATCCAGGGCCGATCGTTCGCGTCGACGACGATGCCGTAGGGCCGGGCCCGCGGTGTCGGCACCGGCACCAGCCTCACCACACCGCTCGCCGTCTCCAACTTGCCGACGAAGTTGCCGCCCTGGACGGTGAACCAGATGTCGCCCTCGCTGTCGAAGACGAGGGTGTGGGGGTCGCTGGCCGCGGTGTCGGGCATCGGGTACTTGGTGATGGCGCCCGTCGCCGGATCGAGCTTCCCGATGTGGGCGGCACGGTTCCCGGCGTACCAGACCTGGCCGTCGTCGTCGACGATCAGGTTGTGCGGGCCAGCCCCCGCTTCCAGATCGTACTTCTGGAACTCGCCCGTGGCAGGCTCGAGATAGGCCGCGTAATCGGCACGCTGCCCGACGAACCACACGCGGCCCTCCGGGCCCACATACGGGTCACGCGGCCGGCTCGCCTCCCAGGGCACCGGCCACTCGGTAATCTCGACGGTGTCGATTGCGTAAGGGACGGCTCCGAGGACGAGAGCCGCCAGCACGAGTAGGGTTGGGGCTTTCATGCTGTACTCCATGGTTGGGGCTAAGTAATAAGGGATTATCGAATTCCCGAATCCCACGGATTCCACGGATGCCTCGGATTCTCTAATCTCCTTCCCAGATCCCCCGATTCCTCGACTCCCGTATTCCTGAACTCCCGAACTCCAACTCAGTACGGCATCTCTTCGTCTTCGAGCCCAAAGTGATGCCCCAGCTCGTGGATCACCGTCTCTTTGACCTCCCGCACCACCTCGCTTCGGCTCCCACAGGCGCGCAGGATCGGACCCATATAGATGTCGATCTTGTCGGGCAGCCCCGAGTACTCGACCCCGCGGTCGGAGAGCGGCGTACCCGTGTAGAGCCCGAACAGCTCGTCGTCCAGCTCGTGCGGGTCGAAGCCCAGCTCCCGCAGCACGTCCGGGTTCGGCTCCTCCTCCACCACGACCGCCACGTTGTCCAGCCGCTCGGCGAACTCGTCGGGCAGATCGTCCAGCGCTTCCCGGACCAGGGCCTCGAAATCCTGCCGGTCGATAAGGATCATGGAAGATAACCTTCAGAACCATTGACACGGGTCAAGGGGGCTGGGTAGGCTTGGCGGCGCGGCCCTGTAGCTCAGTCGGATAGAGCGGCGGTTTCCTAAACCGAAGGTCGGGGGTTCGAGTCCCTCCAGGGCCATTGGTGGCCCGGCGCCTCAAGTGTTGGGTCAGGTCCCTCGAGGGAAGGTCGGGGGTGGTTCGCGCGCTGCGCACGCTCACCGCTTCGCGAACGAGTCCCTCCAGGGCCATGGGTCGCCGAGGCGGTCGTCTCGCTCCATGTCGCGCGGCTCGTTTGCAGGAAGGGCGGCTGCGCCGCCCCGCGCTCCAAATTACGCTCGGACGACCGCCTCGGCTCCCTGCTTTCTCAGTTACATCCCGGAGGCACAATGGCCAAGAGCGATCAGATCCTGGTGGGCATCCTCACCGGTAGCCCCAGCGACCTGCCCACAGTGGAGAAGGCGAAAGCGACGCTGGACGAGCTGGGAGTGCCCAGCGAGATCAAGGTCCTCTCGGCGCACCGCACCCCCGACCTGGCGGTGGACTACGTGAAGGCCGCGGAGGCAGCGGGCGTCGAGGTGTTCATCGCCTGCGCCGGGATGGCGAACCACCTGGCCGGCACGGTGGCGGCTCACACGCTCAAGCCGGTGATCGGCGTGCCGCTGACCTCGGGGTCGCTGGGCGGCATGGACGCGCTGCTCTCCACGGTGCAGATGCCGCCTGGCGTACCCGTGGCGACCGTGGCGGTGGACGGAGCGAAGAACGCGGCGTTCTTGGCGGCCCGGGTCCTGTCGATCAAGTACCCCGAGTTCGGTGCGGGGCTGGAAGAGGCTCGCAGAGCGGCGCGCAAGCGTTACGAGGGGGGTTAGAAGGGCTCGCGGACGGACCGCCCATGAGTCTGCGGTCGAGTGGATGGTCTGGGCCCCTGGGAGTCGAGGGGCGACATCTGGTGCGCGACGAGGCTCCGCTGGTGACCCTGGTCGTTCTCTACGTGGCCGCCAGCTGGCTGGCGGGCGCAGCGTTCGGGTTGCCCGTCACGCTACGCTTGACCCTCTCCTCGCTGCTTGGAGCCGCCGGCTTCGCTCTGCTGGTCACGGCGATCTTCGTTGCCTCGTACCTCATCGTCTTCGCCTTCCAGAAGGGTCTCGGACTTCGAAAGCGGGGCGCGCCGGGCTCGAGCGGCCGACCGACCGCGGACTGGTCGCTGCTCTGGCGAACCGACCTGAGGCCCTCGCGCGTGGCCGGGCTCTTCGTCGCCTACCTGGTGCTGGTGCCGTTCATGGACGCCTTCGTCGGGTTCAAAGCGGCCATCCCGGCCATCCAGCCGTTCGGTTGGGACCCAGCCCTCATGGAGCTCGACCGAATGCTGCATTTCGGTCACCACCCCTGGCAGCTCCTGCAGCCGATTCTGGGCCACGCGCCCCTGACGAAGGCGGTCGATTCTCTCTACTACGCGTGGTTCGTCGTTCTGGCGCTGACGCTGATCTGGCAAGGGTGGAGCCGCGAGCGGATGCTACGCGCCCAGTTCTTCGTGAGCTACGCGGTGATGTGGATCGTCCTCGGCACGGTTGCCGCGACGGCGCTGTCATCGGCCGGCCCCTGCTACTACGGGCGCGTAGTAGGTACGCCCGACCCGTTCGCGCCGCTGATGGGTTACCTCTCCGGCGTGGATGAGAGCTACCCTCTGATCGCTCTCAGAATTCAGAGCTACCTGTGGGAGGGTTACGCGTCGCCGACGGGTCAGGCGGTTGCGGGGATCTCTGCTATGCCGAGCCTCCACGTCGCCATGCCCGTTCTGTTCGCTCTCCTCGGCTGGCGGACCCACCGCTGGCTCGCTATCGCCTACACGAGTTACTTGTTCGTCGTCCTCGTCGGCTCCGTCCATCTGGGCTGGCACTACGCCATCGACGGCTACGCCAGCATCATCGCGGTACCGCTGATCTGGAAGGGGAGCGGCGCGGCGGTCGCCTGGTATTACCGGCGCATCGGGGGCTGGGCGGAAGGTCCGGGGCCGGTCGCCGTCTGAGGCGCTGTCGCCCCGTTGATCCAGACCGTCGCGACTCTGTCGCCGTACGCTCGGCGCCAGCCGGGCTCGACGGCGAGCAGGTCGGCCCAGGCCGAGCCGTGGGGCAACACTGCGACGTCGGCCGCGGCCCGCCGGATCAGCTCGAGCCGCGAGGCGTCGGTGGCGTTCACGTAGGCGGCACGCCAGAACGCCTCGGGATAGACCTGGGTGCGGCCGTCCATCATCACCTGGTATTCGGGCCAGAGCGCGTAGATCAGGTAGCCCCCCCAACCCATCTCGTTGACCAGACGCCCACTTATTCGCGGCACCGAGTCGCGGACGAAGCGGGCTGCCGCCACGGGGTAGCCCGACTTCGACTCGAGATGCGGGGTCAGCTCGCCACCGAAAGAGCGACCGATCAAGATCTGGCCTGCGTACAAGGCCAGGCCCAGCATGAGCCCCGCGGCCACGGCGCTTGTACGGCGTGCGGTCACCGGCGCGAGTCGCGGCCAGGCGCCGTAGCGGGCGGCGAGCGGCGCCAGAATCATCGCCGCCAGCGGCGCGTAGCGCCCGAGCGCTAGAAGCAACACGATGGCGAGGATCAGCAGGGCTTGGTCGGGCCGGTAGCGCGCCTTGAAACGAAAGCGGTAGATCAGGCCCGCCAGCGGCCAGCCCACCAGAATAGCAGAAGCGATGAGCACCAGAGGGCCGAGGCGGTAGAACGGCCGCATCTCGACGATCGCCCCGCTCTTCACCATCACATCGTTCGTCAGGTAGTAGCTGGCCACCTCGAGCAGACCCAGCTCGAACGGGCTGACGGCGAGCGCCACTAGCAGCGAGGTCGCGGCGATGGCTACGCAGACCAGCGCTTCTCGCTCGCCGGAGAACGTCCGCTTCGACCAGGCCCCGACGCTCCAGGCGACCAGTAGGGCCGGTATGAATAGGAAATAGAGGTGTAGGTTGGCGCAGAGGGCCGTGATCGGTACCAGAACCATCAGCGCCGCCCAGCGCGGGCCGCCTCTACGCATCCCGGCGACGGCCCAGACCGCGAACGCGCAAAGCGGGAACGCGAAGGTCGCAGGCCTCAAGCCGACGAACGGCAGCAGGAGCGCGGCGAAGACGACCACGATCAACGCGCCCTTCAGCGTAGCCCGGCCGCGGCGGGCCACCGCCAAGGCGATGAAAAGCACGGTGGCGACGTAGCAGACGAGCGGCAACAGGAATAGGGCCGTGGCCCCGAGGCTCCTTACGGCACCCTGCATCCCCAACTCGGCGAGCCACGAATAGGGGATCCAGCGCTCGGGGCCCGAGTTATAGGAGAAGTCGTCGACCAGCGGACGCGGTCCGTCGGCTTCGACCAGCTCGGCGACCCGCAGATGCCAGAAGAGATCGGGATCGACGCTCTGCGGCCCCAGGACGAAGAACGATATCGCTACCAGGGCCAGGGCGGACAGGAATAGGGGGAGCGGGACGGGGCGATCGGAGGCTCGACTGACCGATACTAATCGTGCCACGCCGCTCTCACCATCCTGCGACCACAACGGCCTTCTGAATGACCCAGAAGGCGGCAGCCGCCGCAATAGAGACCCAGAGAGTTACCAGCAGGTAGCCGAGCCGGCGATCGATCGACTGCAGCAGCGGCACCACGTCGCGAGTGGCCGGCGGCGGCGCCTTGGTCTCCCAGAGCAGTTTCCTCGTCAATGCCATAGGGCCTCACCTCACAAGAATAGGACGTTCCACCAATCCCACGCCCGGCTCCGCCGCACCGCCGTCCACCATCCGGATGAAGATGCCCTCGACCTCGACATGCGACTCAACGACGTAGACGTACGTTACCCGGAAGGCGGCTATGTCGGTGACCTCGAGGGCCACGCGACCGATCGGGTTCACCCGGGCGTCCCAGAGGGGAGCCATAATCCGGATGCCGGGCAGGCCGTCCGGACTGTAGGCGCCCGTTGGGTTACAGGTACCGGCGGCGTCGATCTCGCCGCAGAGTGCCCTCATCCCCTGCCAGGTGGGGCCGAAATTGGCCCCCGGTTTCGTCAGCAGCGAATCGCCCACGCCGACCAGGTCGGGGTTGCAGGTGGCGATGTTGTCCCGGTACGCGCCGGCTCCGATTATCGAGTCGTTGAGGACGGCGTAGGTGCCTGTCGACGCGTCCCAGTACGGCGGCAGGACGACCGCGTAGTAGAAGCTCGGAGCGTCCTCCGGGGCCTCGGCCGGTTTGATGACGAACGTCTTGCCCAGCGCCAGAATCCGTTCCTCCTCGGTGATCACACCGTCTTCGTCCGTGTCGAGCAGTCCGCGGCCTACAGCCAGGGGCTTCTCGCAGGTCGTTTCGGTTACAGCCGCCGCGAACACCGAGAACGCCTGTGCGCGGGCGCTAGTCAGCTGCGATCCGAGGACCCAGGCGACGAGGTTGGTCGAGGAGCGGGCGGTGCGTACGCGCAGCGCGTTGGTGTTCCAGGGAACGGCTCGTGGTTCGAAGGCGGTGGCGACGGGGTCCCAGACGCCGAACACGACCGCCGAGTCCTCGAGCATCGCTGCCGTGTCGGCGTGATTGGCCAGCGCGTAGGCGACAGCCGAGTCGGGGGCGCCCAGTGTATCTCCCTGCAGGACCGCGACCGCTGCAGCCAGTGCTCCGGCGTCCGCCGCGAGCTGCATCTGGTTTCGCGACACTATGAGCCGCGCCACATCGATGGCGACGGCCAGCATGGCGAACAGAGCTAGGAACAGGAAGGCCACCAGAACGAGGGTGGTCCCCCGCTCATCCCGTGTCCAGCGAAACATTGAAACTCCCAGGCTCTAATGGGTCCCGCTTCACGTAGATCCGCACGCGCTGGGCTCCAGGGCGTATGGTGACCATCTCGCGTTTGGAGACCAGGCCGCCCCTCGCTCGCTCGTGCCTCGTGGCCACGACCCTTACGTAGATCTCCTGTTTGCCGGACCCGGCAAGCTCGCGCCCGCCCAGCAAGCCGCCGCCCGGTGCCGGCGCCCCCTGCCAAACCAGCCAACCATCCAGATAGACCTGGACATAGTCGATCGCCCAACTGGCGCCGAGCCGGTCGATCAGATGCATGTCGAGCCGTGCGGCCGGCCGCGCCTGCTCGGGAGGTGCGGAGCGGCGCTGCGGCATCGACGCGCAGGCTAGCAGCGTCGAGGTGACGATCGCGAGAACCGGCAAGCTGACGGAACGTGCTGAGATCTTCATTGGACCACCCCAGAGAAGACCTTCGTAAGGATGATGATGGCGGGCCCGACCACGACTATGAACAGAGCGGGGAGAATGAACAGAACCATGGGAATGAGCATCTTGATCGGTGCCTTCGCGGCCGCCTCTTCGGCATGCTGGCGTCGCTTGGTGCGCATCTGCTCGGAATGCAGGCGCAGGGTGCGCGCGATCGGCGTTCCCAGACGCTCCGATTGAATCAGCGTGCTGACGAAGGCATTGACTTCTCTTACACCCGTGCGCTTCGCGATCTCTCGCAATGCCTCGATGCGAGGAACGCCGGCGTTGACCAGCTGAGTCACGACACGGAACTCCTGAGCGATATCGGGATGCGAGGTCGTCAGCTCCTCCGATACCTTGAGGATCGCGGCGTCCAATCCCAGACCCGCCTCGACGCACACGACCATGAGATCGAGTCCGTCGGGCAGGTGCTTGCGGATCCGCTGTGACCGTTGGCTCACGCGCCGGGCCAGGAAGTACGGCGGCGCGACGATCGACAAGACGATGCCGGCGGCCGCCCACGAGGATGCGGTCTGCATCGAGCTACTCACCGCCATGCCGACCAAGAAACCCACCACCGGCAGCACAATCAGCAGCATCACCCGCAGCGAACTGTAAGTGAGCGGCGCCGAGCGGCCGCTGTAACCCGCGCGAACCAGCTTCAACCGCAGGTCGGCGCTGTCCGGGAATAGGAAAGTGAATTGCTGGAAGACATTCTGGACCAGCCGCGTGAACTTGTCACCCGAGCTCGGGAAGGCCTGTGGATTGCGCTCGCGCGTGGCGCGCACCGCTCTCCGTAATGCCTGTTGGCGGCGCGAGTTCAGCGCCAGGCCCACGGAGAGCACGAGCAACATCACGCTCAGGAAGACACCTATCAGTACGAGGTCAAGCACGTTGCCTCCTCAGAACTCGATATCGGCCAGGCGATGCATAACGGCGAAGCCGAGGACCTGGGCCACTAGGGCGGCCCCGAGCATGGCGCGGCCGACTGGTTCGAGATAGAGCGGCGCCACGAACTCCGGGTTCGCCATCAGCGTCAGACCGGCGATGGCGATCGGCAGAAAGCCCAGGATCTTTGCCGAGAGTCGGACGTGCGCGGTGAGTGTCCGCAGCTCACCCTGGATGCGAAAACGCTCTCTCAGCATAGCGCTGATGTTCGTCAGTACCTCGCCGAGGTTACCGCCGGTCTCCCGCTGGATGAGCACGGCGGTGGCGAACATCTTGAGATCGACACTCGGCACGCGGTCCAGGAGATTGAGCAGAGCGGTCCGCACATCGACGCCGAGCCGGTGCTCCTCGTGGAATCTCGCGAACTCCTCGCCCAAGGGAGCGGGCGTCTCACGACCGACGAACTCCATCGCGGCCTGAAAGCTGTAGCCGGCTCGCATGGCGTTCACCAGCATGTCCATCGCGTCCGGTAGCTGTTCGTCGAACTTGTTCAGGCGCAGTCGTTTCTGTCGCCGGATGTAGACGTAGGGCGTGGCAGCTACGAGTAGCGCGAAGATCAACGCCAATAGGCGAGTCCCGAGGACGGTGAGGCCGATCAGGTACGCAGCGAGTCCCATGACGCCGGCGCCCAGCATGATCTCGCTCGGTCGTTTACCGACCCCGGCGACGCGCAGCTCCTGCCGTAGCCACTCCGTGTGGGAGAGTTGATCCAGCCAGTTGTTCAGGGCCGGAATGGCGCTGGCCGCGCTGTCGCGCCAAATCGAGACGTCCGGGTTCCCGTCGTAGCCCGGCGTCTGGATGCGGCGCCTGGCCGCGAGATGCCGGGCGAGCGCGCGGCGATTGAGAAAGGCATAGCCGCTGACGACTAAGCCAAAGGTGACGAGGAACACGACGACGAGTACGTACGGTAGCATTGTCAGACAAACATCTCGCTGGGCAGCCGAATCCCCGAGACCTCCAGCTTGTCGGTGAACTGAGGCCGGGCACCGGATGCCACGAATTGGCCGACCACCTTGCCCTCGCTCGTTATGCCGCGACGGTTGTAGGTGAAGATCTCCTGCATCGTTACGATTTCGCCCTCCATCGCGACGACCTCGGAGATGCTGGCGACTTTCCGGCTGCCGTCGGAGAGCCGTGCGACCTGGATCACAACATCCAGCGCCGAGGCCATCTGCTCGCGCATAGCCCGGGGCGGTAGGTTGGTGCCGGCCATCAGGATCATCGTCTCCAGACGCGAGAGCGCGTCGCGCGGCGAATTCGCGTGGATCGTGGTGAGCGAGCCCTCGTGGCCGGTGTTCATCGCCTGCAGCATGTCGAGCGCTTCACCGCTCCGGACCTCGCCGATGATTATCCGGTCGGGACGCATCCGCAGAGCGTTCTTTACCAGGTCGCGCTGTACGACCTCGGCGGTGCCTTCCGCGTTCGGCGGTCGGGTCTCGAGCCGTACGACGTGGGACTGCTGCAGCTGGAGCTCGGCGGCGTCCTCGATCGTGATCAGTCGCTCGCTTTCCGGGATGAACCGGGAGAGGCAGTTCAGCAGCGTCGTCTTGCCGGCACCCGTGCCGCCCGAGATCAGAACGTTGAGCCGGGCCTTGACGCAGCCCTCCAGCAAGTAAGCCATCGGCTCGTTCAGGGTCTCGTTCTGGAGCAGGTCCTCCATCACCAGCGGCTCGCGCCCGAAGCGACGGATCGAGAGTACCGGCCCCTCGAGCGACAGCGGCGGGATGATCACGTTGACACGCGAGCCATCGGCCAGGCGCGCGTCGACCATGGGCGACGACTCGTCCACCCGCCGTCCGATTCGACTGACGATGCGATCGATGACGGCCATCAGGTGGGCGTAGTCTCGGAACTCGATCATCGGGACGCGGGAGAGCATCCCTTGCCGCTCGACGTAGACCTGCTTGGGCCCGTTGACGAGGATGTCGCTGATCTGGGGATCACGGAAGAGCGGCTCGATTGGCCCCAGCCCCGTGACCTCGTAAAGGATCCCCTCGATTACGTCTTCACGTTCCGCGCGGCTGAGCGGGATCGAGTCCTGCTGGAGCAGCTCCACGACCGCGGTGCGGATCTCGGCGGCGATCTTCTGCTCGTCCCCGAGCTGCTCGAGCGCCGCGATGTCCAGGTGCTCGATGAGCTGGCGGTGGAGCTTCAGCTTCAGCGCGTTAATCGAATCGAGTTCCGCCGCACTCATGCCACCCCGGCCATCCGCTTTGGCCGACCGGCTCTCGGAACTCAAGCCGAAGAGTGCTACTCGGGGACGTAGGGGCATCGGCTACCGCCTCTTCGATTTCAGGAGCATGCGGCGCATCCGGGACCCCAACTGTGGCCGCTTCCCGCTTTTCTCGGGGTTGTTGAGCGAAACCGCCAGGCGCTCGTAGCTCTGGGACAGTTTCGCTCGCGGCGCGGCCGCTGCGAACGGTCTGCCACGCGTTATGGCGTCGTCGGCCGCTTTGTAGTCGTTGGGTAGTCGCCAGATGACCGGTCGCTTGAATGTCTTTTCGACGTCGCGGACCTGTAAGACATCGCTCGTCTGGTGCCGGTTCACGACCATATAGGTCTTGGCGTCCGCGAGCCCAATCTGTGAGAAGGTGTCGAGCACGCGTTGTAGCTGCCTTACGGCCGGTACGCTCAACGTTGTCAGCAGCAGGATCTTGTCTGCCGACTCCAAGATCCCGAGCGTGCGGTTGGTGAGCTGGTGCTCGCAGTCGATCACGACGAAGTCGAACGCGCGCCGCAACTGCGCGATCAGTCGGATCATGTCGTCTCCGCTGACGGCGCTGGCGTCGGCCGCGTGGCCCGGCTCGGCGAGGACCCACAACCCGGTCGAATGTTGTTCCAAGACCTTCTCGAGCAGGTGAGTGTCGAGGCGGTCCTCTTTGCCGAGCAGGTCGGCGATCGTATAGCGCGGATTCATGTCCAGGAACACGTTGACGTCGCCGCCGTGCATTACAGCGTCGACGACGGCCACGCGCTCGTTCCGATGCTTGCGCGCCAGCGTGCACGCCAGATTGACCGCTACGGTCGTGCTACCCAGCCCTCCTTTGGGACAGTAGACCGCGTAGACCTGCCCCTGCGTCTGCTGTTGGGGCGCCAGCGATCTGACCACCCGCTCGACGGCTGCGCCGAACTCCTCGGAAGAGACGGGTTGCACCAGGAACTCACTGGCTCCCGCCCGCAGCACCCGCAGGATCAGGTCGGCCTCTGCCGCTTGGGCGGTGACGATGACCCGCGTGTTCTGTTCGGAGGCGGCCTTTTCTATGCGCTCGATTACCGAATCGCCGTTCTCGCCGAGGTGCAGGACCAGCAGGTCGGCGACGTCCGTCTGAGCGTCCATCGCCCCCTGCATCTGCTCGGGACTCTCCAGCGCGGCCGCGACGCGGAAACCGCGTGCCTCGAGCTGTCGAGCCATCGACGACTGAACCTCGGACGAAGGTTCTACGATGAGTGCCGTCCAGCCGTTTTCAGGCAATCGGCCAACGTTCGTTTGCCTCACTTGCCGCCTCCGGGTTACGCGTCCGGTTCACTGTCGCCGCCGCCGGGCGGTGCCGGTGGCTCGGGCGCATTCATTGGGTCGATCACCAGTGGTTGCACCAGGACGAGCAGTTCGGTCTCGTCGCTCACCCAACGCTGGCTCGAGAACAGCAGGCCGAGCAGCGGGATGTCCTTTAGTAAAGGCACGCCGGTCACGAGTTTCTGACGCTCGGAGCTCAACAGCCCGGCGATCGCCAGCGTCTGGCCCTGGCGCAGGTCGACCGTCGTCGAGGCGCGCCGCGTGCGGAAGGCCGGGATCTCGAAACCGGCGGTTACGATGGCGTTGGAGAAGTCGACCGCTGAGACTTCCGGCTCTATCCTGAGCTTGATCAGCTCTTCCGAGAGTATTTCAGGCTCGAAGGACAGCCGGACCCCGAATTCACGGTATTGGATCGCGATCGACTGGAGGCCGCCTACCGCTGTCGGCTGGGCGATGGGTATTGGAACCTCGCCGCCTGCCAAGAAGGTCGCCCGTTCGCCGTTCGCAGCGATCAGGTTGGGCTCGGCGAGTATCTTGAAGTCACCTTCCTGCTCGGCTATTTCCAAGAGACCCGTCAGGTTCTCGACCTCGCCCATCGACAGGAGCGTGGCGAACTGGCCGGCCTCGGGTATGTCGGGCTCACCGGCGGCGTCGGTCGCCGGGCGCGTGGCGTAAGCGCCGGTGCCCGCCCGGCTGTGCTGATCGCGCCACAGGAACGACGCGCCTATCTCGCGCAGGAAGTCTTTGCTGACCTCGGCGAAGCGGACCTGGAGCATCACCTGCATCCGGTCGGTCGGCGAGTGGACCGACACCCGGAAGTGGAACTTCTGGCCGTCCGTCTGCCAGATGATCAGGTCGGTCAGACCCGAAGACAGGGCGTTAACCACCAGCTCGCGCTCACCGATGATGACGACGTCCGCGACTTCCGGATTGGCGACGGAGACCCGCTGGATCGCCTGCCGAGTCGTCATCGGGATGGACCGGCCGATCGCCATGTCTACCGAGGTCACCGTCTCGCCCTGGATGATCTGGGCCGACGCGACGTCGGCGGAGAGCGCCAGGGCCCAGAGCACGAGTAGCACCGGAATCCGCAGTAATGTCCTTTTTCGTCCGCTCACAACGGTCACTCCTGTGCGTTCTATTGGTTGCCGCCGCCGCCGGTACCCGTGGTATCGGCCCTGGTGCTGTCACGGCCGACCTCTTGCTCGCTCAGTCGAGTCCCTCGGTATATCTGTACCGTACGCGTGTCTGCCTCAGGCTCGGGCTCGACCGCCGGCTGCGGCGTCGGCTGCCGGCGCACCGGGCGCGGCGTCGGCCGCGGCCGCAGGACCGCTATCCCGGCCAGGACCTGCTCCCGCGTGGCCCCCGGCGTAACGGGCAGGTCGGGGTCGCCGTAGCTTCGCAGCGCCAGCGAGAGGGAGCCCTGGTTCATCGCGACGGCGAGGACTTCGGCCTCCTCCGGCGTGACCTCGACGGTGAGTGCGCTCGAGATGATCGGCTTGCTCGGATCGCCGCGCTCCATCTGCGTGCCCACCGAAAGCACGCGCATGTTCTGCAGGATGATCTTGCCGATCGGCTGCGAGCGGCCGCCCCGCTGGGCGTCCATCGTGACGAGGACGTCGACGCGGCTGTCGGGCCGGATCAGTCCGGTGATGCCGACGATGTCGCTCACGCGAATGGCCATCGCGCGATGGCCGGGCGTTATCTTGACCTCCATGCCTGGCTGCGCGCCCACAGGGGCCAGCTTCCAATCGATGACCGGCTCGCCCGGGTAGATCCGGGCACGCGCCACGCGAGCAACGACGCTGTCCTCGACCGCGAAGCTGCCCTCGGGTATTGCATCATTCGGGAAGTAGCGAACCGCCAACTGGCTCGGCTCCACCGCGTGACCCTCGGCGATCTCCGCGGTTGCGATTACAACCGGCGTCGTTTCCATTCGCCCCTGCTGGGCGGCCGCCAGCCGCTGAGCGTTGACGAACTTGTAGACGCCGTACGACGCGCCCGCACCGAGCAGCAGCGCCAGAACGAATACGATCGTGAATCTGGTCTCAGACATACCGCTAAGCTCCACTTCCCTGGGTCATGGCGCCGGCTACGGCACCGGTGCTCGCTCCCACTTCATGATCGCCTGCCGACTGATATTCACGTCGCTGAGTCCCAAGAGAGTCGGGAGCGGCGTCAGGAACTCGAAAGGGTAATCGTTGATCGCCACGCGCACGCGTCCTTCCGCTTCGAAAGTGACTTCGATCTGGGCGTCAAGCACCGTGTCGCCGGCGAACGAAAGCGCGAAATCCCTGACGACTTGTCTGACTTCGTCCTGACGCAGCAACGGGTCTTCGAGGCTCGACGCGTAACGTGCGCCCTCCCTCACCGCGGCCGTCAGGTCGTTGAGAGTGTAGTAAGCGCGGCTGAAGTCGATGACCGCGAAGACGATTATGAAGAGCAGCGGCGCGACGAGGGCGAACTCTAACGCCGCCGACCCCCGCTCATCGTTGCATCGTCTTCCAAACCTCAGCCTCATCGGCTTTTCGACACTCCCTCTCGCTAGAGCTGGCCGCTGAGTAACATCTCCGTCAGCAGGCCCGCCAGTATCGCCACGGCGTACGGCATGCCACGTTCGCGAACCGCTTCCTCGGTTCCCGGCGAAAACCGCCGCATGACTCGGAACTGCAACAGCTGTACCTGCATCGCATCCAGCGCGAATCGTCGCCGCTTCACCAGCAGGTAGACGAGGCCCATTAGGCCTCCGACCAGTCCGGTGGCCAGGCTCACCCGCAACGTGGCGAGTGGGCCGAGCCAGGCACCCAGCGCCGCCACCAGCTTGACGTCGGCGGCTCCTACCCAGCGCAGGGCGAACGGCCCGATCCAGATCGCCAGCCCGACCGCCAGGCCGCCGGCTGCGGCGACCAGACCGCCCGCCGGGCCGGCCATGGCGAGGCGGGCTGCTAGGCCGAGACCGGCGATCGCCAGCAGCAGGCCGTTGGGAATGCGGCCGAACCGCACATCGGACAAAGCTGCTACGCCAACCAGGCCGACCAGAAACAGCCCGAGCTCAGGTGGCAGCGACACCGCGCGCCTCCGGATGCCCGTGCCGCACGACTGCTAGTTGCAGGTGCCGTCGGGGCAGTTCGCGATCCGGTTCGTGATCTTCTGGAAGAAGTTGCCGATCTCGTCGGCGAACAGGTTGAAGACCGCGACCAGCGCGAGCGCGACCAGTGCCACGAGCAAACCGTACTCAATGGCGACCTCGGCCTCGTCTTCGTTCCAGAGACGCCGGAACACGTCTGTGATCCTCTTCATTTCCGTTTCCTCCTTAGGAGCGGGTCGTTGTTCGCCGTCAACACGGCGGGGGTACACACTCACCGGCGCGATCGCCGAGCGCGGTATCATTCCTCAGTCGTACAGTCATCGAGCCTGCGACTCGAGGTGACTGCGTTGTTGCCTCCCTGCTCTCGAGCCAGCATCCCGTCCAGGAAGTCGAGAACCCTGGCCGGCGGTGCATCGCGTGGGATGCACATCGCGGCGCCGGCTTCCAACGCCGCGCCGTCGGCCGAACCGTCCAGCTGCGGCGTCAGCGCGATGATCTCGATGTGATGGTCTCCGGCCAGCTCGCAGAACCGCCGGCATATCTGGACCCCGTCGACGTCCTCCAGGCTCAAGTCGAGCAGCACGACCCTGGGTCGCCACTCGCCGACCAAGAGGAGCGCGTCGACGCCCCGCGTCGTGCCGCGGAACTCGTAGCGGTCCGACGCGGCGAGGAACGCTTCGGCCAGCCGGCCGAGATCCTCGGGATCGCGATGCACGACGAGCACACGCAGCCGGCTGTTCTGCCGCAGGCTCGACGGCACGTGCATTCCAATCCGCTCTAGGAACCGCACGAGGTCGGACGCGGCAACGCGGCGGTGGCCACCTGGCGTTGTGTGCCCGGGCAAGGAGCCCTCGTCGATCCACTTCGCGATGGTCATCGGACTGACCTGACAGATTCGAGCGACCGTCCCTGTGCTTAGGTACTTTTCCACCTGATCCACCACTCTCGCTGTGGTCTGGGACTGCTCTGTCTGGGATTCGCTGAGCGAGCGGAGTGTTCCGAGCACTCCGGCTGGGCGCGTCATGGTGCAACCTGTGTGCCGCCTGCCGATTCGCAGAAACCTCAATAAACGAGACAACTCTCAGGGATCCGCTTTTCCCAACAAGCCTGTGGTGTTGCGGGAACCCACCATCGGCCGACGCGTCCGGCCCGGTCCGTCGGCGCGAGACCAGGTCTCGAGGAATCCCGGGGGTGGGCGTCGCGTGGTCGGGGTCCGCGGTGTAGCTGCGCCGGCTGTAGAACCGGTGCCACATGTCGAGCGGCGCCGCGGCTCGGGAGGTCCTTCAGGGCAAGCAGAATAAGGAAAGCCGCCGCAGCAGGCCTTGCGCACAATTAGTGCGTGTCAGGCCGCTCGACGGTCTACGATCGCCGACTCTCTGCACACCACCCACACTCGGAATGAAGATGATGGACAGACTATCGAGCCCGCCCAGCCGCATCGTAACGGTCCTGACCTTCACCCTGCTGTTTGCCCTGGCATCAGAGCTCGCCGCTCAGTCGGCGGACGAGGGGGAGCGGGGGCGCACTCAGGCCAGGATCAGCGAACTCGAAGCGCAGCTGCTCGTTGCCGACCGTGATCTCGAGGACCTATACGCCGAGCTGGCCCGGCTCCGCTCGCGCTTGGTCGATGGCGACTTCGGCCCGGGTGATCCGGTCGCGATCGAGGTGGTCGGCGACTCAGCGCTCACCGACACCTTCACGGTCGAGGTGCCGCGGCAGCTTCGCCTGCCCGGCCTCGAGCCCCTCGATCTGACCGGCGTGCTGGTCGACGAGCTGCAGCCGTACCTCGAAGCGCACATCGCTCGCTTCGTCCGGGATCCGACCGTGGTCGCATATCCGCTTGTCAGAGTGGCTGTGACCGGAGCGGTGAGCGCTCCCGGCTACTACCTGTTCAGGCCCGAGACTCCGGCTGTCGACATCTTTGGAGCCGCCGGAGGTTTCGCCAATTCCGCCAAGACCAACGACGTCGAGTTGCTGCGTTCGGGCGAAGAGATCATAGGGTCGAAGGAGTTGAATCAGGCGATGGCAGCCGGCTGGTCGCTCCGGCAGCTCGAGGTCCGCTCGGCGGATGAGTTCCATGTTCCGGAGAAAGCCAGACTGATGACCACCCGAGAGTGGGTTTTGACGATTACCGGTATAGTTGGATTGGGGTTGACGCTCTTGGCCGTGGGCAAATGAGCTGACGATATGGATACCTGGGCGAGTGGGGGCCAGTCGGCCGCACTGGAGGCGGCCGAAGGCGGGGCCAAGCTCGTTGCTGTAGGCGGCGGCGATTTGCCGATATTGCAGCTCCGGGTGCCGCCCTACGGCTTCGGCGCACGGGCTCTCAACGTGACCATCGCAACGGCGGCGTTCTTCGCCCTGGCGCCGATCATTGTCCTCATCGCCTGGGCGATCAAGCTCTCCTCGCCGGGGCCCGCCTTCTACATGCAGGACCGGATCGGCATGGACCGGCGCAACGGATCGGGCTCCCGCGGAGCCGAGCGCCGCGCCAGGGACCTCGGCGGACGGCCGTTCCGCATGTACAAGTTCAGGACGATGCGGGTGGGCGCCGAGCGCGATACCGGGCCGGTGTGGGCGAAGCCGGGTGACAACAGGGTCACACCGCTAGGACGTCTTCTGCGTCGCACGCGGCTGGATGAGCTGCCGCAGTTGTGGAACGTGGTTCGCGGCGACATGAACATAGTCGGCCCCCGGCCCGAGCGGCCGACTCTCGTCGCCTACCTCTCCCAGGAGGTGGAGGGCTATGCGCTGCGTCATCGCGTGCGGCCCGGGATCACCGGCTGGGCGCAGGTCCACCAGGCGTACGATACGACGCTGCAGAGCGTGCGCTGCAAACTGATGTACGACCTCGACTACATAGAACGTCGTTCAGTGATCTTCGACCTCAGGGTCATGCTCAAGACCATTCCGGCCGTTTTCAAGAAGAGGGGCGGTTGGTGAAGGCTCAAGAGCAGAGACACGGTACCTCCTGGATCCCTGGTCCGATTGTGGAGGCATTGCTGAAAGGGGAGCGGGCAGTGGAAGACAAGCCGCTTGTGGTTCTCGGTGGGAACGGCAGTTGGCCGAGTGGCGCCGTCGCGGCGCTGCTGCGCGGGCGTGGTTATCGGCTACGAGACATGGTCGAGCTGCCGGAGATGGTAAGGGTGATCCATGGTGAAGAGCCCGATCTCATAATTCTGGCTCGCGGGATGCGCGGTGGAGACCCTCTTGGCCTCTGTCGCAAGTTGCGCGGCCGGCGCTGGCTGGCCACGACGCCCATCTTCTACCTGTGTTCCGAGGGACGCGCCGAGGAGGCGTCCGCCCTGGAGGCCGGCGCCTGGGACGCGGTCAAGTGCCCGCCCGATCCCGAGCTGTTTCTGGCGCGGGTCGAAAACGCCGTCCAGATGAAGCGTAAGGCGGACGAGGCGCTCCGGCTCGGCCTGATCGATCAGTTAACCGGCTGCTACAACAGGGCCGGCCTGATGGCCCGGTTGGAGGAGGAAATCCTCCACGCCCGTCGCCACAAGGAACCTCTGGCATGTCTGGTCGTCGCGCTCGAGCCGTTCCCCAAGGTGATAGAGGCCGTCGGCGATCCCGAGGCCAGCGAGGCTGCGTTCCTCGCCGCGGCGCGCATAATGCGCCAGGGCAGCCGCAGAACCGACATTCTGGCCCGCCACGAGGAGTACGAGTTCGCGATCGTCGCGCCCGCGACCGCCCGCGCCGGGGTTCGCAAGCTCGTGAGCAGAATCAACGACGCTTTCGAAAACTCACCGGTGAGGGTGCGGGCGAAAGGTCAAGCGCGTCCGTTTCGGCCGATCATCGGCATAACCGTCCGGGCCTCCTGGCCCGGTGAGGAGGAGACGCCCGAGACGCTGATCAAGGAGGCGTCGGAGGCTCTTGCTTTGGCCAGACAGTGGGGGTCGGGACACCGGATCTATTCGCAAGGGAACGGAGCGAACGGCTCGTAGGGCGCCGGCACGGTGAGCCCGCCATGCGAGCCGTTCGCTCCGCGGTGGCCTGGCCCCCATACCAGTTGTCCCTTCCCCAGCTTGCTGAAAGTCGTTTGGGGCGTCCGTCTTGCCTTCCCTGTGGAGCTGAAGCCACAGGCGTGTCAGCGGGGCGGGGGGTTGTAGTCGTAACCTGCTGAACTACAAGAGCTTAGCCTCTTGGGGACCACCGCGGCGTTTCTTGCTGCGGTAAGCGGCCGACGATGTGTGTTCTACCAGCCTGGTGGTACTCACAGGCACGGAGTGCGCCTGGATGAATCGAGAGTCAACAACGATGCCGCGCATCAAACCCAACGGAGGCGGTCCACGCTGGTACGCGTTGTACACGCGCGCCCGCCACGAGAAGCAGGTCGATGCGCGTCTTCGGCAGCGTGGGATCGAGGCCTATCTGCCGCTCATCCCGCGGGAGCGACAGTGGCACGACCGGAAGAAGATCGTCTCTTGGCCGCTGTTCCCCAGCTACGTCTTCGCGCGGTTTGCTCCTAGAGCCTTATCTCCGGTGCTCGGCACGTCGGGCGTGGCCAGCGTCGTTCGCTTGAACGGCAAGCCTGCGCCGATCTCGGATGAGGAGATAGAGAACGTGCGGCGCTTCGCCGCGGCAGTCACCGAAACGGGCCTCGATCCGCAACCGACGCCGCTCGTCAGCGAAGGACAGTCCGTTCGGATCGTTTCCGGTCCCCTCTGTGGAGTGGAGGGCCGGGTGGTCGAGCGCCGGGGCCGAGGTCGCGTGCTCGTTGTCGGGATCCGGGCGATCGGACAAGGCCTCAAGCTGGAGGTCGACGAGGCGTGGCTGAAGCCGATAGACAAGCGGGCGATGAGGCACGTCGCCGTATGAGCACGTCGTCGCCGACGATAGGGATAACAGGCGGAGCGGCTGACGCAGGGTTGCCGGCCTCCGAGAGAATGACGCGCTTGCGGATCGAGCCCTCCCGCGGCTGGGTGTCGCTGGGGCTTCGCGAGCTGTGGGAATTCAGGGAACTCCTCTACTTCTTCACCTGGCGGGATATCAAGGTCCGTTACAAGCAGACGGTGCTGGGCGCGGCGTGGGCGGTGATCCAGCCTTTCTTCACGATGGTGGTCTTCAGCCTGTTCTTCGGAAGACTGGCAAGAGTACCGTCGGATGGTATTCCCTATCCCATCTTCAGCTATTCGGCGCTGGTGCCGTGGACCTTCTTCGCCACCGGGGTGACCATGTCGTCCAACAGTCTGGTCGGCGCCGCGAACCTGATCAAGAAGATCTATTTCCCCCGGCTCGTCGTGCCCATCGCCTCGATCCTCTCGGGCGCGGTGGATTTCGTGCTGGCGTTCTTGGTGCTGCTGGCGATGATGGCGTTCTATGGAATCTATCCGACAGCCAACGTGGTGTGGCTGCCGTTCCTCGTGCTGCTGGCGTTCGCGACAGCCCTGGGCGTCGGGTTCTGGTTCTCGGCTCTGAACGTGCAGTTCCGTGACGTTCGCTACGCGATTCCCTTTCTGGTGCAGTTCTGGCTCTTTGCTACGCCGATCGCCTACCCCAGTAGCCTTCTGGACGAGCCGTGGCGCACGCTGTACGGAATAAACCCGATGGTCGGCGTGGTTGAGGGCTTCCGCTGGGCCTTGCTCGGGACGGACACCGCCCCGGGGCCCATCATCGTCATGTCATCCTTGGTTGCCATCGGCTTGCTCTCGAGCGGCGCGTTCTACTTCCGCCGCTTGGAGAAGACGTTCGCCGACGTCGTGTGAGGAGGTCGCTTGAACGAGATCGCCATTCGAGTCGAAGGGCTAGGTAAGAAGTACCACATCGGTGCCCTGCGTAAAGGATATGCGACGCTGCGCGAGCGCGTCTCCGAAGGCGCAAGGGCCCCATTTCGCCGTGCCGCCAAGCTCATGCGCGGCCAGGCGACCGGGGCGGCCGAGTTGGACGAGATCATCTGGGCTTTGAAGGACGTGTCCTTCGGTGTACGCCGGGGGGAGGTCGTCGGGATCATCGGGCGCAACGGAGCCGGAAAGAGCACCCTGCTGAAGATCCTGTCGCGAATAACCGAGCCGACGGAGGGTTTCGCCGAAATCTACGGGCGCGTCGGCTCGCTTCTCGAAGTCGGAACGGGGTTCCACCCGGAGCTAACGGGTCGCGAGAACGTCTACCTCAACGGCGCGATACTCGGCATGACGCGTACAGAGATCGACCGAAAGTTCGATGAGATCGTCGAGTTCGCCGAAATCGTGAAGTTTATCGATACACCGGTCAAGCACTATTCCACGGGAATGCGGCTGCGACTGGCGTTTGCGGTCGCCGCTCACCTGGAGCCCGAGATCCTGATAGTCGACGAGGTGTTGGCGGTGGGCGACGCCGCCTTTCAGAAGAAGTGCCTGAGCAAGATGGAAGATGTGGGACAGCATGGACGGACGGTACTTTTCGTATCGCATAACATGCCGGCGATAACCCGCCTTTGCGAGCGGACGATTCTGCTGGAGGAGGGAGAGCTCCTGTATGACGGGCGTTCGCACCAGGTGGTGAGTCTGTACCTGAATTCCGGACTCGGCACGACAGCCGCGCGTGAGTGGCGAGATAGGGAGACGGCCCCCGGCGGCGGTTTGGTCCGTTTGCGTGCCGTGCGTGTGCGAGCCGAAGACGGTTCGGTCAGCGAAGCTGTAGACATCCGGCGACCGGTGGCGGTGGAAATGGAGTACGAAGTGCTGAAGCCGGGTCACGTGCTGATGCCGAACTTCATCGCGGTCAACGAAGGGGGGGTGGAGCTGTTCACCGCGATAGACCAGGATCCCGACTGGCGAGGACGGCGTCGTCCGACCGGGCGCTACGTCAGCACGTCGCGGATTCCGGGCAATCTTCTCGCTGAAGGAACGATCTTCATCAGCGCCTTCATGGCCGCGCTGAATCCTTTCAGGCAGCAGTTCGCCGCGAGGGAGGCGGTCGCTTTTCAGGTGATCGACTCGCTCGACGGTGACTCGGCACGTGCAGACTGGGCGGGCCGTGTGAGGGGGGTCGTGCGGCCGATGTTTGAATGGAGCACCGTCTATACCCCGAGCGGCAACGGGTCACCTGTAAAGTCAAAGAACGACGCGCCCGCCTGACAGCCACCGGGAAACTTTGCCATACTCTCGGCACCAGCGAATCCTAGCAGAGCCCCTGAAAAACCGCCTGCGAGATGAAACTGAGCGTGATAATCCCCTGCAAGAACGCGGCTGACACGATACATGGTCAGCTCGAGGCCCTGGCCGGTCAGCGGTGGGCTGGTGAGTGGGAGTTGATCGTCTCAGACAACGGCTCGACTGACGGCACTCTGTCCGTTGTAGATCGTTATCGGGATCGAATCCCGAACTTGCAGGTGGTTGACGCTTCGCGTGTGCGGGGTGGGGCGCACGCTCGAAATGCTGGCGCGCGGGTAGCATCGGGCGATGCATTGGTATTCTGCGATGCCGATGACGAAGTGGCGCCCGGTTGGCTCCAGGCCATTGGAACAGCGCTCTCCAGGCACGATTTCGTCGCCTCGTGCCTTGAGTTTGAAAGGCTCAACGAACCGTGGGTCCGTGAGTCCCGGGGTGGGCGTAAGCGGAATGAAGACTCCCCGTCGCGATCGGTTGATCGCACACGATCCTCGAGCAGCTGGAGGTTGGTCGACCTGCCGAGACTGTCGTATCCGCCCCACTTGCCACATGCCGCGAGCGGTCTGGGCGTCAAGCGTCGTATACACGAGGCTATTGGCGGCTTCGATGAGTCCTTGCCCAGGGCGATGGATACGGACTATTGCCTGAGGCTGCAGCTCGCTGGTTTTAGCCTCCACGTCATTCCGGACGCCGTCATTCACATGCGTTTCCGGACTGAATACGGAGAAATGTTTCGACAGGCACGTCTCTGGGCCGTATACAACACGCTCCTGTACTGCCGGTACCGGCCGCCGGGAGTGAGGATATCGGAGCCGTGGAAGCGTTATCTGAAAGGTTGGAAGCGCTGGCTCAGGTACCTGAAGCGAGTCCGTCACCGGGGCGGACGCGCGCGGTTGATGTTCCTGGCCGGCCGCCAGGTCGGCCTCTTACAAGGAAGTCTCAGGTACCGAACCCATCCCATTTTCTTGAGGTAGGCGCGACCGCGAATATGGAAGACAGCGCCTAATGCTGTTGCCAAAGGCCGGGCCTCTCGCCGGCAGGGTGGTCTTAAGATGAAAGCTGTAATCCTAGCAGGTGGCCACGGCACACGACTGAGTGAGGAGACGGGCGTGCGCCCCAAGCCGATGGTGGAGATCGGCGGCAAGCCGATCCTCTGGCACATCATGAAGATCTACTCGGCCCAGGACATCAACGACTTTGTCGTTTGCTGCGGTTACAAAGGCCATATGATCAAGGAGTATTTTACGAACTACTATCTATACAAGTCCGATCTGACGCTCGACCTGCGCGAGAACCGCATGGAAGTGCTCAGGAACGGCGCCGAGCCCTGGCGCGTGACGCTGGTGGACACGGGCGACGATACAATGACCGGTGGGCGGCTGAAGCGGGCCCGCCGATTCCTCGATGATGAAACGTTTTGCCTGACCTATGGGGACGGCGTGGCTGATATCGATCTGGGCAAGTTGATTGCCTTCCACCGGGAGAAGAAAGCCCTTGCCACCCTGACCGCGGTCCAACCACCGGGACGTTTCGGCGCCTTCCAACTGGCGGACGGTCAGTCGATGGTGAACGCCTACCGTGAGAAGCCTGAGGGCGACGGCGCGTGGGTAAATGGAGGTTTTTTCGTTCTCGAGCCGGAGGCTTTGGGATACATAGAAAGTGACTCAACGGTTTGGGAGCGAGAGCCCCTGACCGGACTGGCTGAAGCTGGGAAGCTGGCGGCGTATAGGCACGTTGGGTTCTGGCAGCCTATGGATACGCTACGTGACCGGATGGTCCTGGAAGAGCTTTGGGAGAGTGGCCGGCCGCCCTGGAGGGTCTGGTGACAGATTCGCCCTATCTCGCAAGGCAAGCTAACCGGAGGCGCTGGATCCGGTAATGAACGGAGCGTTCTGGAAAGACAAGAAAGTCCTGATCACTGGACACACTGGATTCAAGGGCAGTTGGCTGTCACTGTGGCTGCAAATCCTGGGTGCGGATGTCGTGGGGTACGCCTTGGCTCCGCCGCGCCGACCAAGCCGAGTCTGTTCGAAACAGTGGACGTAGCCGATGGCATGAAGTCCATCATAGGAGACATCCGTGACTTGGAGAAGTTCAAAGGCGCGATAATCGCGCAACGACCCGAGATCGTTGTCCACATGGCTGCTCAGTCGTTGGTGGGCTATTCGTATGACAATCCGGTGGAGACGTACGCGACCAATGTAATGGGTACGGTGAATCTGCTGGAGGCGGTCCGACGAACAGAGAGTGTGCGGGTCGTAGTCTGTGTCACCAGCGACAAGTGCTATCAGAACAATGAGTGGCTCTGGGGATATCGTGAGAACGAGCCAATGGGTGGGTATGATCCTTACTCCAGCAGCAAGGGATGCGCCGAATTGGCAATCTCGGCGTACCGTAGTTCTTTTTTCCCAGCGGAGAATTATGAGCGCCACCAGGTAGCGGTGGCGAGCGCCAGGGCGGGTAACGTGATTGGCGGTGGGGATTGGGCAAGGGGTCGTCTGGTTGTGGATATCATGAACGCATTTGCGGCAAATGATCCGGTGATCATCCGTAGTCCAAACGCGATTCGCCCTTGGCAGCACGTGTTGGAACCGCTAAGCGGATATCTGTGTCTGGCAGAGCAGTTGTGGATGCACGGCCCGGAGTTTTCCGAAGGCTGGAATTTCGGACCGCGCGATGAGGACGCTGCGCCGGTCTCTTCTATCCTGGAATATCTGGCCAATCTCTGGGGAGAAGGAGCTCGCTGGGAATTGGACTCGCAAGAGCACCCGCATGAAGCGCTATCGTTGAGATTGGACTGTTCCAAAGCAAGAGCCCTCCTGCCGTGGTCTCCAAGGCTAGATCTTGAAACGGCGCTGGAATGGGTTGTGGAGTGGTACCGAGGCTATGAGCAGAATGAGGCTATGCGGCAGCTCACAGAGGCTCAGATTGTCCGCTATGAGAATATGGAGTCAGCATGTTCTTCAAAGAAGCAAAGCTAAGAGGTGGGTTTATCATCGAACTGGAACGGTTGGAGGATGAGCGCGGCTTTTTTGCCCGCGCCTGGTGCCGGCGGGAGTTTGAGTCGCACGGTTTAAATTCGAACCTCGTTCAATGCAACATCTCTTTCAACAAGAAGCGCGGTACTCTACGAGGGATGCATTATCAAGCAGCCCCTCATGAGGAAGCTAAACTGGTGCGGTGTACCAGAGGCGCTATATACGATGTGATTATCGATCTGCGTAAATACTCGCCCACTTACAAGCAGTGGATGGGAGTTGAATTGACAGCATCGAATCACAGAATGCTCTATGTCCCGGAGAACTTTGCCCACGGGTATTGTACTCTCCAGGATGACACTGAGGTGACGTATCTTGTATCACAGTTTCATTTCCCAGCGAGTGAACGCGGTGTTCGCTACGACGATCCGGCATTTGGGATCACGTGGCCCTGTCACATCGGTACGCTCTCTGAAAAGGATAAGAACTGGCCGCGCTACACCTAAACTGAAAACGGCTCCGGTGATTGAGGCATCCGAGCTAAGGGGTGCGGATGATCATTGTTGACAACCTGCTTGAAGAAAGACAGCGCGACGGGAATCCAATTCGAGTTGCGATGGTAGGTGCCGGCTTTATGGGCCGAGGTGTTGCGCTCCAGATCGTCACTGCGGTGCAAGGGATGGAGCTAGTCGTTATCTCTAACCGCCGGCTCGAAGGGGCGAGACGCGCATATGCAGAAGCCGGTGTCAAGGATGTTCGGGTCGTTGAGACTTTGACACAATTGGAGGATGCCATAACCCGCGGACAGTGTGCTATCACCGAAGATCCAATGCTGTTGTGTCAAGCGCGACACGTGGACGTGTTACTCGAGGTAACGGGGACGGTGGATTTCGGTGCTTCTGTAGTGCTGAACGCCATCGAGAACCACAAACACGTCATTATGATGAATGCGGAGCTCGATGGAACGATTGGGCCCATTCTCAAGGTGTACGCCGACAAGGCCGGTGTTGTAATATCGAACGTTGACGGAGACCAGCCGGGCGTCATTATGAACCTTTACAGGTTTGTTAAAGGCCTTGGGGTGAAGCCCGTATTGTGTGGGAATATCAAAGGCCTTCACGATCCCTACCGCAACCCGACAACTCAAGAACAATTCGCCCGTACGTGGAAGCAAAAACCGCACATGGTAACGTCTTTTGCGGATGGCACCAAGGTTTCATTTGAGCAGGCGATTGTCGCCAACGCCACAGGTATGGGGGTTGCGAAGCGGGGTATGCATGGACCTACCGTGCCTGCAGGCACTCCTATACAGGAGGCTGCGAATTGCTTTCCGTTGGAAGAGTTGGCGGAAGGGCCTGGTATCGTGGACTACGTGGTTGGCGCTGCGCCGAGCCCTGGAGTGTTTGTCTTGGGGATTCATCGGCATCCGACGCAGCAGCATTATCTGAATCTCTATAAGTTAGGGACCGGGCCCTGTTATTGTTTCTACACGCCATACCATCTGTGCCACTTCGAGGTGCCTAGCACCATTGCCCGAGCCGTGTTCTTTCGTGACGCGACCATCAAGCCGCTTGGGAGCCCGCGTGTGGATGTGGTAACAACCTCCAAGATGGCGCTGAAGGCGGGGCAAACACTTGATGGTATTGGTCACTACATGACATACGGGCAGTGCGAGGATGCCCACGTAACACATGCGGAAAGACTCTTGCCGATAGGCCTGGCTGAAGGTTGCCGTCTGAAGCGAGACATCCCAAGAGATCACGTCCTCTCCTATGATGACGTGCACTTACCCGAGGGCCGTCTCTCCGACAGACTGCGCGGAGAGCAAGACGCCCGTTTCTTCGACACTGCAGAGGATCCTGCAGTGCAAACCTCCGGCTGCTGACACTTCCAGTATTTCTTAGCGTAGCTGGATGCGATCTGACAGGGTAAACGGCTACTGTCCTTCGGGTCGAACTGGTAGCGACTGAATGTCTAGATACATCCTCGGCATTTCCGCTTTCTTTCATGATTCGGCCGCCGCGCTTATCCGCGACGGCAAGATCGTGGCCGCGGCGCAGGAGGAGCGGTTCTCGCGCCGAAAGCACGATGCAGGCTTTCCAAGCGGTGCGGTGCAGTATTGCCTCGCGGAGACAGACATTGGCGCAAGTGATCTCGATGCAGTGGTTTTCTACGAGAAACCGTTCACGAAATTCGAACGGTTGCTGGAAACGTATCTCGCATTCGCGCCCGTCGGCTTCGTGTCGTTTCGTCGGGCGCTGCCACAGTGGGTCAGGAACAAGTTGCAGTTGCCGCGGGCCATCCGGAGGGGGCTGGGAGAGGAGTTCCAGGGTAGTCTCTATTTCGCCGACCACCACGAATCGCACGCGGCCAGCGCTTTTTTCCCTTCACCCTACGAGGAGGCCGCGATCCTCACGCTCGACGCGGTTGGCGAATGGGCCACCAGCGCGATCGGCTACGGACGCGGAAATCGACTTGCGCTCACACACGAGATGAGATTTCCGCACTCTCTTGGAATGCTCTATTCGGCCTTCACGTACTATACTGGCTTCAAGGTCAATTC
>JABAOC010000183.1_pt8 | contig 38012 bp, 30 predicted proteins | sample 7062161 | NCBI WGS metagenome assembly JABAOC01 (sample SAMN14538625, study PRJNA623070) | marine sediment metagenome | biome: marine biome [ENVO:00000428]; feature: marine pelagic biome [ENVO:01000023]; material: deep marine sediment [ENVO:00002113] | place: India: Gulf of Khambhat ... | reverse complement strand
TCCCGGTTCGAGCCCTTCTCGCTACTGCTCACTTCACACTCACCATTGGATAATCCGTTTAAAACCAAAACCTATGTTGAATTCGGATCGAAGCGATCAAAATAACAAAGCATAAATGCGGAGTTTATTTCATCTTTTTCCATGATTGGCATGATCAAATTTACAAATATCAGAGAGATAATCGGCGAACTCAAGATAAAGTAACTTTTTTCATAAAAAAGACGTTATATTAAGAAGAAGTAAAAATAAGCGAAAGGAGCTTGAATATGCTTCGGAGTCACTCTGTCATCATATTTATTTTATTAGTCTTCCTGTTTTCTTTAGCTCCCGTACAGCAGGCCCAGGAACAGCAGACTGTCCTCACGCCCGAGAACGCGAATGAAGCCAGGCTGAACCGTCTGCAGCCACCCGACAAAGTTATGGATACGATCGGCCTCTCGCCGGGGATGGTGGCAGCCGAGATTGGCGCAGGACGCGGACGCTATGTGGTTCAGTTTGCGGTGAGAGTGGGGAAGGAAGGAAAAGTCTATGCCGAAGACATCGACGCAGCGGCTCTCGAACATCTGGAGAAGCGCTGTGAACGCTGGGGACTGGAAAATGTCGAGACCATACTCGGGGACGTCACAGATCCGAAACTCCCTGAGGGGAAACTGGACCTGATCTTTGTCATCTCCGCGTATCATCATTTCGCAGACCCGGTAGCGCTGATGAGGAATGCAAGATCAGCGCTCAAACCAGACGGGATACTGGCGATCGGAGAGTGGTTTCCGACGGAGGATAGACCTCGGTCGGGCACAACACCCGAGAAGATGGAAGCTCAAATGAATGAAGCCGGCTACACGCTTGAACGGCTCGAAACCTTTCTTGAGAAAAACCGGATGTATATTTATATTTTTCGCGTCAATACTAAACGCTGACTGCCTCCAATCCTTCTATTTCCACACCTGACTGAACACGCGCAAGTAGTTCCCACCCAGAATCTTCCGGATATCTGCATCGCTGTATCCACGCTTTTCAAGCTTCTCGATAAAATTCAGCGCTTCAGCATAATTGCTGAATCCGTCAACCATACGTAGAGGCGAGCGTATGTTCGGCGTGACATATTTGTTATATGGGCTCGTCACATCTTTAGAAGCGGGTTCTCCCCATGGGTCATACTCATGGTCCGGATAGGTGCCGAGGCTCATGTCGGTTCCGATTCCGATGTAATCGGTTGAACCGAGAAGCTGCGCCACATGGTCTATATGGTCGATAAAATCATCTGCGGTCGGACGGTTGGTTAGGCCTGTTTTGAGCGTCATCGGTCCCCAGGGAGAAAGACCTATAACTCCATTCTTAGTGGTGCAGGCCTTGATCTGCTCGTCATCGATGTTTCTGGGATTATCGGCGAGTGCTTTTGTGCAGGAATGGCTGAAAACCACGGGCTGCGGACTTCGCTCGATGATCTCCAGGCTGGAACGCTTGCCGAGGTGCGAGCAGTCCAGCAAAAGTCCTATTCTGTTGCACTCGTCCACCACCAACTGACCGAACGATGTCAGACCCTGGTCTGTGCGGTCCAGACACCCCCCGCATATGTGGTTGGAAAGGCTGTACGCAGGAATCAGCATGCGCAGGCCGAGTTTATAGAGAGCCTCTATACGGTGCAGCTTGTACTCGATGAAATCGCCACACTGGGAGGCCAGGAGGAGAGTCGCTTTTCTATTCTTTTTGGCTTTTTTAATGTCTTCAACCGTGTATGTGACGGACAGGTCAGGATATTTTCGGGCAATCAGATGCCAGAACATCAGCGATTCGAGCGCCTGCTCCAGCGTGTCATGCGGGTTCCAAGCTGTGACGCCATAAGTCGTCACTCCATGCCGGTGGGCATCCTGGAACTGTGCATCGGGCCAGATCTGCATGCAGGAATCGATAAAGATATAAGGGTGATCTTTTTCCAGGATCGGATGTATTCCCTTTTCGTTCAAGGGATCGAATATATCTTCTTTTTTTTGCTCGGGATATCCAGCAATGCAAATTGATCCGGTGGCCGCGATCCCTGCCACTTTTAAAAATTCTCTTCTATTCATCTTGATGGAAGCTTCAGCCTTAACGGATCAGGGCATTGAAGAGCAGTTTAAAAGTGCCGTGAGTCTGGCACCGGTGCTGGGGCCGGAACCCGATCAGCACTATCCGGCCTTCACCCTGTTTGACATTGAGCATCGCCGGCATATTGGACAGGTGCTCCTCCCCTATCAGCCAGCCGCTCCGCAGGAGGTCCCTCTCCTGGTAACGGGCGACAGTCTCATAGTTCTCACTGTTCTGTCCGGAGGAAACTGCGAAGACGGGACTTCCGCGGAAAAGAACTAAACCTTCTTCCGGCATCCCATATCCGAGAGGATGATTATTGTCAATATTCACTTTTACGGTTGAACCCGGACAGAAGAACTCCTTGGAGTCGAGGTTTTCAACGGTGTTGCGGACGCTCAATCCGAACTTCTCTATTGCGAAGCGAGTGGCACCACCGAGCGTCACGAGAATTCCCCCTTTTTCCACGAAAGTTTTCAACGCCTCGACGCCTTCTCGGCCGATACCGCTCCGGTATTCGGGCGGAACCGAGGAAAAATAGCGGCGGTATCTCCCGGTGATTTCGCCCATGATTATGGCTGCTGAGTCATCCGGCAGAATGATCACATCATACTTTTTGATTAGATCTCCCTTCTTTATTTCCGCATCCTTGAGTGATGTGTACGGAAACGAAAATTTTTCAAGAACAAGCCGGGTCCAGCCCTCGTCCATGTTACCGCCGTAATAACGCTGGTACATGCCGATACGCGGTTTCTGGACCTGATGCGCACCTTCCTTGATTTTGTTTTTGAGCGCTTTAAAATCAACGCCCGTCTGTTCGGCAATATCTTGAAGGACGGCTTCTTTTCCCTTGGAAATAATGAAGTCTCCCGGGCGGAGTCCTGAAACAGCCTTGTCCGCACGACGAACTGAAATCCCCCTTTCATGCAGAAGGTTTACGGCTTTGAAGCTATCATTCAATCTTCCGTCAAGGTAATATCCGTTTCCGCCAGTTTCCACTTTCCCCGAGACTGGCACTTGCCCTTTAAGTATCTGAAAATCGCCTTCGATTTTCTCATTTAACGGATCCACACGCACGCCCATAAACTCGTTCATCGTGTGCGTCGCCAGGTCGTAGGGACGTCGCGGTGAACCGTCAGCGCTCCGGGTCCAGTCATTGTCGGCATAAAAAGTCTGACCGAGCAGGTTCCGGATCAATCCCATTTTGGGCTGGGCCAGAGAGATGACGAAAGAGCCTTTGGGATAGATCACTCCGCTGGCGTTGAATTCCTTCTGGGCCTGTTGGATCTCAATCCCGGACAGCAGCAGCGTGTTGATCATCTTCACAGCGGTCAAAGGATCATGCTGGGTGATGGGGACGATATAGATCTTGGGCTTGCCCTGAGTTCCCCGTTCTGTCTGTCGTTTGGCCTTCAAATAGGCGTTCCAGAGGACGGTCTCCTTGTTTCTGGCCGCGAGGTCCAGGAGTGCCCAGGCTGAGATTTTCTTCTGCTCGACGATGTCCCGGAGCCTCCACCAGCCGCCCGGCCAGGGATTCGGGAACGTTGTCTGGGCTTCGTAGGCGGGAAACTGTCTGGACCCGCCGCGGAGCTGCTCAGGATGGATGTACAGGGGGGATGCCAGCCTGGCGCTGGCTGACTCGGTGAGCATCCCGGCAATGTTGTGGAAAGGAGTGATCCAGTGCCATCCGAAATGACCCCAGCCGGGATACTGGGCCGCGTTGAGAATACCTGATTTTCCGGCCTCTTCCAGTTTATAGGCGATGTGGGCCCCGTACCAGCTGTGCTCGCGCCAGATAAGCGGATCCGCATACGGACGCATGGGTTCACAGTAAGGCGGAACGTAGAAACGCGCGCCCGAGCTTCCCATATGGTGATGATCGATGTAGGCCTGAGGAACCCAATCCCGGTACATGATTTTCGCTGCGTATACCGATTCAGTCAGATTTATAAAATCGCCGTCGCGGTTGTTGTCGTGTCCGGCGTACAGATGGTACAGCCAGGGAAGACCGGCCCCTTCGTACTCTGTGCCGACAGTCTTGCGGTACCAGTCGGTAACCCAGATCTGGCCGTCGGGATTAAAGCTCGGGATCAAGAAGAAGACCACATTGTTCAAAATTCGCTGTGTCTCTTCATCTTCCCCGGATATGAGGTCATAAGTCAGCTCAGGCGCCATCTGTGTGCCCCCGATCTCGGTGGCATGAAGGCTCATGGACTGGCACATCACTGCCTTTCCCTCCTTGACCAGCTTTTTGATCTCTGCTTCCGGGATTCCTCTCGGGTCGCTGAGCTTGGCGTTCACCTCTTGCAGCCGGTCCAGGTTAGCCAAGTTTTCCGGTGATGAGATAATGACCACGAGAAACGGATTCCCCATGGTAGAAGGTCCCATATTGACGACTTTGAGCTTTCCGCTTTCTTTCTCCAGCAGATTGAAGTATTCGACGATCTTGTCCCAGCGTGCGATCAGTCTATCGCTGCCGAGTTGAAACCCAAAAAACTCTTCTGGAGATGTGATCTTTTCCTGGGCTTCGGCTATATGTACTCCCCATCCCAAAACAAGAAACACCAGTGTGAATATTTGAATCGTACGTAGAAATCGAGCGCTTTGTCTCATAGATTTCCTCCCTGATTAAGGTGTGAGAATTCAATTCTAAAAATCTGATTAAACAGAAGGACAGGAATCTTTCTCATGTCTTAATATCTCTTTACTATATTGAATTGAACATCCATTTCAACTAAAAATTTTTATTCTATCCAGTGATACACTCGAGAGTTCAAGCAAGCTGTTGAGAATATTAAAATAAGCGGCTTTGAGTCAAAAACGAGATCTGGATTGCTCTCTGCAATGAAGTTCATATGGAGAATAAATATTTTTGTTCATATGCGGACATAAACTGTTCAAGAGCGGACATAAATTGTTTTATGAGCTTCAAAATCTCGAGAAAAAAAATTGGCATATTTTTTGCTGTTATAAACTCTAAACAGACACGACAGAATTGAGGGCACAATGATTAAAAACTATATAAAAATCGCCTTTAGACATTTCAAAAGACAAAAGGGCTATTCGTTTATTAACATCGCTGGGCTTGCCGTAGGAATGGCCTGCTGTATTCTCATTTTTTTGTGGGTTTATGATGAGTTGAGCTTTGACAGGTATCACGAAAATGCCGAGCACATCTACCGAATAACCTATGCCGAGGAAATCGGCGGCGCCTACGATCATTATGCTATTCCCCCCTTCGTCGCGGCCCCCACTTTTGCTGCTGAACTGCCCGAGATTAGAGCCTATTCAAGACTTTGGCAGAGAACTGGCCTTATAACTTATGAAAATAAGAAGTTTGATGAGACTGGGATCTTCTATGTGGATCCGGATTTTTTCAAGATTTTCACCCATGAGTTTATCGCAGGCGATCCGGATACAGCTCTCGATGCTCCCGGATCAATCGTACTGACTGAGGATGCTGCAAATAAGATTTTTTTCGATGAAATTCCTCTGGGAGAAACCGTTAATCTTAACGCTGATGGCGAGCTTAAAGTGACAGGGATTATCAAAAATATCCCCCGCAATTCCCATTTCAGGTTTAATTACCTTGTTTCTATGAATACAATCCAAGGACGAAGAGCCCAATTTTTGGATCCCGAATTCCAGGATGCCTGGTTTGTCATCCAAGGATGGTCGTACATCTTGCTCGACGAGAGAGCCGATGCTGATGAGGTTGAAAAAAAATTGGCTCCGATTGTAGAGAAACATGCCGGAGAAGAGGCCCGTAAGTACGGGCAAAAAATGTCCTATTTCCTTCAGAGACTGACAGACATTCATCTAAAATCTCATCTCCAGGCGGAAATCGAAGGGAATGGAGACATCCGGTATGTCTATGTTTTTTCTATAGTGGCTGCATTTATTCTCCTCATTGCCTGTATCAATTTTATGAACTTATCCACGGCACGTTCGGCCAACCGTGGTATGGAAGTCGGAATCAGAAAAGTTTTTGGCGCGCATAAAAAACGGCTGATTTTTCAGTTCATAACGGAATCCATAGGCATGTCGTTCTGTGCTTTATTCCTGACCATCGTCATAGTCGAACTTTTTCTTCCCGCCTTCAATAACCTCACAGGAAAAGAAATCAATCAGGCGACTCTTCTGAATGGTGTTGTGGGAATCGGGATGATCGGGCTTGCGGCCTTCACAGGTCTTGCGGCCGGGAGTTATCCCGCTTTTTACCTCTCTTCTTTCCAGCCCATCGAAACCTTGAGAAAAAAAATGCGAAGCGGCACCCAGGGAAGGACCCTGCGAAGCAGCCTGGTCATACTGCAGTTTACAATCTCCATCATCCTCATTATCAGCACACTTATCGTTATAATTCAATTGCGCTTCATGAAAGATCAAAAACTGGGATTCAAAAAGGAACAGGTACTTGCTGTCAGGATCAAAGGGAGGGCAATCCGGCAGCAGGATGAAGCGTTTAAAAATGAATTGAAAAAGAATGCCAATATTCTGGAAGCCTCCTATTCAAACGGAATCCCTGGAAAAACCCAGACTGTTCTCACTCTATTTCAAGAAGGAAAGCCAGAAAGTGTTACACATACATTTGATTTTATTTTTACCGATTATGACTTTGTCAAAACCTATGAAATAGAAATCGCCAAAGGACGGGATTTTCTACGAGAATTCGGAGCAGATAAGGATGGTGCTTTCCTAATCAACGAAACTGCAGTGACAAAGTTTGGGTGGGGAGAAGAAACTCTCGGAAAGAGAATCGGTTATTCCGATGAGGTCATGCGGCCCATTGTCGGAATTGTGAAGGATTTTCATTACAAGTCGCTGAAAGAAGTGATAGGTCCTCTGGCCATCTTTCTTGCGCCCGAAAATCTTCCTTTCCTCTCGATCAAGATGAATACGAATGATATCTCTGCAACTCTATCCAGTATTGAAAAGACGTGGAAGTCGTTTGAGAAGGACAGGAGTTTTGAATATTTCTTTGTGGATGAGAACTTCGACTCTTTGTACCATTCGGAGGAACAGTTGAGCCAGATAATCACATTTTTTGCTGGAATTGCGATATTTGTGGCCAGCCTAGGCCTTTTCGGTCTCGCCTCCTATACTGCAGAACAGAGCACAAAAGAGATCGGAATAAGAAAAGTGCTGGGCGCCTCGGTGGGTTCTATTGTTGTCACACTGTCGAATAATTTCCTGAAATGGGTGCTGATTGCCAATGTTATCGCCTGGCCGGTGGCTTACTTTGTTATGAAGAACTACTGGCTTTCCAATTTTCCGTTCCGTATCCCGATTAGCATCTTCACATTTATTGCGGCAGGTGTGATGTCCATCCTGATTGCCCTGCTGACTGTGAGCTCCCAGTCTCTCAAAGCGGCCCTCACGAATCCAGCCAAAACTCTTAAGTATGAATAGATCTACTTTTACTCTTTAGTAAAGGATAAATGATATAACGCTTACTTTTTTCCCTTATCTAGGATATGCTCTTCAACCACTCCTGCATCCGTTCCTGCATCTCCTCGTCTGAAAGAATCCATTTATGACTGGCAAATCCCCAGCAATGCCCGTAGGGATCCTTTATCTTACCATATCGATCTCCCCAGAATGCATCCATCATCGCCTCTAAGACTTCACAACCCGCGTCGACAGCGCGATTAAAAAGCGCATCACAGTCTTCCACATAGCAAAACAGACTCGCTGTGGCCGTTTCTTTAGGTCCCTTCTCCCATTGTTCAGGTCTGACATCTGCCATCATGATGTTCGAGTCTCCAAGTTTAAGCATGGCGTGCATGATTCCTTTGCCGTCGGGCGAAGGTACAGGCGGACCAGCGAGTTTGGCTCCAAAAGCCTTTTGATAGAACTCAATAGCTTCATTGCAATTGCCGTTATACCAAAGGTTAACAGTGACCGTATGCATTCCTTCGGGTACCGGTTTTGGGGCTTTTTCAGGCATGTTTCTTCCTAAAACGAGTTTTAACCCAACTATCATATCAGAGAACACACCGAAGATATAGGATTAATATAAATTCTTACAAATCTTTTCTTCTTCAGAGCCGAAAAAGTTGAAAATTGCGCCATTAGGCTGCTTTTGATGACATGATTTTTTATTGGATTAATTAAGATGGATTATCAAAATATGAGAATTTATTCTTCTTATTCGTATTTCAGAACTTCGACGGGATCGATGAGGGCAATCCGGACGATCTGTGTCCCGGCAGTCAAGGACATGGCAACCAGGACCAGCCCGCCTGTCAGGAGAAAAGTCCACGGCAGGATCGGAACATGATAAGCAAAATTCTCCATCCACTGGATAACGAAATAGATAGACAAGGGAAGGCCAATCGTAATTGCAAGGAGAGACAGCAGAGCAAATTCCTTTAATAGCATCAAGAGCAGCTGCTCCATTTTTGCTCCTAAAACCTTACGGATGCCAATCTCTTTAGTCTTGCGCTCAGCCGTGAAAGCAGCAAGGCCAAAAAGCCCGAGGCAAGCAATCAGGACAGCCAACGCCGAAAAAACCATTAAAAGCGTGCCCTGGCTTCGTTCGGCCTTGTAAATGTCAAAAAGCCGGTCATCCAGAAGGTTGATTGTAAGGACACGATCAGGGTCGAATTCACCAACTGTCTTCCGGATGAAATCCATGGTATTGGCCGTATCTTCTCCGCGAACCCTTGCGTAGAGTGCTATGAAATTGCTTTCGGTATGCGTCAGAATGAGCGGTTTGATTGTTTGTGTCAGAGGTTGAAAGTGGAAATCCTTAACCACACCGACGATGAACAAATCCTTGCTTTCGCCTTCGATTCTAACGCGCTTCAGGAGTGGATTCTGATAGCCGAGTCGGCGAACAAAGGTTTCGTTCACAATGGCCGATTGGCTCTCGTTTAGATTCTCGGAAAAATCTCTACCGGCTATCAGCGGAATACGAAAAACATCAAGAAAATTATGACCACATCGGATATGATGCGCTTGTATCTCCTTCGAGCTTCCCGAATCATCTATATGCCTGATTATTTCTCCGAAGTCCTCTACGGAACTATCTCGATCCGTTAGAGAGATGACATTACTGGCTATCGTAACGCCCAAGATATTCGGATTTTGTAAAAGCCTGTCCCTTACAGTCAGACTGTTTTGAGGTACCCATGCTTCGATGACATTGCGTATTTCAAATCCAGCGTCCATGGTTCTGATGTATCGAACCTGTTGATAGATGAAAAGCATGATGTTAATCAGAATCACGGAAACAGCGAACTGGATCACGACCAGAACATTGCGCAATCTCGATGGCCTGAATCCCTTTTTTCCTGCTGCATACACGGTTCCTTTAAGGACACGGACTGGTTGGAAGGATGAAAGGAACAGGGCCGGGTACAGGCCCGCAGCGATACCGACAAGAAGAACAATTCCCAGAGTTTCCAGCCAAAGTGAACTCTGAAAATAGAGTTCAAGACCGATATCTTTATCCATTATGCGGTTGAAGATGGGCAGAATGAACTGAAGGAGAGTAAGAGATATAATGAATGAAACGCTCGTGAGAATAACTGCTTCACCGGTGAAATGTTTTATAAGCTGATGGCGATGGGCTCCGATAGTTTTCCGAATTCCGATCTCGCGCATTCGAATCGAAGATCGAGCCGTGGACAGATTCACATAGTTGATCCCTGCAATGATCAGGATGATGATGCCAAGAGAAAGATAGAGATAAAGCGTTCGGATAGCGCTATTATCCCTGTTATCAGGCCGCAAATGGATATCTGTGATGGATTGGAGGGCGCAGCCAAAATCCGATGCTGAATCTGATACTGGACTGTGGACCTTTAGGAGATCGGAGATTTTTTGTTCAATGTTCCGGACCGATGCATTTTCATGAAGTTTGACATAAGTTCTTATCAGAGAAAAAGAGACATTCTCCATAAGCGCCTTGAATCGAGGAAGCGCATTTATCGTGGGAAAAGAGATAAGCAGATCATATTGGAAATGAGTGTTCCGGGGTAAATCGGCCATTACGCCTGTGACAACCAGTTCACAGGATTCACCGCGAATGATAAACGACAGCGTTTTCCCCATGGGATCTTCGTCCCCCAAAAACCTCTCGGCCGCCGACTCAGTCAATACGACAGCAAAGGGTTCGGAAAGTGGATCATCAATTCTTCGAAGAAGAGGAAAACGAAAAACTTCGAAAAATTTCTCGTCTGCGAATGTTCCTGAAGATCTAAATTTATGCTGTTTAACTTTGACGACGGGACGGAAAGCATAACAGAACTGTACGGCTTGCTCGACTTCAGGGATTTCAGCTTCGACAAGCGGCGCGAGGGGCTGAGAAAGCTGAACCTGGCCGCTTCCTGAAAAATCCTGCAAACGGACTCGATAGATACTCTGATGATCCGGGTGAAAGGTGTCATAGGTGAACTCATGCCTCATGTAGAGAAAAATCAAGAGAAAACAAGTCAGGCCCAAAGTGAGAGCGAGAATGTTAAGAAAGGAGAAGACTTTATTCTTCCGGAGGCCCCGGACCATGATCTTGAGGGATAAAGCGAAAATCGGTATGTCCAAAGAAAAAAAGCCAACAATGCGGTGAGGAAGAGATTTGAAAAGCTGTCCCCAGTACCAGAGTCTAGCCCGACGTTCACCGCTCTCCTCAGAGATGGACTGAAATATCTCTTCTAAATCGCCTATCGTCGTGAATATCTCCTTGTCAGGGAAAAGGCGAAGGAAAATCCATTCTGCTAGGCGAGGCGGACGAGGAGTATGCAGGAATGAGCTTTTGGGAGTCACGCAAAATCCTCTTTCGAAAGTGGAGAGATATTCCGCCAAATGGCTGTTTGAAGTTTTCTTACCTCGTTTAGAGCATCCACTGCTGCAGGCATAAGACGATAAAGCCTTCTTCTCCTGCCTCCCCTTTCCGCCCTTGGCTCTGATAGCCAGGACTGCACATAGCCCTTCCGAGACATCCTGTCTAAAGTCACAAACAGAGCACCCAATGCCCAGGTCTCCCCCGTCATCTTCATCAATTCCTCCCGGATGGCCACAACATAAGCCTCATCCCGAAGTTTCATGATGGAGAGAAGTATCAATTCTTCAGATCTGGAAATGAATTTCATGGCCTTACCTCCCAGTTATACGGTTTATATACTATCTATTTTTCCTAAATTGTAAAACTAATGCTTCTGCTTGTCAAGGATTTGTTTTACAAAAGAGGAAATACAAATTACATAACAAAATTATTTCACATAGAAAAGATATTTTCGATTGGAAGGAAGGTACTTATACGCTTACACAAGGCTGGATTTAGACGGATAGAGAGAGATCTCTAATTGGAAAGGTTGATGGATTAAAATAATTGTCAGGAAAGATTTCTCAGGATTTTGTTCAGAGGTTAAAAGGAGGGATGTCTTATCGACTGACTTCTTTACAAGCCTTTACTCATCATGTTCAAGAATTCCGAGTTTGTTTTTGTCTTGGAGATTTTATCCAGCAGCAGTTCCATGGCTTCCACCTCACTCAACTGGGCGAGGACTTTTCTCAATATCCATATTCTGTTCAGGTCTTGATCTTTAATCAGAAGTTCTTCCTTCCGTGTTCCTGAGCGTGAAATATCGATCGCCGGAAATAATCTCTTGTCGACGAGTCTTCTGTCGAGATTGATCTCCATGTTTCCAGTTCCTTTAAACTCCTCAAAAATGACCTCGTCCATCCGGCTTCCGGTATCGATCAGAGCGGTCGCGACGATGGTCAAGCTTCCTCCCTCTTCAACTTTACGGGCCGAGCCGAAGAACTTTTTCGGCTTATTCAAAGCGTTGGCGTCAATGCCGCCGGAAAGAACTTTTCCAGAAGGAGGGATGATCGCATTGTGGGCTCTTGCCAGGCGGGTGATACTGTCCAGAAGAATAGTCACATCTTTCTTGATTTCCACAAGCCTCTTGGCCTTCTCCAAGACAAGGTTGGCCACCTGGGCATTTCGTGCAGGAGGTTCATCAAAAGTCGAGGCCACGACTTCTCCGTTGATACTCCTCTGAAAATCAGTCACTTCTTCGGGTCTTTCCGCGACGAGAAGGACAATCAGGAAGACTTCTGGATGATTTTTTTCGATTGATTTGGCAATCGTTTTCAGAAGAGTAGTCTTCCCGGCTCGAGGGGGTGAAACGATGAGCCCCCTTTGGCCTTTTCCGATCGGAGTCAGAAGGTCCATCACGCGCGCATTCAGGTCTTTTTTGCTGTCCTCCAGCTTGATCTTCTCGAAAGGATAGAGGGGCGTGAGATTGTCAAAATACATATTCCGTCTTTGATCGAGAATGACATCGGGATGAGTGAAATTGATCGCTTCGATTTTGATCAGCGCAAAATACTTTTCTCCTTCTTTGGGAGGACGGACAATTCCGGATATGGTATCTCCTGTTCTGAGCTGGAATTTTCGAATTTGCGAAGGAGACACGTAGATATCGTCATGACTTGGCAGATAACTGAATTCAGGCGCGCGCAGAAATCCAAAACCATCATCCAGAGTCTCCAGGACTCCTTCCGAGAAAAGCATGCCATTCTTTTTGGCCTGGGCTTCTAAGATCTTGAATATGAGATCGTGCTTTTTCGTGTCTTCTGTTTCATTCTCCGGGAGACCGAATTCGCCAGCAATCTTAGACAATTCTGGATTTTTTTTGTTTTCAAGGTCAGCTAAATTATACTCTTTCATTGTTTTACCTCGGTATTGAATTTATTTTTCGATGGTTAAATTGACTATACGGAAATTATGCTTATTTTATTTCAGTAAATTACATCCGGCTTCTGAGGGTTTCCCCTTCTTCATCGCCTTCAGGGAGTTCGGAAGCACCGGGTTTCTTATCCTTTTTTGCCTTTATGGGGAGTTCTTTTGTTAAAGCGATTTCCAGAACCTCATCCATGTTCTCGACAAAATGGATTTTCATATCCTCTTTTATGTTCTTCGGAATATCCTTTAAGTCTGGCTTGTTGTCGAATGGCAGGACTGCTTCCTTTATCAATTCTCGATGAGCCGCCAACAATTTTTCTTTAATGCCACCGACGGGAAGGACTTTCCCTTTTAATGTGATCTCTCCGCTCATGGCCACCCTTTTATTCACAGGAATACCGGTGAGGAGGGAAATGATCGATGTGGCAATGGTTATTCCTGCAGACGGGCCTTCTTTAGGCTGAGCGACTTCTGGGACATGGATGTGAATATCATAATTTTTATGCAGATCTTTGGCGATGTTGAACTCATAGATCTTTCCTTTAACATAACTGAACGCCGCTTGAGCGGATTCCTGCATGATTTCTCCGAGATGCCCGGTCAAAGTGAAGTTTCCCTTGCCGTGAACCTTAGTGACTTCAAACGTCAACAGTTCACCCCCGAATTCGGTCCAGGCCATCCCGATCGCCACTCCCACTTCGTCTTTTCTATCGATTTCTTTGCGTCTGAATCTTGGGATACCCAGATACTTCTCAATATTTTTAGCGTTGACCTTCTCGGCATGCGATTTTCCCTTCGACACGACCTTCTTGACGACCTTTCGACAGATTGATGTGATCTCTCGTTCAATATTCCTGACTCCGGCTTCCCGCGTGTATCCGCGGATGAGCTTCATGAATGCTTTATCCGAAATATCGAGGTTCTCCTGTTTCAATCCATGGATCTTGAGCTGTTTGGATAAAAGAAAATGTTTAGCGATCTGCAGTTTTTCATCTTCTGTGTAACCCGGGAGCCGGATGACTTCCATCCTGTCGATCAAAGGACGCGGCACAGGCTCGAGCATGTTCGCCGTCACGATAAACATGACCTGAGAGAGGTCGAAATCCGTATCGATGTAATGGTCTAAGAATGTGCTGTTCTGTTCCGGGTCAAGCACTTCCATCAAGGCCGATGCCGGGTCTCCTCTGAAATCCATGCTCATCTTATCGACTTCATCAAGCAGAAAGACCGGATTCCGTGTTCCTGCTCTCTTGACCATCTGGATGATTCTTCCCGGATAAGCCCCGATGTAGGTCCTTCTGTGCCCGCGTATCTCTGCCTCGTCCCTGACACCTCCGAGAGATAATCGCACGAATTTCCGTCCGGTGGCCCTGGCTATGGAACGCCCGAGTGAGCTCTTCCCAACTCCAGGAGGACCGATGAAACCCAGGATAATCCCTTTCGGGTTTTTCACCAGCTGACGAATAGAGAGATATTCGAGTATCCTTTCTTTAACCTTCTCTAACCCGTAATGGTCTTCATTCAAAATGCGTTCGGCAGCCTTCAGGTCTCTCTTCTCTCTGGATTTTTTATTCCAGGGCAGCGAGATCAGCCAGTCGAGGTAGTTACGGCAAACCGTTGCCTCTGCTGACATCGGAGGCATGGATTCCAGCCTTTCAATTTCTTTATTGGCTTTATCCTCTGCGTCCTTGGGCATATTCGCCTTGGCGACTCTTTGCTTCAGCTCTTCGATCTCGTTGGGTTGGTCTTCTTTTTTAAAGGTCAAGCCCGTCGGGAGTATCTTTTGTCCGGGGTCTTTGATCGTGATCTTTTTTCGACCAGATTTTTTCCCCTCTTTTTTCAGTCTTGAATGGACCTTCAATATCTCATTCTCCAGGAGGTAATTCAGTCTCCGAATCCGCTCCTGGATACTGATTGACTCAAGAAGGTTTTGTTTCTCTTCTAAGGGAAGATAAAGGTGGGAAGAGATGATATCCGCAACCCGGTCAGGACTGTTATCCTTCAAGGCCGGAATAATCGATTCAAAATTCGCGTTTTGGCTGAGTTTTAGATAATCCTCAAAGAGAGTCAACACTCTCTGGAGCATTTCTGCGCCTTCCGCTGTGGCCCCTTCGATCTCTCTTATTTCTTTGACCAGGACTTGGAAAAACGGATAGGTGCTTAAATATTCTATAATCCGAGCTCTTTTCCGTCCTTCCACGATGACTTTGATGTTCTTATCGTCCATCTTTATGGACCGGATTATTTTCGCAATCACACCCACTGAATAAATATCCTTTGGAGTGGGATTGTCCAGGTTGGCGTCCATCTGAGCCGTCAGAAAAACCCTCTTTTCTTTTTCTGTGGCCATTTCCAGGGCCTGGATCGAGGACGGACGTCCTATGATGAACGGCACAAGCGTTGAAGGGAAAACGACGATATCCCTTAAGGGAATTAAAGCGATATTTTTAATCACTTCAGATTGACTTCGAGCATTTTGCATATTTTACACTCCAGTTGCCAGTTTAAACTTATGAAAAATTTAGTTCGCTTTTACTTGACTGGATGCTGGGGGATAAGAATCATGAGAAAACTTACCTTTCTATTATAGCGTTATCCAGTAAAAAGTCAACTGTCTTTTTCAAAATCAGGCTGTCTCTCAATTCTTCTCTCTTCCCTTCCCTGTTGAAGCTTTCCACAACCTTGGCCACTGCGAGATTGTTCGCCGCAGCGATCCTCTTGAACTCTTCGTGAAGCTCCTGGTCAGACACTTCCAACTTTTCCTTCTCCGCCACTTTTTGCAGAATCAAATGATTCCTGAGGTTCTGCTCGGCTTTGCCCTTCCCTTCGGTTTTCAACTGTTCCAGTTCTTCTTGACTCAAATTCTGCTTGGGACGAGAAGAAAGCATACGCTTCATGACGGCCATTTGTTCTTGTTCAACAACGGATCCAGGAAGCTCTATACTGATTCTTTCTGAGATCTTCTTTAGTGCCTCCTCTGCCATTTCATTTTTCGCAGCCTTTTCTTTCGCAGAAGTGATCTCCTGTTCAATTTTTTCCTCGAGATCTTTGAGATCCTTGAAATCTCCAAGGCTCTTGGCAAATTCATCGTCGAGCACGGGAAGTTTTCTTTCTTTGATAGAGACAACTTTCATTTCATATTCGATCGTCTTCCCGGCCAATTTCTTGTTGGCATGATTTTTATCGTGCTCGATCGTGAAGGTCCTCTCATCCCCTGGATTCAATCCCGTCAAATTCTTGTTCAAAGGCTCTTCGTTATCCTGGTGCCCTGCAAGGATAACTCCCTTTTCCAGTGGAAGGAACCTGTTAGTTTTCAGGTCTTTTCCTTTCAGCTCGACAGCGACGTAATCCCCTGCAGCCACTCCCCTCCCCTCCACCGGAACGTATTCTGCTGACCTCGCCCTTAGGTCTTCGAGCGACTTCTCCACTTCTTTGGATTCAACCGTGACTTTTTTCTTTTTGACCTTGATTTTTTTGTATTCGGGAAGTTTAAATTCAGGCCATACCTCAAACTGAGCCTTGATGTAAAGGGGTTCTCCCTCTTTGAATTTCAACTCATTCACAACTGGCATTCCCACGGGATTGACATTTTGAGCCTTCAATTCTCTGTTCAACGCTTTCGGAACTAAGGCATTGATCAGTGAATCCTTGATTTCTGGATAAAATTTTTGTTTGATCAGGTCTCTGGGGACTTTGCCAGGTCTAAAACCGGGTATTTTCGCACTGGATGAAAATTGAGCCACGATTTTATTGAATTCTTCCTCGACTTCATCCGCATCAATCTCTAACTCGATCTCTCTCTTGGATTCACTCAAATTTTTCATGCGGCTTTTCATCTGTTTTGGGTCTGTCATCGATTTCTCTTTTTCGGATAGATTGTCAATGGGCAGAGCGGGATTCGAACCCGCACTCCTTTATCAGGAACTAGGTCCTAAACCTAGCGCGTATGCCAATTTCGCCACCTGCCCTTTACTTTTTCTTCGGATGGTTAAAAGCTGAAGAAATTATTGCTGTATTCAAAACCTCATAGCTTAGAGAAGGTGAGGTTGGTCTTTGGAATGAAGGCCGAAACAGAGTTCTCTATATACCATAACAGTCAGGTTCTTGTCAATTCATTGAAAAGATGATGCGTATTTTAAACCGGAATGTCTCTAGCGTATGTGCTCTTCCAGCTTTTTCGCCAGCCCGGGATCTATGGTCTTCAGCTTTTTGTAGATTTCTCTGGCGCTGTAGTTATCATGGAGATTCAAGTAGGCAATGGCCAGATTATACAGAGCATTCGCGTTATTGGGCTGGAGCTCTATGGCTTTCTTTAAAGGATCGACTGAGGAATCAAAATCATTCAAGAGCATGTAGTTGACCCCGATGAAATACCAGGCATTGGCATTGTCGGGGATAAACTCGACGAGCTTTTTATATATATTTATGGATTGCTGGTACTTTTTTTGCAGGTAGTAAATATAGCCAATATTCGAATAGGTGTATTCATAACCCGGGTTCAGTTCTAAAGCTTTATTGAATGCGGATATGGCCTCATTGTACTTTTTATTATTCATGTACATGTAACCGAGGTTGTAGAAGCTTTCATAGTTACTGGGATCCATCTCAGTTATTTCTATAGCGATCTGGATGGCTTTGTCGGGCATTTCGGCCTTGTCGTACATCATCAGCATGGCTCGATATGGCCTGATCGGGTCCTCAGGCGTCTGCTGAGAAAGCTTTCTGTAAGTTTTCTCTGCTTCATCATATCGTTTTAGCTCCTCATAGGCCTTCGCCAGGTCATAATTAATCATCACTTCATCCGGTTTGGCCTCCAGGGACGCCTTGAAGGCGGCGATGGCCTCCTCATAATTTTCCAGCTCAACGTAACAGACCGCCATTCTGTAATAAGCTTCCCAGGCATTTTCCGGATCGGACTCCAGATATGTTTTGTAGGCTTCAGCGGCGCTCTCAAATTTCTTGAGGTCCTGTTGGGCACTCCCGATGTAATAAAACGCATCTTCGTAGACGGGATTGAGTTCAACCGCTCTCTTTAAGTAAGGCAGGGCCTGTTCAAAACGCTGCATTTTGATATACACCATGCCCAATCCATAATACGCATCATCCCGCGAATCATCCAGCGATATAACCTTCTCATAGGCCCTAATAGCCAGCTCGAAGTTTCTCTGGGCATCATAGACCGAAGCCAAAATGGAGTGGACCTCGATGTCATCAGGCCTCGCCTGCCTGACTTTTTCTAAGTATCGCTGGGCCCTTCCGGTCTCATCCAGAGAGGCAGAGACCTTCCCCGCAAACAGGGCTCCTTCTGTCGTTGCGAGATAATCCTCGGGCTGCCAGTCCTTAAATTTGATCAGTGTTTGTTTTTGGACATTCTTCAAGGAATTGGAAGAAAGAGTGATTCTCAATCTTCTTTCAAAGAATATGACCACTCCCACGACCCTTCCGCTTTCATCCAGGAGCGGGGCACCGCTGAAATACCTCGGAACATCCAGTGATGTCCGGACAGCCTTTTTATCCCCACCGAGGTCGAACACATCCTTGACCTCTCCTTTTGAAACCACTATTTTTCCGGTTTCATCGCTGCCCACGGCAAATACTTTTTTCCCCTGCTCCAGTTCGTCAGAATTCCCCAAGGTAAAAGATGGGGCTTTTCCCTTGATGCTCAGCAGGGCAATATTCAAATTCTTATCCACAGCCAAAATCCCGTTGGTCTTTACGGTTTTTCCCTTAAAATTTTTCGCGATCAATGACGTTGCCTTGCACACGACTTGATAACAGGTGACCACAACGCCTGGCTCGATCACAAATCCTGTGCCCTCCCCAACGATCTGTTGGGCCTCATCCACACCCATAAGAGTAATGATTCCTTCTTGATGGGTGTCCAATATTTTTTGGGTATCCTCGGATTGCGAAAAAAGCAATGCGACTGGAAGGAGGAAGAGAATTGCATAAGAAACGATCCTTCTCGCTTTAATTTCTTTCATCATGACCTCCTAAGCGATATCATCACTCACATGTGTGAGATTATTAACAGGCAAAAACAAATTTACACCCTGAGGAATATTCTGTCAAATCCTAGCTGAGATCTTACCCATCGAGACAACTGTGTCCCTTTCCCTGAATCCATCTCAAGCTCCCCCTGTTCCTTTCCGGTTTTGGTCAGATTCGCTTCATGCTCGATTCAAAAGTGATGGGTGAGAATTTGTATCCATACAAGTCTGAAAGCGAGAAGTTTGACAAAATCTCGTGTCTCGGTTAGCTTGAAAACAGATAAGGCCATGATGAAAAAGCTCACTCCCGTTTCATGCCATCTGGCTATCTTTATTCTTACAGGAACAGAGGGCTGCTTGATATGAGTCGGAGAATCAGAATTGCGATGGTGTATTTCCTGACACTCGCGGGAATGCTTCTTTGGGTGGGGATTATCTTCCTCGCTCCCTACTTGAAAAGCCGAGGATCTCATTTGAATACCTTCGCTTATTTGTTCTTTGCACCCGTCTGTCACCAAATCCCGGATCGATCCATTTGTTTTTGGGGACACCCGCTCGCCGTGTGTGCCCGTTGTCTGGGAATCTATACCGGATTTCTGGCGGGAATGGGGATCTATGCTCTGAGAAGAGGATTCACTGTCATCACAATGCCCAAGGTCTTCACCTTTATACTGGTCACATCTCCTCTTGTTATCGATGGGCTGGGGAATCTTTTCCAACTCTGGTACTCTCCCAACTGGATCCGGTTCTCAACAGGAGTCCTCTGGGGGCTGATCCTTCCTTTCTATTTCATTGCTGGCGTGGCTGATTTTTTTATCCAAAAGAAACGACTGAAAGCGGAAAAGCCTGAAAATATCCCTTGAAATCAGGACGAGAATCAAAATAGAATAGAACAAACGGACGGAGAAGGAGGAAGGATGAACGCGCAAAAAACGCTGACGTTGACACCGGCTTTCATAGGCGGTGCTCTTGCAGGAATACTCTCCGGTGTTCCCCTTATCAGCTGTCTCTGCTGCCTCTGGATAATCGGAGGAGCGATGCTTGCTTCGTATCTTCTTATCAAAGACTCCACATCCCCTCTGGCGTCAAGTGATGGGGCCATAATCGGTGCTTTTACAGGAATCGTGGCGGCTGTGGTCAAAACTGTCGTCGATGTAATCATGACCCCTTTGAACAGGAGATTTATCCAGGGGATGATGGAAAGGCTCGCCGAATACATGGAAGAGATGCCCCCTGGATTCGAAGAAATGTTTGATGAAAGTGCTTTCGAAACCACTGTCCCGAGGATTCTTCTCGGCCTCTTAATGAGCGGGATCATCTTCTCTGCCCTGGGCGCGCTGGGAGGGATCATCGGCATATCCCTTTTCCAGAAAAAACCTCCGCAGCCCTCTCAAGGAGCCCCGAATGTCCCTGAAAACACAGGTGATCGTCAATCCTGAATCTAACAAGGGAAAAACGCGGCAAAGATGGAATCAGATCAAAGAAGGTCTGAAGAGTTTTATAAAAGAGTTCAAGTACGAATTCACAGAAAAGCCCTTCCAGGCCACAGAAATAGTCAGAGTGGCAATCAAAGAAGGCACTGAGCTGATCGTCGGAGTCGGGGGGGATGGAACGATCAACGAGATTGCCAACGGCTTTTATGAAGAAAAAAAGATCATCAATCCGGAGACATCTCTCGGCATAGTGCCTTCTGGAACGGGCTGTGATTTCATGAGGAGCCTGAACATTCCCCTGGGTTTGAAGAAAGCTCTGAAGGTCATTGCACATGCTCCCTCTTCCTTGATAGATATCGGCAGGATCAGGTACAAAAGCCATTCCGGTCAAGAGGATGAAAGATTGTTCCTGAACGTTTCGGATTTTGGAATTGGAGGGGAAGTCGTCAAGAAAGTCGACGAAAACCGGATGAAACGCAAAGCCTCGTCCTACCTGATATGTTTGATCTCCACATACATATCCTACAAAAATAAGAGGATTAAAATCCGTATCGACGACGAAGACCTTCCTGTAGATGAATATCTCATCGGAACAATATCCAACGGAAGAATATTCGGCAAAGGGATGAAGATCGCTCCGGACGCAAAACTGAATGACGGGCTCTTCGACGTGGTTTTAGTAAAAAGAATGAAAAAGCTGGAGTTCTTCAGGAATTTCTGGAAGATCTACTCGGGAACGCATCTTTCCCATCCAAAAATATCTCTGATCCGCGGGAAGAAAATTGAAGCCTTCTCTGCCGAGGATGACAAAGATGTCCTGATCGAAGTGGATGGAGAGCAGGTCGGAACACTTCCCGCCGCCTTTGAAATTATCCCGCAGACAATACTCGTGAAAGGCCATCCTGGATGAATCGAAGTGCGAGGATCGTTGTGCAGTAAGATTATGTACAATTTCCGATAAAATCCACTTTCCCCTTACTCCTGAGATTGCTTAGTTTCTTTCTTATTCTTCATGTAAAGAACGCGGCTGTTGGTGAAGACAACTCTTCCCTCATCATCATAGTACTTATAAATCTTCTTTCTGTTCCTCATCGTGGAGTTCGGGTAAGTGGCTTTAACCTTTTTTATAAATCTCCGGGTTTCCGGAAAAGGAGGGACTCCCCCATACTTTTTTATGGCATTGATACCGGCGTTATAAGCGGCCAGGACATAATCTGTTTTCCCGTCGAACAGGTTCATCAATTCTTTCAAATACTTGACTCCACCTTCGATGTTCTGTTTGGGATCGTAGAGATTCCTCACTCCATACCTTTGAGCGGTCTCCGGCATTAGCTGCATGAGCCCCACGGCCCCCTTGGAGGAAACAGCGTTGGGATCGTAATTCGATTCTGTCCGGATTATGGAATGGATCAGAGAGACTTCCAAACCATATTCGTCAGCCATGGATTCTATGAGCGAATCGAATCTTTGTGGTGAACCGGAGTCACCCCTGGCTTCGATCTGCAGAAAGAGGAGAGCTAAACACCCGAAGAACGCGACCGTTCCGATTGTCTTTGTTTTCAGCAGAGCGGTGATCTTTATCATCTTTTTATTTTCAGTAATATATGATGAAGGTTTTCAAAAAAATATTCAATCCCCTTTATGGGTGGTTTTTTATTTAAGGAGGGGTCATGCTTTGCGAGTGTTGATGCCCGCATGAAAGTCCGAGCCCAATTTCAGGGAATCATTTTTTCAATAATTGTGGAGCTCTTTTTCAAGGCTTGATCCAGCTTCTCGGGTTGCGTCCCTCCGGCCTGAGCAAAATCCGGCCGGCCTCCTCCTCCCCCGCCTATTACCGGGGCAATCTTCTTCACCAATTCACTGGCTTTAAGACGGTCTGTCAAATCTTTGGTCACGGCAACGACGAGAAAAGCTTTTTTTCCAGAGACTGATCCCAGAATCACGACTCCTGACCCGATCTTTTGTTTGAGCGAGTCGGCCAGCTCCCGGAGTTCTGTGTTATTCAAATCCTTGACTGTTTGAACAAGGACAGATATCCCCTTTATTTTTATGACTTTTTCCTCTTTCTCCTCGAGTTCGTGCTTGGCCATCTTCTGTCTCAGGGCTTTTGTTTCTCTCTCTTTGGCCCTCACAGATTCTTTCAGTTTCTCTATCTGAGCGAGAAGCCCTGTTCTCGGAGAATTCAGCGCAGTCTGGACATCGATCATCAGTTCCTCTGTCTCCTGCGTGTGTTTCAACGCCTCTTCTCCGGTCAATGCTTCGATCCGCCTCATGCCGGCAGCAATACTGGACTCTCCGGTGATCTTGAACAATCCTATCTGCGAGGTCGAGTGCACATGAACTCCTCCGCAGAGCTCCTTACTGAAATCACCGATGGTGACCATCCTCACCTTCTCTCCGTACTTCTCTTCGAATATGGCAACGGCTCCGTCCTCAAGCCCTTCTTCCAAGGTCGTGACTTTGGTGTTCACATCGATGCCTTCTCGTATTTTTTCGTTAACAAGCAGCTCAATCTGTTCCAGTTCAGAACTGCTCAGAGCCGCAAAATGAGTGAAGTCGAACCTGAGGCGGGAAGACTCCACAAGCGACCCAGCCTGCTTGACGTGGTCGCCCAGAATCTGTCTCAACGCGGCATGAAGAAGGTGTGTGGCGGTGTGATTATTGCTGATCTTCTTGCGGTTCGGGACATCGACTGCCGCTTCCACTTTGTCGTCTACCGTGACCTTTCCAGAAATCACTTTCACTTTGTGGGAGATGAGATCGGGCGTGGGATAAAACACGGTCTCCACGACCGCCGCAAAATGAGGATTTTTTAAAATCCCTGAGTCGCCTGTCTGGCCGCCGGCTTCCGCATAAAAAGGAGTCTGTTCAAGAAAAATTTCCCCCACATCCCCTTCTGTGAGTTCCTGAATGATCTGATCCTTTTTCAAAAGAGCGATAACTCTGGCTTCCGGGACTTTCTCATTTTCATACCCCACATACTTGACGCTAAGTCCCTTGAGTTTTTCATATATTTTCTTTCTCTTTTGCTTCTCTCCCCCTTCCCAGGAAAGGCGCGCTCTCTCACGTTGCTTCTCGAGTTCCTGATGGAATTCTTTCTCCTCCACATCCATATGCTGCTCTTCTGCCAGTTCCCTGGAAAGGTCGAGCGGAAAACCGTATGTATCATACAATTTGAACGCTTTGGCTCCGGAAAGAACTTTCCTCCCGGCTTTTTGAGCCTCTTTGATGTACTGATGAAATGTCCTCAATCCTGAAGAGAGGGTCAAAGAGAAACGCTTCTCTTCCGATTGACAGACTTTGGAAATATAGTTGGCGGAAGGAAGAAGCTCTGGATAGGCATCCTTCATGATATCGCAGACTGGACCGGCCAGTTTGTAGAGGAACGGTTCTTCGATTCCTATCGAATTCCCCTGACGAAAAGCCCGGCGGATGAGCCTCCTCAAAACATAGCCCCGGCCTTCATTAGCGGGCATGATTCCATCTGCCACGAGGAAGGATACAGCTCGGACATGGTCCGCAATGATTCGCACGGCCACATCTCCCTCATCGTCCGCAGGGTATTCTCTCTGGGCGAATCCGCAAACCTCTTTGATAAGGGGCTTGAAGAGATCTGTATCAAAGTTGCTCTCCTGTCCCTGAAGAGCCACGGCCAGCCTCTCCAGTCCCATCCCGGTGTCTATCGAAGGCGAAGGCAATGGATGCAGCTGACCTTTCTCATCCTGATGGAACTGCATGAACACGAGGTTCCACAGTTCTAAAAAGCGGTCACTCCCGCTCTCGATCAAACGGGAAGGCTCTCCCGACTCGATCTTCGCGCCTATGTCGTAATGAATCTCAGAACAGGGCCCACAGGGACCTGTTTCTCCCATCGCCCAATAGTTGTCCGTCTTCCCGAATCGAAATATTCTCTCTGGAGGAAGGCCGATGTCTTTTTCCCATATTGTGTAAGCCTCGTCGTCTTCTTCGTAAACGGTCGCGTAGATTCTATTTTTCTCGAGCTTGAACACATCCACAATAAGCTCCCAGGCATACTCGACTGCTTCTTTCTTGAAATAATCGCCAAATGAGAAATTTCCGAGCATTTCGAAAAAAGTGTGGTGTTTGTTCGTTTTCCCCACCTGTTCCAAGTCGTTGTGCTTACCGCTGACTCTCATGCACTTCTGAACAGACGCCGCCCTTTTGTAACTTCTCTTCTCGAGTCCTAAAAAAGTGTTTTTGAACTGGTTCATCCCGGCATTTGTGAACAGAATGGTGGGATCGTCTTTAGGCAAGAGGGATGAGCTTTTGACTATTTTGTGATTTCTATCAGCAAAGAAATCTAAAAATGCTTCTCGTATCTCCTGAGACTTCATTTAATGTATTATTTTTCTTTCTCAACTTTTGACATCTCTTTTTCCATCTCTTCGCGAGAGACATCGGATGAGGATTGAATTCCCGCCACCCTGAGCTTGAAGTCGTTTGGATTCGAGGAATACCTCAAACCCTGCTCAAAAGATATCAAGTCATTCTTGTAGAGATAGTAAATCGACTGGTCAAAAGTCTGCATGCCGTACTGAGACACTCCGGCTTCGATCGCATCTCGAATCAGCGCTGTCTTTTCTTTTTTAATGATGCATTCCTGGATGTAGGGAGTGTTGATCATGATCTCCACGGCAGGAACCCGGCCTTTCCCTCCCTTTTCGGGTATCAGCCGCATGGATATAACGCCTTTCAGGATACTGGAAAGTTGGAATCTGACCTGTTTCTGGCTGTGAGGCGGAAAAACAGAGACGATCCGGTTTATTGTTTCCACTGCATCCAGAGTATGGAGAGTGCTCATCACCAGGTGTCCTGTCTCCGCAGCGACTATGGCCGTCTCTATTGTCTCTTTGTCTCTCATCTCACCCACAAGAACAACATCGGGGTCTTCTCGGAGCGCGGCTCTGAGGCCTCGCGAGAAATTTTTCACATCCACCCCCACTTCTCTCTGGCAGACGGTTGATTTTTTATCCCTGTGCAAGTATTCGATAGGATCTTCGATCGTGATGATGTTTTCTGTTCGCTGGGTGTTGATGAAGTCGATCATACTGGCCAGAGTGGTTGTTTTTCCACTTCCCGTTGTTCCGGTGCACAGAACCAATCCTCTCTGTTCAAGAGAAATCATCTCCAGGACTTCAGGCAATCTGAGTTCCTTGATCGACTTGGGCTCCAGAGGAATAATTCTCAAAGCAATCGCTAATGACCCTCTCTGGTGGAAAATATTCCCCCGGAACCTTCCAAAGCCCGCAAAACTGTAGGCCAGATCCAGGTCCAGGTCTTCTTCAAGCAAGCTTTTTTGAGATCCTGACATGATCTGTTCGGCCAGTTCCTTAGAATTGGCTGCCGTCAATCTGGGAAAAGCCGTCAACGGCTTTAAAACTCCGTTGATGCGAAGAATGGGATGATTTCCTGGTTTGAGATGGAGGTCCGAAGCATCGCTTTCGATAGCTATTTTTAAAAAATCATCAATCTTCATAGCTCATCTCCTCAAAACAATTTTATATATACACGAGCCAATTGTATTTGTCTCCTTTTTTCCCTTTGATATAGTCGAAAAATTCATCCTGAAGCTTTTTGGTGATAGGTCCTCTTGACCCGCTTCCTACTGGAATTTTATCTATCGACCGAATCGGAGTAATTTCCGCAGCGGAACCGGTGAAAAAGACTTCGTCCGCGATGTAGAGCATTTCTCTGGGAATTGTCTCCTCGCAAAACGGAATCCCCGCATCTTTCGCCAAGCGGATGACCGTGTCTCTCGTGATTCCGGGAAGAATGGATGCAGAGAGAGGAGGCGTAAGAATCTTTCCATCCATCACGAGAAATACGTTCTCACCGCTTCCTTCAGAGATGTGTCCTCTCACGTTGAGGGCGATCCCTTCCACATATCCCTCGAGTATAGCCTCCATCTTGATCAACTGGGAGTTCATATAGTTCGCCCCGGACTTCGCCAGTGCCGGGAAAGTGTTTGGAGCCATCCTCGACCAGGTCGAAACCTTGACATCCACACCTTTCTCCAGGGCATCCTCTCCCAGGTACTGCCCCCATTCCCAGACAAGAATCGCACAGTCCACCGGATTGGGGAAAGGATCCACTCCTAACGTCCCGTATCCGCGGTACACGACCGGCCTTATATAGCTGGCCTTGAGGTTATTCGCCTTTATCGTTTCGATCACGGCTTTTTCGAACTCTTCTGGAGTATAGGGAATTTCCATTCGGTACATTTTGCATGAGTTATAGAGTCTTTTGACATGGGCATCAAGACGGAAAATCACGGATCCTTTGGGAGTGTCGTAGGACCTGAATCCCTCGAACAGGCCGCTTCCATAATGGATAACGTGGGAAGCCACATGGATATTCGCATCTTTCCAGACGACGAACTTCCCGTTCATCCAGACAACTCCATCTTTCTCATTAAATGGACTCATTCATTACTCCTGTTTAAATTTTATTATGATTTATTATTTGCTTATGACTCTTATGAAATTGGAATCTCATCTTATCTTAATCACCGATTGAAGTCAATCTGGGAAAAGCCAGATCTTGTCTTTCTGCCTTCTTTCAGCCCCTCCTCTCATGCCATTTCGCCGCAATGCGGACAAATCTTAGACTTATAAGGTAAAGGACGGCGGCAGTTCCAGCAGGGATTTGTCGCAGTCCTCTCTCTTGCCTTGATCCGTCCCAAGATATCATCAATTTCAGACCTTTTCGAGTCCTTCCCTTTAAACACAGCAAGCCGTCTGATGATCTCTGAAGGTTTCTGGAATCTTTCGTCTGTCTTTGTGGCGAGACACTTCATGATAATGGCATCGACATCCTTGGGAATATTGGTGTTTTTCAAGCGAGGCGGCTTGATTTTCCCACTCTTCGCCTTTTCCAGGATTTTGAAGGGGTCAGGGTCAATGATCGGTGGCTCCCCTGTGATCATCTCATAGAATATGCACCCGAGAGAATATATGTCTGAGGTGAAGGTCGCTTTTCCCATGAACTGCTCAGGCGCCATGTAGGGAGGCGAACCGATTCTTGTTGAGGCATAAGGAATATTATTCAGCCATACGGAAGTGCCAAAATCTGTGATTTTTGCGGTTCCGTCTTCTGAGATGATAACGTTCGAAGGCCGCAAGTCCCTGTGAACGATCTTGCTTTTGTGGGCATGGTCCACACCATAACTGATCTGAGTTATGTAATCAATGGAGCTTTCTATATTCAGAATTTTCTCTTTTTCGATTATTTTTTCCAGAGTTTTTCCTTTGATGTATTCCATCACCATGAAGAAAACCTTGTTCTCTTTTTCCGCGGCGAGCATCCGGACAATATTCGGATGATTCAAAGCGGCCTGAAGCCTTGGCTCCTTCAAAAGCTTAAAGAGCTCCATCGACTGTTTATGCGGAACCTTGATGGCGACTTTAATATTCAGCCAGGTATCCTTGGCCAGAAACACAGAGCCAAAACCTCCGCTTCCCAGAGAACGGAGTATCTGGTATTTTCCGACTTTCTGTCCTTGCAGAAACATATTACTGATTCCAAAAATGAGAGATCATTGCCAGGCCAGACAACGCGGCTGTCTCCGATCTCAATATCTGTTTTCCAAGACTCACGGCTTCATATCCATGATTCAGGATAGATTTTTCTTCTTCATCGGTCCAGCCTCCTTCAGGTCCCACAAGGATGATAACCGATGCGGGAGGCTTCTCTTTCGGGCGACCGGAACCAGAGCTCCGGATCAATATATCCCTCAGATATGTTCCTCTGTTTTCACTCAAAACAAGTTTTAAAGCCTCCTTCCTTTCTTCTATTAATCTTTTGAGTGTTAAGGGAGGCGCAATGGAAGGGAAGAAAGGACACTTGCACTGCTTAGCGGCCTCCCGAACAATTTTCTCCCATCTTTCCAGCTTCTTCTCCGCTTTTCCCTCTATCTTGACAACGGTACGGGCGGTGATCACGGGGATAATCATCGAGGCGCCCCATTCTGTCGCCTGCTGAAGAATGCTGTTCATTCTTTTTGATTTGATGATCGCCTGGGCAAGGATTATCTTCACACCAGGCTGAGGTGCTCCCTCTTTCTCTAGTAGGGTGAGCCTCGTCCTCTCTTTAGTGATCTCCTCGACTCTGGCCAGGTAACGTGTACCTTGTTCATCAATGAGCCAGACCTTCTCTTTGGGCCTGATTCGGACGACATGACTCAGATGATGGTGTTCATTTCCGTAAATAAAAACGGAAGAAGAATCAATGTCGCTTTGTCTGATAGAGAAACTATTCGATGTCAACCTATACTCTAGTGAAAAATATTTTTCCCTTTTTTCTTACTTTTTTGGCTCTGAGATTTCACATCCTCTCCCCTGGACCGGGCAAATTTTTGGAGCAAGATTTTCTGCTCCTTAGTCAATTTCTTTGGAGTTTCCACGTTGATCTTAACGAATAAATCTCCTTTTCTAAGGCTGTGAAGGCCTTTTATCCCGCTTCCTTTAAGCCGGAAGACTTTTCCCGGTTGGGTTGATGCAGGAATCTCAAGAGACTCATTTCCATCCAGAGTGGGTATTTCGACGGTTGTTCCCAGAGCCGCGCCGGTGAAAGGGATTTGAACCTCGCAGTAGAGGTTGTTTCTATCGCGTTCAAAAAAATCATGCTTCTTCAGGCGGATAATCACGTACAGGTCTCCCCTTGGAGTCCCTTGATCCCCGGCCTCCCCTTCTCCTTCTATCCTCAGCTTTGTTCCATCATCCACACCCGCTGGAATATGAATCGTCAATTTTCTCTTCTCCCGGACTTTTCCGGATCCTTTGCACTCGAGACAAGGAGAATCGATGATTTCCCCTGTTCCTCTGCACGAGGAACACGTGCGTGAGACCACAAAAAATCCCTGCTGATAACGCACCTGCCCTCGGCCCTGACATGCCCGGCAGACTGATTTCTGAGTGCCGGGCTTCATTTTCGAACCGTGACAGACCGGACAGAGCTCCACTCGGTTAAGCTTTAATTCCTTTTCCCCTCCAAAAGCACTTTCTTCTAAAGTGATCTGGTATTCCAAGGCCAAGTCTCTTCCTCTTTGGGGGTAGTGGGACCTCGCACGCTGCCTCGAGCCGAAGAGGTCTCCGAATCCAAAGTTGAAAAAATTCCCAAGAATATCCTCGAAATCCTCAAAAATAGATGAATTAAATCCTGTGAAACCGGTGAAACCCTCGCCTCGCAGACCATCATGACCGAACCTGTCATAAACCGACCTCTTTTCAGGATCTGCGAGAATGCTGTACGCTTCCGCCGCTTCTTTGAATTTTTCTTCGGCTTCCTTATTGCCGGGATTCCTGTCAGGGTGGAACTTGAGAGCCATCTGACGATAAGACTTCTTAATCTCGTCTGAGGTAGCCGTCCTGGAGACCCCAAGGATTTCGTAATAGTCTTTTTTAATCATTCTTCCTGAGTTTTGTTTTCCTTTCCGACATCTTTTTTCTGAGCCTTTTTGATGATCTTCTCGATCTCTTCGTTGGAAAGACCGGAGGAGGGCTTGACTTCGATCTTTTTGAGTCTTCCCGAGTCCACATCTTTGGCCGTCACCTTGACGATTCCATCGGCATCGATCTCGAATGTCACGTCTATCTGAGGAAGTCCGGCAGGTGCTGGCTGAATTCCGACCAAATTGAATACACCCAGAGAAATATTCTCTGAAGCTTTCTCACTCTCACCCTGACAAACATGCACTCGGACTCTCTTCTGGTTATGTCGGACCGTTGTGAACGCCCGTGTCCTTCTTGTCGGGACCGTCGTATTCCTTGCGATAATCCGGGCAAAAGCATCGTTTTCCGCCTCGACTCCCAATGAAAGCGGAGTCACGTCCAGAAGGAGTGTCGACTCGTCTGTTTCACCTTTTATGATTCCTGATTGAACAGCTGCTCCCATAGCCACGATCTCTTCGGGATTGATATCCTCTACGGAATCCTTTCCAAAGAAATCTTTGATCAATTCTTTCACTTTGGGCATACGCGTCTGCCCTCCGACGAGAATGACCTCTTCAATGTCTTTGGGATTCAGCTTGCTGTCCGCAAGTGCGCGCTCAATAAACGGAAAGGTCTTCTCGATCAAATCGACTGTCAATTCCTCCAGTTTTTCTCTCGAAATATTCATTTTGATATGTTTTGCCCCGGATTTATCAGAATAGATAAAAGGGAGATGAATCTTGCTTTCCTGGGAAAAGGAAAGATCTTTTTTGGCGCTCTCCGCGGCTTCCTTTATGCGCTGCCGGACAAACACATCCTTCCCGAGGTCGACCTTGTTCTCTTTCTTAAAATCTTCAACAACCCAATCCACAATCCGGTCATCAAAATCTTCGCCTCCCAGGTAGGAATTCCCGTTTGTGGCTAAAACATGGAAGACGCCGTCGCTCACTTCCATCAAGGTGATGTCAAAAGTTCCTCCTCCGAGGTCGTAAACTGCGACGATCGCGTTTTTTCTTTCATCGATTCCATAAGCGAGACAGGCTGCAGTCGGCTCGTTAATAACCCGTACGACTTTCAACCCGGCAATACGCGCTGCATCCTTTGTGGCCTTCCTCTGATGGTCATTGAAATTGGCGGGGACAGTGATCACGGCGTCTGTAACTTCCTCTCCAAGATAGGATTCGGCGCATTCCTTTAAATATTCAAGGATCATCCCGGAAACCTCTTGAGGGCTGATGCCTTTAGAATTCAGAGAGACTATGACATCTCCGTTGGGAGCATCCGTCATGCTGTAAGGCATTTTCTTTTTCGCTTTTTGGACTTCTTTCGAGTTGAACTTTTTCCCGATAAGTCTTTTTATGGATGTGACCGTATTGCCAGGATTCGTCGTCGCCTGTCTCTGGGCTAAATCTCCAACCAGCTTTTCGTCGCTTTCTGTGAGGCTCACAACCGAGGGCGTAGTCCTCTGTCCATCCAGGTTGGGTATAACTTGAGGATTTCCCCTCTCGAAATAGGCAATGCAGGAATTCGTTGTCCCTAAATCGATTCCGATCACATGGCCCATCTTCATTCGCTCTTCTTAGGGACAGCCACTTTTACAAGGGAAGGACGCAAGAGCCTGTTGTGGAGTGTATACCCTTTCTGCAGCTCCTCAATGATCTCGGGCTCCTGCACATCTTCCGATTCCTCAGTGATAAAAGCTTGGTGAAGATGAGGATCGAACTTTTTCCCTTTTATCTCTATTGGCCTGGCTCCGAATTTGACCAGCATGTCTTGATACTGTTTGTATATCATCTCGACGCCCTCTCGAAAGCTCTTTCCGTCTCCCTCATCCCGACTTTCCAGGGCTCTCTCGAAATTATCCAGAACAGTAAAGAGTTCTTTCAGGAACTCAGAGAGGGCATACTGGTAAAATTCGGTTTTCTCTCGCTCAAGCCTCTTCTTTAAATTTTCCATATCCGCCATCTTCCTCAAGTGCAATTCATTCAATTTTTCATTTTCTTTTTTTAAAAGCTTGAGATGCGCGTCTTTCTTTTTCAATTTATCCTTCAAGGCCTGTGGAGAACTCTGCGCAGCCTTTGAGCTCTTTGTCGTCTTTTTCGCGGGACTTGCTGTCTTTGTGGCCATCTTTCCTCCTACTGGCTGAAACTGATAGTTTGGCTGAGTCTGTTTGCGACAGAATCCACTAAGGGAATAATCTGTTTATAAAAGATTCTTTTTGGCCCGATTATGCCCAAGGAGCCCAGGATCTGACTGCGGTATCCATAATGGGAAAGTATGAGAGAACAATCTTTGACATCTGGAATATTCATCTCAGAACCGATCAGGACCTTAACGCGATCAAGGCTGATAAAATCGGAAAGAAGCTTGGCAAGCTTCGCCTTTTCTTCGAAATTTTGAAAAAGGGTTTTCAATTTCCCCATGTCAAAGAGATCGTGCTTTTCCAGCAGCTTCGAAGTTCCCTGCAGGAAAATCTGATTCTCCTCTTCTTCCTGAGCAATATAAGCCTTGAGCAGGTTCATCAATTTGTCGATAATGTCCTCATAACTGAGCTTGAACTTCGGGAGCTCCTGAACGAGATAATCTCGAATAGAGAATATATTTTGCCCCGAAAAATTTTGGTTGATGTACTGGGAGGCTCTGTCAAGTTCGAGTTGAGTGAAATAGGTGTTTGTCTGGAAAGTCTCGTTCAAGACAAAGTTTGAAGTCGTGATCAAGATGATCATAACCTTGTACTCGGATATTTTAATGAAACGGAGATGACGAAAATTAATTTTTGAAATCCGTGGCGAAAGAACGAATCCTAAATTATCCGAATGTTCCGCTAAAACCTTGGAAACTTGTGTCAACAGAGAGTTGAGATCGCTAAATTGCATAGTGAAGCCTTCGAGCAGCTCAACCTTTTTATCGGGAAAAAGGGTCTCTTCGAATAGGTTGTTCACGTAGGCCCTTAAACCCTTATCCGTCGGGATTCGGCCTGACGAAGGGTGAGGCTGATAGAGAAATCCCTGATCTTCAAGCTTGGTCATTATATTTCTGACAGTCGCCGGGGAAACGCGCAGAGGGCTTCTCTGCGCAATGAATCCGGAGCTGATCGGCTTTCCTTCCTGGAGATAGCTCTCGGTAATCAGGTTGAGGATAACCTTATCTTTCTCTCTTAATCTTGAGGAGTGCATTCTTTAACTCCAAAAAATTTATAGCATTAAACCTTGAATGATGTCAAATAACCGCGATTCGATGAGGTGGACGGAGAGAAGTGCTGCGATATCTGTAATTTGTTTTTTATCTTATATTTAAATGATAACGATCACAACAGACCTTTCCGTTTGACACGACGAAATTGACCCGTCAGTGTCTTTTGGCGACTGTAAAATTTTTACTTAAAAAAGGCTGCCAAATGGCTGAATCCCGATAATCAAGAATTTAATCTGCTCATCCGAAGATTTCGAAACGATTGAGAGCGATTTTATCGGCACTAACAGAAGTTACGGACTGTGTGGACACTTTTTCTTTGAAAAGCGTTTACAAAGTCATTCACAAGGGAGTTTCTTGATGATCCAAAGCTGATAAACTTCAAGTGATCCGGATACCGGCATATCCGACAACTTCGCTGTAATCTCCTGTCCTGTCTCCTGAAGTCTGGTACTTAATGAGACTGGCCTTTTCTGCTCCCAGCTCTTTCGAAGCGACGACAGCAGAAGTGGTGGGCTGAAAGCCGCACATGCTGATACTCTCTTTTTCCACAATATCATGAAGACCCCTGGCATCCAGTTCAAGAATTCTTTCGATCGCGAGAAAATCCTTTTCTTTGGCCACGCTCTGGTCCACATAATGACTCATATCCGTACTGGCCACGATCAACACATCCTGGTTATAATCCTTGATTCCACTGGATATGGATCTTCCTAAATCCTCCAACTCTTCGAATGAGATATGGTAGGACAGGCATACTGGGACGATCGCCGCCTCTTTTTGAAAATACTGGATGAAAGGAAGCTGGACTTCGAGTGAATGCTCGTTTGCGTGAGCCATCTCGTCTTCCTGGACAAGCTGTGAATGACTCATGATGAGCTCCGCGAGCGAGGACTCCACCTGCACGTTTCCCAACGGAGTCTCCCAATCCCCTTCTTTCATTATGGCCACACGAGATTGTATAGGTCTGTGGCTGGGGCCCAAAATGACAAATTTATCCGGTAGCTCGACAGAAGAGAAGACAGCTCCGGCGACAGGACCGGAATACTCAAATCCGGCATGCGGAGAGATTACGCACACTGCCTTTTGTTTTTCGATTTCCGGGTCGACCATTCCCGCAACCATCTTTTTCAACGCGTCTTTCCGACCTGGGTAGAAATATCCCCCGACCGCAGGTTTTCGTTTCAATTTATCCTCCCATCATAAAGATAAGCGTCCTGTAAAAATTGTCAATTACAGCTTTTCTCTCTTCTCCTTAAAGGCTATATTCAATCCTTTCAGCTCCTGAAGAATGGGCTCGTAGATCTTGCGGATAACCGGGATATGGACTCCGGTCAATTCAATTTTCCCCTCTAGAATGAGCCGCGTCGCGATGGCAGCAGGCAGCCCGACTGTTCGGGCCATCGAAGTATCTCCCTCGGGAATTCCAAAATCAATCAATGTGGACGTGATCTTTTCTTTTGTGTCATCTGCGTAGGAAGCGATAAATTGATGCTGGAGGATGATCATATCCCTCTCTCTTTCCTCGTATTGAAGTTTTTCCAGCATCCTGGCGCCCAGAATATCCAGAGCAGAGCCCTTCGAGACCGTTATCGCCTCATCGCTCAGGAGCCCGAGCCATTCAAACCTCTGTATGATATCCGAGTCTTCCTTTATGTTGAGATGCACGCCCAAAGCTTTCTTGATATCTTTTTCAGCGGGATCATTCAGCAGCTTCCGGATAAAATCTTTGTAGGTTAGGCCGTCCCATTCTTTTTCTTCTTCGTCGAGGAGGCCTAAATCGACCATTTTTTTCATGGTCGGGCACCAACCTTTGTTCCTGAGTGTTCCTCGAAGCATGGTCTCAGTGGATTGGATCCCATACAACTGGATATACGGAAGAGAATTCCGGTTGGGGTAGCCTTCAAATTCTCCCAGGCCTTCGATGTTGATTAGGGCATAGTCCTTAAAAAGGTCTTCTGCAGGGATAAGAACCTGCTGGCCGTCCTTTAAATACTGAGCCGAGTTTTTCCCGGCAAGAAGAACTCCGATAGGGCTCCAGGAAAATTTATACCCGAATGGATTGGTGTTTGCCTCAGGAGCGGGCAATCCTCCACAATAGGATGTGAAGCTCTGGATCTCCCCGTCCTTCTCCTCCACTTCGTGGATGATCCGCATCGCCTCCATGTGGTCGATCCCCGGGTCTAACCCGACCTCGTTGAGTATCAAGATCCCGGCATTCTTGGCTTCACCATCCAGGTTCTGCATGACCTCACTGACATAGGAAGTGGTCACCATGTGTTTTCCAAATGCAATGCAGAATTGGGCCACTTTCGGATGAAATCCATAGGGAACCATGCTGATGACTAAATCAGAGTCCGCAATCTCCTTCTTTAAACCTTCTTCATCCTTCAGGTTCAGCTCCTTGGCTTCTCCATCCGGATGGTTGTCGATAAGTTTCACCGCCTTACTCACTGTCCGGCTGGCGACCTCAACCTTGAAGTCCGGCTGGTCAAGGAGATACCTGACTAAAGGCTTAGCGACTAGTCCTGCTCCGAGAATCAATACTTTTTTCATGATATGACTCCTTTAGAAATTTAAATAAATTTTTTCATGTATCCATAATCCGGAGTGAGCTTTCCCCGGTAAAGAACAACGGCTTTTTTCACAGATTCAGGGAGTCTGCAGTTTTCAAAATGACCTGAAAAATCCGCGGCCGCTATCGAGGGAACAAGGGTCTTGAGGGCTGTGCTGAAAAAAACAGATGACTCTAGAGCAATCTCTGCAGGCAGGTTATCCACGGCCATGATCACAGGCCCTTTTCCCTGTACACCGTTTCTGGGCGCGTCGTGTTCGAGGTCATAGACAAACACAGGATCATCGGGTGTGGTGGCACAGACTGTCACCTCCACAGATCCCTCTATATCACAGGAGATATCCCCGATCACGCGCAGACGAGGCTCGTCATTTCTCAAAAAGAGTTTTTTCAGGCTCTCCTTCGTCACAAACCTCGGGTAATCAGGTGTCCAGAAGATGCAGTTGACCAGGACAGTCAAAAAAGGAAGATAGGAATCGAAGACTGAATAATATTTCTGCGGATTGTCATAGTAGTCTTGCAGCTCGAACTCCACGCCTGCCTCGAGGGGCTTGACCATGTCTTCTTCCTTGAAAACGACTTTGTAGAGCCTATGAGAGGCATAATTCTTTCCCTCGACAAGCGACGCTATTTCTCCGGGCAGAATCTCTTCGAAAGGAAGAAGGTCGAAAATTTCCTGGGCTCCGTTGGAGACGTGACCGTAGCCGGCAAACCCGCACACCAGAGGAACTAAAGAAGAAGCGAGGCCGCTCTCGTGGATTGCCCATCCGACTCTTTCGATTTCTTCTTTGGCTTCAACAAGACTCTCATACTGAAAAGCCGGTTTCACCCCAGAAAAAGGATTTTCTGTGTTCTCATGATCCAACCTCTGTCCCAGAGCCCAGAGTGTATCGATCATCCCGGCCTGACCGGCCTGCTTGCCGAAAAACAAAAGCCTCTGATCCTTCTCGTTCACGATTCTTTCATAATCGATCAACGTGCAGCCAAGGTCCATCATCTTCTTGAGCATGGGCATGTTTTGAGGCTGTCCCTTAATTGTATGAGAGAAAAACACATACACTTTATCCTTTTGGAAAAAGTGAATCGGGATTTCCTTTATGGCGAAAATGATCGAGCAGGAAGAAAGATCTTCCTCTATCCGGGCCCCTTCATTCACATAATCTCTGTCCGGGAAGACACGGATATCCGATGGCTGGAGCCATATTTCAATCGGATGACTCTGGCTCAGCTCTCTCACATGGGCAGGTATCAATGGGACTCTTCTCTCCCATGGATTTTTGTCTTCTCTTCGAATTCCTATATGAATTTTCATGAAAAAAACGACCTGCTGAGTTTCAGAATTATGGCACAAATTCCCCAAGTGGTCAATCTTCTTGTGGGATCAGGTTTCCATGAGTTCACTTCCTGACAAGGCCGGGTCCCCACAAAGCCCGATTGAGACCTGACGCCCTTCAGTTGACCTGAATACAGGACAGAATCCGGAGTTCCCTTTGACTCTCTTCAGGGGAAACCAAATTGGCATATTATTTGCAAAAGGAAAGGAATGGAATCAAAGAAGAAATAAGAAAGGCTCGTTGAGGTTCTCGTTGTCATGACCTCACTTGTCTTCAGAGACTCGATTGCATAGAATAAGGAGCCCGGGAGGGAAATTCCTCATTCTCCACGTTGAAGATCTCCCACTCATGACGTTCGAATGAAAAGAAACACTCTCTTAATCACTACACTCCTTCTCTGTTTCTTTGCTTCAATCGAAAAGGGCCAGGCCTCCGACTTTGAAAAGAAAGTGAGCTTGAAACTTTCCCTCGGATACGGAAAAATCTCTTTCGGTGACCTCAATAGCTTTGCGGAAAGCTTCGATGACCGTTTCGATGATATGACCGCAGGCTGGTTGGGAACAAAAAGAGGAGAATTCAAGAAAGTGGAAGAATGGGGCACCGGATACGGAGCGGAGCTTTTGTTGAGTCTGAGTCCGAACTGGAAACTGAGTTTCGGGATCGGATATTCCCAGAGATTCGAAGGAAGCCTGTTGAACATCGAAGATGAATCGATTGGTTCCTATGGGGCCTACGTTAAGCCCAAGATCGTCGTCTATCCCTACAGTGTCAACCTCTATCTTTTCCTGCCAATCACCTCATCCCTCAAGGTGTTTTTCAATTCAGGAGCTGCCCTGTATCACGGCAGAATCGACCTGAACTTCTGGACTGATTACGATGAGCCGGGGGTATTGACCTACGCAGAAGAGGGCGAAGTGATTGCGAAAGACAGACGTTTTGGGTTTCATGGCGGAATCGGATTCGATTTCAGTGTCAGCTCCTTCATTTCCATTTTCGTCGAAGGGAAAGGGAAATCCGTCAAGCTGAACAACTGGGAAGGATGGTTGAATTACACTCTCTACGGGGGAGCAATCGGATTTGAAAAAAGGACAGCTTCAGGGACTGCATGGTATTGTGAACAGTACGATCCTGTCCTGAACGAATGGTACACCATGATCAAAGTCTCTGATGATATCCCCACCAGCCCCGAATTCAGGAACGCTCGAGACTTAGAGGTCGATCTCTCTGGCTTTTCTGTCATAGCCGGGATTCGGATTAAACTTTAGCAGGATAGTAGTGAGAC
>JABAOC010002505.1_pt1 | contig 38051 bp, 37 predicted proteins | sample 7062161 | NCBI WGS metagenome assembly JABAOC01 (sample SAMN14538625, study PRJNA623070) | marine sediment metagenome | biome: marine biome [ENVO:00000428]; feature: marine pelagic biome [ENVO:01000023]; material: deep marine sediment [ENVO:00002113] | place: India: Gulf of Khambhat ... | reverse complement strand
ATATATAGCCAAAATGGCAAATAGAATTTATAATTATAGTCTGAATCGATTTTTCAAAGTTGACCCATTGGGACAAATTGTTATGATTTAGACTCAACGTCAGGAATAATTTCCGACGAAGTCGGTTTTTTTACATAAATCGTACGTTCAGTATATGGTAAAAGTTTCCAATAAAAATTTATTTAACGCCATCGCCTAGCTCCATAAGCCTGGTCCCAGTGCCACGATCTGAATGACTGAGATAACTGTGGAGACCAGTCAAAGCGCTTATCTAATCCTGCCACAATCCAATGGACATTCAATTTGTTGTTGATGTTTTGGTGGTGATTCGGACGCCGTTCAAGAAGATGAATAGTTTTTAGATGATTTCCTGTAGCATCAAATTTTCAATGGCAAATACAACCTAACCTACTTTTTCTATTACCGGAAGTAAAGCTTGTAGCATTATCAGTGCTTTGTCTGGTTCCTCTTGCGCAATATAAAAGCGAGTCAGTGTGGTTATTTCAATAATATTCCAAATTTGAAGAAAAAAAAGCTGGCTAAGAAATAAAAACCAGTGCTCAATTGATTGATTTCATTAAGTTATTTGATTACTAAAGTTACACCTTTAAATTCTGTTCCCATAAGCGGATGATCAGTTTCTATTTCCATTTCACTCCAATGGTATTGAAGATCGATATGTTCTGTGAAGAATTTTATAGTTTGATCTCGAGGAAATAAAATAGATGTGAGTTTAATGAGACCTGTAAAACTGATTCCATATCCTTTTGTCTTGTAATAAACTTTGCGATTGTGATCATCATACTTACCTTTTCGATAATAAAATATTTCCAGGCAGTTTACTTCCCAACCTCGCTTTTGAGTAATTCTGGGGTTTTCCTTTCCTTGAATCACATCATGATAGAAATCAATATCTCCCAAACCGGATTGATATTTCGCTTTAGAGTAATCAGGCATCTCCTGCTCTTTAATGAGCAGGTCTTCTGCTTCAGTTGCCCGTTTAAAGGAAATGATTTTCCAATTCAGATGTTCACGATTTAATATGATTCCTGTATCAATGCTGTAGCCTGCTCGTGCCAATCGAGGTATTGGATCGGCTTGTTCTTCATCCAGGTATTTGATTTCCCTGCCATAATTATTCATGGAATAAGCCAGAGCAGGAACAAGGTAAGGACAGAATGAATATTTTTTGCTTAATGATAAATCCAATGGATTGTTTAATAACTTGAATATTGGTGCCTGAGCCACGCCACCGAAATCATAAGCGAAGATATCTGCGTTAGCTATTTTATAGTCCCAGCCTGATTTCATAACTCCTAATTGAGATTCAATGTTTTTTATGCTAACTCCCAAGCCAATTTTAATCCCAAAATTACCTCCAATACCTGATGAAAATGCACGTGCTTCTTCCCAACTATGGACAGATCTAACCGGTACTGGACTTTCTTCACCAGTGATTTCTTGTTTTCCTAATTCCAAAAAAACTTTATGGTAACTTAAACCAGCAAAAAGATTTTTATATAGCTTGAAGCCGAAATTGACCGCCTTGCTATCGTAAAATAAATTTTCTTTGAGTGACGGCAGCCACTGAACGCTGTAAGGATAGAATCCTATAGAAAAATAATTCTTTAATGCAAAAATGCCTAAGTTCCCAGGATTATAGATAGTTGCTAACGCATCATATTCTGGTAAAGCCATGAAGGTTTCACCCATTCCATTTGCTCTCGGTGAAGGAGAAATAAGTAAAAAAAGTAATGCTGCTTCGGAAACGGCAAAGGCATTGCTCGATAGGAGACAAAATATCAAAAGAGTCCAAATCGCCAGTTTTACTCTTTTCATAATACTGCTCCTTGCTTTTTTGATATTTTTGAATTAAGTTTCTCAAATCATTAAACTTAATTTTTTGTTGGATTGTTTCCCAACAAAAAAGCCAATAGACAAAAGCGCAACGCCTTTATCTATTGGCTTCATATTTCAAATCAACGTTTTAAAAAATAGTTATCCCATTACTTTCGCCACAATTGCCCCAATGTCCGCTGGGCTTTCACAGACATGGACGCCACAGGATTTCAGTGCAGCCATCTTTTCTGCTGCTGTTCCTTTGCCACCAGCGATAATGGCGCCGGCATGCCCCATTCTTCTTCCCGGGGGAGCAGTTTTTCCAGCAATAAAACTGACCACTGGCTTGGACATATTTTCTTTCACGAACTGGGCCGCTTCCTCTTCGGAGGTTCCTCCAATTTCTCCGATCATCACAACCGCTTTGGTTTCCGGGTCCTGTTCGAATAAACCTAATGCATCCACAAAGTTGGTGCCGATGACCGGATCGCCGCCAATCCCGATGCAGGTTGTCTGTCCGATTCCTAAAATAGTTAATTGATGGACTGCTTCATAAGTTAACGTCCCACTGCGGGAGACAACTCCCACTGAACCTTCTTTATGGATAAATCCAGGCATAATGCCGACTTTGGCTTTGCCTGGGGAAATAACACCAGGGCAGTTCGGACCGACCAATCTTGTGGAGCGATTTTTCAAAAATTCAAATACTTTTACCATATCTATTGTTGGAATGCCCTCAGCAATACAAACTACTACCCCAACACCAGCACTTGCAGATTCAATGACCGCGTCCGCAGCAAAGGCCGGTGGAACAAAAACAACTGACGCATTGACATCTTCTTTCGCCACGGCGTCAGCAACGGTATTGTAGACAGGAATTTTATCATCAAATTTTTGACCACCTTTTCCAGGGGTTACGCCGGCGACAACATTGGTACCGTACTCAATCATCTGTCGCGTGTGGAAACTACCTTCACCGCCAGTAATTCCCTGAACGACTAATCGTGTATTTTTATCGACTAAGATACTCAATTTATATCCTCCAAAATTTATATTTTTGATATCCTCTTCCTTCGCTAAATTATCATTTGTCATTCCTGCAAAAGTAGGAGGCACCTCAGAAAATCACAACAACCTATTCCGTGTCAGGCATAGAATGACATGTCTTTATGAAATTAATTGGCTAATGCTTCAACGACTCGTTGGGCAGCTTCTTGAAATGAATTGGCAACTAAAAATTTTAATCCAGACTCATTAAGAATTCGAGCTGCTTCATCGGCGTTTGTTCCCGCTAATCGCACGATCATTGGAACATTCACGCCAATCTTTTTTGCAGCTTCAACGACACCAGTTGCCACACGATCGCAGCGAACGATTCCGCCAAAAATGTTAATCAGCACGGCTTTGACATTAGGATCGTCGAGAATAATTTTAAAACCGTTTTCCACAGTCTCGGCACTAGCACCACCGCCAACATCTAAAAAGTTCGCTGGCTCACCGCCAGCCAGCTTGATTAAATCCATCGTTGCCATGGCCAGACCGGCGCCATTGACCATACAGCCGACATCGCCATCCAGTTTAATATAATTTAAATCATATTTGGAAGCCTTGACTTCCAGCGGCTCTTCTTCATCAAAATCGCGTAATTCTACAATATCTTTGTGACGGAATAGTGCGTTGTCATCAATATTAATTTTCGCATCTAAGGCTAAAACGCGACCATCTTTTGTAACGACCAGCGGGTTGATTTCTGCCAACGAAGCATCCACAGCAATATAAGCTTTGTAAAGCGCGGTTAAAAATCTGACGCCATTTTTAAATTGATCACCGACCAGTCCTAAACCAAATGCCAGTTTCTTTGCCTGGAACGGCATAAATTCCACAGCCGGATCGATCCATTCTTTCAAAATCTTTTCAGGTGTTTCTGCTGCCACTTTTTCAATTTCAATACCGCCTTCGGTGCTCACCATAAAAACCAATTGGGATTTGGAACGATCCAATACAATGCCTGCATAGAGCTCTCGTGCAATATCCAATCCCTGTTCCACTAAAACACGTCTGACAATTTTTCCTTCAGGACCAGTTTGGTGAGTCACCAATTTCATCCCTAACATTTTACTGGCAATTTCTTCAGCTTCATTTGGATTTTTAGCCAGTTTTACTCCTCCACCTTTACCGCGCCCGCCTGCGTGAATCTGTGCTTTGACGACAACCGTTCCACCTCCTAATTCTTCTGCAATTTTTCTGGCTTCCTGCGCTGTAAAGGCGACCTTACCATTGGGTACATCCACATGAAACTTTCGTAAGATGTCCTTTGCTTGATATTCATGTATTTTCATTACAGCTCCTAAAAAATATTTTGATTAGATAAAAAATTCAGATTAAATTCAATCTGTTAAATATTTTTTCAAATTAATTATTTACCTTGAATAATAATGTCAAAATCATTTCATGTGAAAAAAATCTATCTGATTTTTTGTATGATATTCTGCAAAATCATCTTTTATCATATTAGCATTATTACGTGCCAATAAATCGAACTCGATTTTATCCTTATATTTCAAATAACCATTTCTGATTGCATCGAAATATAGAACCTGCCAACTTTCATTTTTAAAATGCTGCTCAAATAACGGGGATGCCATCTTATTTTGCAAGTCGATATCTCGTTCCTCAGGAATGACAAGATATTTAGGAATATCCTTATCCAGATTTGATCCTCTCAATAATGCACTCGTCATACCTGTTGTTGCTTCGATCTCAAAGGCAGCTTCAATTTTGTTTTCGGTAATCCATATTAAATCAATGCTTTCAACAGCCTCCCTATTAAGGACCTCAATTCGATCTAATTAGTCGATGGACATGTAATCTTTTAAATATTTCCCTCTGTAGACCACACCATTATCTCTTTCAGGTTGTTCCCGTTTACCAATCCAAATGTCAAATCCCTTTCGCTTTCCAACTAATGCTAAAATAACGATAATTTCAATATGCTGATTGACTCGCTGGCGAATCGGTGGTTTCAGCAACCAGAATCCACCTTTCACTTGCTTCGCATAAATTTTTAGCGCATCTTTTATAGTGGCAGTATTTTGGCTTTTGAAAGATTATGTTTCATCTATTTTCTCTTTGTAAACGAATATGAAGTCGTCGGGCAATTTCATAAGCGGCTGCAATTCGTGCCAATTTCACCTGCTTTAATCCTTTGATTTCAGCCAACTCAGCCAGATTTTTATCCATTAATCCATAAAGAGAAATATATTTTTGTAGCAATTCATCAGCAATATTCAGCGCTGATTTTCCTTGATAACCTGTCCCGATCAAAATAGCTAATAGCTCTTTTTCAGAACAATTCTCGTCACCTAACTCCAGTAATTTGCCCCCCGGATGTTGCCAGGTTTTACTGATTGAATTATTTGAATCCATATCACTTTAAATTTAGCGTGTAAATTTTTTATTTAATAATTCGAGTCCCAGTTTTGCCGTTGATTGCATCAGTCATCCGTTCAGTCGAAGTGATAATACACACTTCTCCACCGCTTTCGATAAACTGAATCGCTGATTCAATTTTTGGTCCCATACTTCCTTTTGGGAATTGACCTTCTTCCAGATATTTCTTTGCGTCAGCGACTGTCAACTCATCCAGATCAATCTGATTCTGTTTTTTGTAGTTCAGAGCAACCTTTTCAATAGCCGTTAGAATATATAATTCATGAGCCGCAATATCTCGCGCCAAAATTGCTGCACTGCGATCTTTATCAACGACACCATCAATGCCTTCGTACGTGCCGTCGTCTTCAATATAAACCGGAGCCCCGCCACCTCCAACAGTAACGACGATCACTCCATCATCAACGAATTTTTTGATCACATTTTTTTCAACAATTTCCAGCGGTATAGGCGACGGTACAACGCGACGCCATCCTCTTCCTTCATCATATTTGATTACCCAATTCCTGGTTTTCGCTAATTCGTTAACTTCATGTTCATGATAAAAAGGACCAACAAATTTAGTAGGATTGAGAATCGAAGGGTCATTCCGATCTACAATTACCTGGGCGACAACAGTGGCGACTTCACGGTTTATCCCACGAAGATGCAATTTATTCTGCAAAGATTGAGCAATCATGTACCCCATTCCGCCCTCAAGGTCGGCAACTAAGACTCCGAGTGGAATGGGTGGCACTTTTTGCCGTGATTCTTCAACTCGAATTAGTGCATTACCAACTTGAGGGCCATTTCCATGGGTAATTGCTAAAAAATATCCTTTTGCAATAAGATCTGCAACGCCAATCAAACTCCGACGGGTGTTAGCAAATTGTTGATGAATATTTCCCTCTTCAAATTCGCGAGTAATGGCATTACCACCTAAAGCAACAACAGCTTTTTTAGGCTTTAACATGAGATTAAACCTTGTATCAATGAAAAATGAAATTCCCGAAACCAAATAATTTTGACTCCGGGAATTGGATTTTATTTGAATTTTTTCAATACATCATCCAAATCAGGTTTGCCAATTTCTTGAAGCTCGTAAATCACACGAACAGCGAGTTTTTTAATGTTGATAATTTTTCGAAGATCGATCGGAGTACCAATAACGACAACATCGCAATCAACAGCATTGATCGTCTCTTCCAGGTCAGTCACCTGTTCATCGCCGTAACCCATGGCTGGCAATAATGCCCCAATATCTGGATATTTCTCATACGTCTCCGCTATTTTCCCAACCACCCATGGTCGAGGATCAACAATTTCAGAGGCGCCGAATTTTTCAGCAGCAACAACTCCTGCTCCAAAACTCATTTCCCCATGTGTGAGCGTTGGTCCATCTTCAACGACCAGAGCCCGTTTACCTCGAATCAATTCAGGATCCTCTACAGATAATGGTGAAGCTGCATCAATGATCACAGCTTTCGGATTGACTTCTCGAATGCTTTTACGGACATATTCGATATCGTCGAATTCAGCCGTATCGATTTTATTGATGATGACAACATCAGCCATTCGCAGATTCGTTTCACCCGGGTAGTATGTCATTTCATGACCTGGCCGTAGAGGATCAGCAACTACGATATAAAGATCAGCTTGATAAAATGACGTATCATTATTTCCACCATCCCAGAGAATGATATCAGCCTCTTTCTCAGCATGCTCTAAAATCGCTCCATAATCAACACCGGCATAAACAATCGTCCCACGATCAATATGGGGTTCGTATTCCTCTCGTTCCTCAATGGTGCATTTATATTTATCCATATCCTCGTAACTTGCGAAGCGCTGAATTTTCTGCGCTGTTAAATCCCCATAAGGCATGGGATGACGAATGGCGACTAATTTTTTTCTATAAGATTTAAGAATATCGCTCACCCGTCGAGTCGTTTGACTTTTTCCACTTCCTGTTCGAACAGCACAAATGGAAATTACGGGGATTTTACTCTTGATACTCGTTGTATTCGTACCTAATAACCAAAAATCCGCTCCAGCAGCATTAACCAAAGAAGCTTTATGCATGACATATTCGTGAGGAACATCACTATAAGCAAAAACTACACTATCTATTTGCTGCTTTTCAATCAATTCGGTTAATTTTTCTTCGGGATGGATTGGAATTCCTTTTGGATATAATTTTCCAGCTAATTCTGCTGGGTAAGTTCGTCCTTCAATATCTGGAATTTGTGTGGCAGTAAAAGCAACGATTTCAAATTCTTCATTATCTCTAAATCTGACATTAAAATTATGAAAATCACGTCCGGCAGCGCCCATAATGATAACTTTCATACGACTCATAGGTCCTCCTAATGTATATCAAAAAATTCAAATCATACAGGTTAATTATAACAGGTAGATTAAACATCTTTCACATTGACTCAGCTATCAAACATGCGATGCCAAACATTTTTTAAAGAACGTTTCACGAGAGTTTTGTAATTAAATCTGTTCATAAACCGATAATTCATCAAAATAGTTCGTTAAACACGTTTTGATATCCTCTTTATTTTTAAGTCGAAACAACTCAGCTCGAATTTTTGCGCTGTGTGGCAATCCTTTAGTATACCAACCGAGATGTTTTCGTATTTCTTGTAATCCCACCTTCTCACCTTTTATCGATATAATATCTTCTAAATGATTTAGAATTATTTTTAATTTTTCTTTCAATGTCGGCGGAGGTAACTTTTCTCTGGTTTGAAGAAAACAATTTGCTTCTTTAAAGATCCAGGGATTTCCTAAACTGCCCCTCCCTATCATGACACAGTCACATCTGGTTTGGTCAATCATATTTTTGGCATCTTCTGCTGCTCTTACATCTCCATTGCCAACGACTGGGATTGCCACAGTCTCTTTAACCTGTTTGATTACTGACCAGTCAGAATGACCTCGATATTGTTGGACTTGAGTCCTGGGATGAACTGTGATGGCACGAATGCCACATTGTTCCAGAATTTTTGCTACCTCCACAGCGTTATTTTGTCTTTCATCCCATCCTTTTCTGATTTTTGCGAATACTGGTAGGTTGGTGATTCGGACAACCTGCTCTGTGATGGTTCGGAGTTTATTTGTATTTTTTAGAAGAGCCGCGCCGGCACCTTTTTTAACTACTTTCTTAACTGGACAGCCAAAATTTAAATCAATAAAATCAGGTCTATAAGATTCAATAATTTCCACCGCTTTCGCCATCGTATAGGGGTTAGAACCAAAAAGTTGAAATCCAATCGGGCGCTCATTTTCACGTAAGAACAAATAATCTAATGTTCGTGGATTTTTCTGTACCAGTCCATCGGCGCTAATCATTTCTGTAAAAACAAGGGCCGCCCCCATACTTCGGCAGATGCTTCGAAAAGAGGAATCTGATATACCAGCTAGTGGCGCTAAAATAACCTGTCCCTCTAAATTCATATCATTAAAAATCATAAGACAAAAGATAAGAACTTAAAAAATAACTTGCAAGTGCTTTTTAAAGGAAATCTTTGATTTCGCTTATTTCTAGTTTTTGGGCCCAAATTGTCCTTGACTTTTAAAACAGTTATATTTATATTTGTCAAATGTATTTTAAAATTTAATCAGTTAACCCGTTGAAATTTTAATATTATTTTATGAGACACATTCTGATAGTTATTAAACTTAATAAATTCAATTATGGAAACGTCATGAAAAGAATCCTTGCCATCTTAGTTATTTCATGTTGTTTAATCAGTTTGGCTCGCGCTCAACAAATTCCTTTAGAACAATTAGAGCAAAATTTAATTGGTAATAAACTTCCACAGGGAATTGGATCCCAAACATTACAGGAATATTATCAAAACGTCTATAAAGAAAAGGAGCGAGAATTTCAGCAGACATTTATGCCTTCGTTTGATATTGATAAATCTCAATTACTTGAAAAGTTGAAGGAGAGCATCCCTCTCGAAGGTCCGATTGATCCAGAGACTTACATAGTTGGACCGGGCGATTTATTGCAAATCGATGTGTGGAGTGCAGTTCCTTTTTCATATAATGTCATTGTTAATCCCGAAGGTACAATAATTATACCCACCGTGGGAGTTGTTGATGTTACCGACAAATCATTATTCAAAGCCAAGGAAGCGATAAAAGAGGCGGTCCGGAAGATTTATGTTAAAGGTGAAATTACAGCTTCGTTAATTGTCCCTCGCATCTTTTCGATTACAGTTAGCGGTATCGTTAATAATCCGGGTACTTTTTACGCCTCTGCTGTCCAGAGAGCAGATCAGGTTATTTACCAGGCAAATCTCCAATCAACAGTGGTGACATCGAAAACTTCAATGCTGGAAGAAGAGAATAGACGGCTGCTTCAACGTGGGGAAGTACTTAAATATTACCGCACCGATGAACAAAAAAAACAGGATTTAGAGTTTTCTTTGCGTAATATTAAACTCATCCGAAGAAATGACGATACCTTGACCGTAGATCTGGTGCGGTATTATGCCACAGGTAGTAAGCGGTTCAATCCTTTTCTTCTGGATGGAGATCGAATTATTGTTCCCAATTTAAATCTTGAAGGGAATTCTATCACCATAACCGGTGCTGTTCGGTTAGAGGGAGAATATGAATTTGTCCCTGGCGATTCATTATCCCATATTTTTGAAATCGCTCAGGGTCCCACTCGATATGCTGATTTGCATAATATTGATCTATATCGTACTGATTTAACCAGTAAAAGCTACCATCATGAGAAAATCGATTATGAAAGAAGCATGAATAGTAAAGAGTCAGACATTGCTTTACGTCCGGGAGATAGAATCGTGGTCCGTAAAAAATCGCCACGAGAAGTCCCATATAGTGTCATAGTTAGAGGTGAGGTAGCACAACCGGGACTTTACCCGATCACCGACGGCAGCACATTATTAAGCACAATCATAGAATCTGCGGGAGGATTTACCAAAAATGCTTCTTTAGTGGATGCAAAGGTCATTCGCTTTAATGAGCCAATCGATAAACTTGAGTCCAATCCTGATTATTCCCGGCTTTACGATATGCGTTTAAGTGATATGGGGATATTTGATCGAGAATATTTTAATTTTGAGGCATTGCTAAAGCGAAATATGATTTCTGTCGATTTCCAGAAGCTGTTTGTTAAACAAGATTCAACACAAGATATAATTCTGTATGACGGTGATCTTATTATTGTTCCTAAAAATCAAAATACAGTATTAGTTTTAGGGCAGGTACCACGCCCAGGACACCAGCAATATGTGTCAGGGGAAAATTATGAATATTATATCGAAAGAGCGGGTAGGTTGACGAACAAAGCTAAAAAAAATAAAATTCGGATCATAAAAGCAGGTTCGAAGAACTGGATTAAACCGAATAAAACAAAAATTCAGCCGGGTGACACGGTTTGGGTTCCCCGCAAACGAGATATTGAAATTGATACCTACATCGAATGGATGGCAAAAGTTGCTCAAACACTTGGTACTGTGGGAACATTAATTTTATTATATCGAGCGTATGTTAAGTAATTGGGCAATTTGGTGATTAGGTAATTAGATGATTAGGTAATTAGGTAGTAGGGTAATTAGTTAATAATTAATAAATTACCCAATTACCTCGTTACCTAATTACCATGACAACTAATAAAACTTTCAATCTATAAAAATGAAATAGTACATGAAAGCTTAATTCAAAATTTAATATTTCTGGTTTAAAAATGTTAAAACGATACATTCTTCTTATCTTAAAATACCGAAAGCTCTTTTTCGGCGTTGTTTTCATATTAACAATTATTAGTGTGATTGTCTCTTTACTTTTGCCCAAATGGTATCTGGCAGAAGCCTCTTTTCTCTCTCCAGAATTAGCCCCGAATACCTTGCTCTCAATGGGAGGTGGACTCTCCTCCGTTATCCAAAGCTTCACCGGTCAAAGAAACGTTACCGGCTATAGTTACTTAGCCATTCTCAATAGCCGAACAATTAGTGAAAAGGTTGTTAGTAAATTTAATTTGATGAAAGTATATAATATCTCGGATTCGCTGATGTCCAAAGCAGTTAAGGAATTGAGCGGCAATGTGTCATTTACTATTGGCGATAATGATGAAACGATTATTTCAGTGTATGACAAAGATCCAGTTCGATCCGCCGATATGGCAAATTATTATCTCGAGTTATTGAATGAAAGGGGCAAAGAATTTGCCAAGAATGAACTGGCAGCATTTAAAAAATTAATTGAGGAACGGGTTCAGGAAAATGAACGAAAACTCAATGACCTTGAAAACCGCATTAGAGAATTCCAGCAGAAAGAAAAAATACCTGTCGTGATAACTGAGCAGGTGAGTGGACTTGATTTTATTGGAGAAATTTATGCCCAAAAAATCGGATTAGAAATACAACGAGATTTTTTAATGGAAAATTATGGTGCAAATCACCCCTTTATCGCTGCAATTAAACAACAATTGCGGAAATTAGACCAAAAAATCGACCTTATTCCCGACGTAACAGTCGAGTATCTAAAAATTTATCGAGAGTTATTAATCCAGAGAAAAATTGCTGAATTCCTCGTACCAATGCTGGAACAGGTAAAACTCAGTGAGCTTCAAAAAATACCGGATGTTATTTTATTAGATAAAGCAGTTCCTCCAGATCGAAAGAAAAAGCCGAAGCGAATGTTTATTGTACTTGGCGTGTTTCTACTATCTTCCATCTCCATGTTCTATTTTCTACTTATTAAAGAAAAGTATAATCGGGAAATACAGGATTTTTGGGATCAGGCTAAATCAACATGGAAAAGTTAATTCAGCACCTCCAATTTATTCGCAACAATCACTATATTAAAGACACCATCATTCTTCTTAGTGGGAATGGAATTAAAATTCTCATCGGCTTTATTCTGAACATGGTTTTAGCGAAATTTTTTGGTGCCGAGAATTTTGCTATTTATTTAACCTTGATGACCGTTTCATTGGTAAGTGTAAATTTTTCAGATTTTGGATATGGTAATACTTTAAATAAATTAGTCAATCAAGAAAGTAAAAACTGGCGAGAAATATTTTCAACTATTTTTCTATTAAAAATCGCTCTCTTAACAGTTTTCCTGACCATTTTCTATTATGCAATTAATTTTATTGCCACCAATCTTAAATCCCTTGAGGGTAGACAGGATTTATTGACATTACTAATTTTCCTGATTACATCTGAGAGCATTTTCAGATTTCTTCTAGCCTCGCTTCAAGCAAAGCATTTTTTCAAGCGATACAGTTTGTTAATTGTGTTAAACAATTCTTTTCGATTGACGGGCATTATTATACTCTACTTTTTTCATTTATTAACGTTCAAAGCGATTATTATTCTTTATACCGGTTCATTTATTATCCTAATTTTAACGAATTGTACTATCTGGAGTATTTCCCTTCAAAAAAAATTATCGCTGATTTTTAAAATCAATCAATTTGCTTTCTGGGTATGGCTGTTTATCATTTTTAACACCCTTTTTGTTAAATCGGATATCCTAATAATTAATTATTTAAAATATGAAAAAACAGTTATTGGTAACTATGGGCTCATTTTAACTTTTGTCTCACTAATCAGTCTGCTTCAAATGTCCATATTTACCCAACTTCTGCCAAAGACCTCCAAGTTTACAAGCAAAGCAGACTATCAAAAATACTATTCTGATATCAAATATATCAGAATGGGAGTTGTTTTGGCATCTTTAGTTTATGTGGTACTGTTGCCATTTTCACTGAAAATCATTTACGCGGGTCAGTATGAAATTAACACAATGCTTATTATCATTTTTGGATTACCTTACTTATTCAGCCTGTTTAATGAATTTAATTCGGTATTGCTCTATTCAATGGAAAAACATCGGTATATTTCAATAGCCAATGCATTGGGCTTAGGCTGTATTGTTTTTATTTTATTTATTTTTCGGGATATTAAAACAATCCTCCATATTGTTGCAGCGGTGATATTTGGTAAAGTCGTGGTTGATTCATTTGTCTATATAAGGGTTAAACATTGCTTGCGATTACTAACAAATTAAAGCGAATCAATCTAACATTAGAGAGAGTTATATTAGCGATCTTCATACTTTTTACAATGACCTTATTGGGATTGTTTTCATTGGAAAAATATATTAGTATGGCGCTCGTATTTATTATCATTTTATTATTTCTGATTATTCAGAATTACAAATATGGACTTTATTTTATCGTAATTGGGCTTCCCCTTTTTCAATCCATCGCAACAAAATCGGATGCCGCCACAACAACTGGAATTAATCTGCAATATATCATTATACCAGTGATTTTTGTGGCCTGGCTTTCTGAAAAGATTTCAAAAAAAGAACTCTCACAGATTAAATTGCCTTATTTAATCCTTTTTTCAGCCTTTACCGGGGCTTTAGTATTATCCATTGTCCACCAGATGGATGTTGTCTCATCAAAGCATGTCACCCATGGTTTTATTCAGATCTATGCGCTTGTAAATTATCTGATCCTATTCTACATACTTGTCAACGAAGATCTAAAAGCAAAAGATGTTCAAAAAATACTGTGGGGATTTTTGATCGTTGCACTTTTTGCGTCAATCATTGGAATCTATCAATATTTTACTGCTAAAGTTAATGAGAGATTTGGTTTTCGGATTACTTCTATTTTTGGATCGATTTTTCGTGAAGATACAAAAGACAATCCCAATGATTTCGGTACTTATCTTGCCTTTATGATAATAGTAGCACTTCTAGTCTGGAATACAACAATAAAAAAAAATAGAGTCATTATTGCTGTCATTATTGGGACAACTTTTTGGGCTTTACTATTATCTTTTTCACGAAGCAGTTTATTAGCAGTGATTTTTTCAATTTTATGCTATACTTTCTATCGGAGTAAAAAAGCCTTTTTGATTACAATCTTAGTAGTTATGGTCGGTTTGATGGCACTCTATTTTGAACCAAGATTTCATAACCGCATCAACAGCATTTTTGCAATTATTACAGACAAACGCATTATTAACATATTTCTAAATATCAATCCGCAATATTTGGACTGGAGTTATGTTGAGTATTATGGTATTCAGGGTTATGGCAGCGATATTGTTTCCGGGGCGTTCCGACTCTGTGCATGGATTCAAGGAATTCAGCTTTTTGCAGCACATCCGTTTCTCGGTGTCGGGTATCATTTGACCCTAGCCTTCGGTCCCTGGCCAACTGCTGAGAACTTATATTTAGACTTTGCCAGTATGACAGGAATTGTCGGTCTTTCATTGTTTCTTATCATTCAAATCATTTTCCTTCGGGATGGTTTTAAAATGCTCAAGTCACCCCAACATACTCACATGGGAATGTTCTGGCTGAACATTTTGGCTGTAGTTTTTATCGTCAGTCTCACCGGGTCTATTTTGTTCGGCGGCAAAATATTAGGTATATTCTGGATCTTAGCAGCGTTGTTCTATAATGTCAAACAGAAAGAAAACAATCGTCTTTATCAGTAATGAGTCGAAGCTATTTGGGGCGCCAAAAGTATTGCTCAATATTGTAAACTATTTTCAGACAACTCAAAGGTACGATCTTCTCGTTGTTTGTCCCACTGATGGACCCTTTAAGACGGCATTAGATCAAAATCATATTCGGACATTAGTCCCCGATTGTCTGAAAAATTATTACATACATGTTGGTCAATCTAAATATTTTCTACTAAAATTATTACAGCGGATTTACGACAATCTGAAACTCCTCATTTATTTCATTCAATTGTCGAAATATTTTCCTGATTCAATTATTTATACCAATACCTCTGTTGTTCGATACATCGCAATCCCAGCGTTGCTTTCAAAAGCAAAACTCGTATGGCATATTCATGAATATTTTAATGATCCAATAAAACAAAAATTCCATTCTCTATTGATTGAGAATTGTGCGGATAAAATTCTGCTCAACTCACCCGATTTAGCTCAATTTATGAAATTCTCGAAAAAAGGACAACAAAAAACGATTTGTTTGAAATATTTTCCAGTTTTAGAACCGAAAGCTAATCAACTTAAAAAATCAATTAAACCGAAATATGACCTGATATTTGCCGGTCGAATCAGTCTTGAAAAAGGGGTACTCGATCTATTAAAAGCAGCAAAAAAATATCTTGAAATAAAACAAACTTTGAGTGTTTTTATAATTGGTCTATTTGTCGATAAGGATAAAGAAACGATTCTGACTTATTTTGAAAAAAATAACCTCGACAAACATGTCACCTTTCATGATTTTGATGTTGAGGTAAACAAATATATTTTGGACTCAAAAGTGGTTGTTCTGCCCTCTTACCGTGAAAGTATGCCACTAATACTTGGAGAAGCAGTGATGCTGGAAAAACCAGTTATTTGCACCGATGTTGGAAACGTTCGCAGTATCATTGTTCACAATAAAAATGGTGTAGTCGTCGAGCCAGGAAATGTTAAGGCATTAACCGATGCAATGAAGCAAATTTTAGAAGAACAGAATTATAAGCGTTTCGTAGCGGGAACCAGGGAAAAGAAGAAAGAAATTTTATCAGATTCGAGCAGTTATAAAATATTTGAAGAAATCATAGATAATGTTTAATTGTTAACTTTTTATTATTTAAACAACGCAATCTTATCACATCTATTTTGGATTCTAGCGTGTCCCAGTTGAGCCTATCGTATTTATTGATATTTTTATCATGAAAAAACAAACGAATAAAATAAGCTTCTCATTTATTGTCATCAATTATAATGCATATAAACATACATTCAACTGTCTAAAAAGCATCCAAAAATTTTGTAAGAATTATAAGTACGAAATAATTTTGATCGATAATGCTTCTTCAGATGGTAGTATCATAAGATTGGAAAACCAGTTTAAAGAGGTTGTCTTCATAAAAAATTATAAAAATTACGGCTTTGCCGGAGCTTGTAATCAGGGAATCGACAGAGCTTCAGGTGAATTTCTGATTTTTTTGAATAATGATTTCCAATTCACCACAAATATTTTTGATGGAGTTCTTGATAAATTTAATTTTTATAAAAATCTTGGACTTTTGGGTTTTCAATTGTTGAATTCAGATGGAACGCTCCAAAGAACAGGCTTTATTTTTCCAACAATCTTACGCCGAATCCTGCAACTGACAATCGTCCCCCTATTAATAAAACGAACATCAATCCATACTACTACCTCAAATGGTAAAGATCTGTTTGTCGATTATATCAAAGGGGCGTTAATGATTATGCCCTCAAATCTCTTCAATGAACTCAATCTTAAATTTGATGACAATTATTTTATGTATCATGAAGAAATGGATTTTGCCTATCAACTCCGAAAGCATGGAAAGATATGTCTGCTTGATTCTACACCGGCAGGTATTCATCACGGAATGCATTTCGAGGAGGTAACGAACGAACGAATATTTCTATGGCGGAATAAGAATCTTTTATATTTTTATAAAAAAAATTATGGAAAAGCAAAACTGTGGATTTTGATTTTTGTTAACATTATCATTTTTAGTATAAAGTGGCTACTATCCTTCGGTAATACTGCCCATAGACGCATATATAAAAAAGTCATTCAATTCAATTTGAAATATCTGTAGGGCAAGATGCCATCTTGCCCTACAATTGAGCAAATAGCATTTTGCCCTACTTTATATAGAAAAAATTAAATAAAACAACAACGCAATCCCTGCTGCGGTTAATGCATAAGGCAATTGCGTATTCACATGATCTATTGGATCACAGGCAGTTGCCATCGATGAAATAATGGTTGTATCAGAAACTGGCGAGCAATGATCTCCAAAAACTCCGCCTCCCATAACTGCGCTGACCATCAATGGTAGATTCAAATCCATACTTTGAGCTAGAGGGACAGCAATCGGCATCATTATCGCAAACGTCCCCCAGGAAGTTCCTGTGGCAAACGAAATAAAACAGGCGACCAGAAAAACAAGTGGTGTAACCAGGGCAGGATGAATGGCAGCAGTTGCCAGACTGGCAACATACGGTCCTGTCTCCATTGTTTTACAGGTTGCTCCCATAGTGAACGCAAAAACCATCAATAGCCCCATAGGAATAAGTCCCCCCATACCTTTCATCACCAGATCCAAAATTTCTTTCAAAGTGAAAATCTTTTGAATCTTATAGAGAATCGCAGCAGCAAAGATTCCCATTAGCACTGCCCAGAACACAGCGGTAGAGCCAGAACCTTGTTCGATTTGTCCATTTCCAGTGATAAAAAGTCCAATCGGTACCATCAAAACCATCGCGATTAAAGGCAGGATCATATTGACAGGTCGTGGCTCGACACTGTCTTTAGGCGGCATGGCTATCGTCTCTTCTGATACTAACAACTGAGCTCCGTCTCTCACTAATTTCCCGCTTTCCTTTGCTCGCTTTTCTGCTTTCGCCATTGGTCCGTAATCTCTTTGGGTGACGACAATGAAAAGAACCAGCAAAATGGTGAAGATCGCATAAAAATTCGTCGTTACGGCTTTAAGTACCATAAAGAATGGATTTTCGATCTGTTGTGCCAAAAGTAAACCAGTTAAAACAGCCCCCCACCCATTAAAAGGAATCATCACGCAAACCGGACATGATGTGGAATGCGCCAGGTAAGCTAACTTTTCTCGAGGCACTTTGAATTTGTCAAAAATTGGTCTTCCAATGGAACCGATGACCAGGTTGATCATGTTGCTCTCAATAAAAATCATTACACCAATGATCCAGAGCAATAAACCAGCACTGCGTCGATTTTTTACCAATCCTTTTTGACTGATCCACCGAATAAAGCCCTGAACGCCTCCTGAATGCTGCATCAAAATAATCAGAGCACCAACCATCATGCTAAAAATAATAACCTTAGTATTGCTGGAATCCTTAAAGATATCAATCGTCGCCTCGAGCGTATCTCGCAGCCCAACCAGGGGATTCCATTTATTCACCGCGGTCCAGCCAAGCCAGATGCCGAGAAAGAGAGAGGGATAAACCTGTTTGGTTTTAATCGCCAGAATAATCGCTAAGATAGGAGGAAGAACTGATATCCAGCCGTAGGTTTCCAAGTGGGGGCTCCTTTGGTCTACATGATAAGTTGATTACTAATTTTATTGAGAAGTAAGGTCACAAGAAACAGAGTTTCTTTTTGTATTTTAACTGAAAATTTTAACAAATGATAAACAATTTGAATTTAAAAATCAAGGTAAATATTTGAGTTCTTTTATCCAATAATAAATTCTCTGAAAAGCATAGTTTGCCGATTTAATATACATTTGGAAAGTACATTTAATATGAATTACCCGCAGTTTTTTAATAGCAAACTTTCAGTTTTCAATGGAGATTCCTGCGAAACCGACAGGGTAATGATAAAACCGCGCCAACTCTAATTAATATAAAATTATCTTGACATAACAAATAATTTTATTTATATTTAATGTCGTTATTTTGTTGATTATAAAGCCAGAGAATTTGAAAACACAATTTATGATCCCTTTAGCTGGCATGCGGAATTGCTGGAAAGAATGAGCTTTGACATTGAAGATGTGGGTCAACATGTTATTTCCAATAAATCTGAATATTGGTTGAATTGAGAAAATTCTGCCAGATTTTCATATATATTTGAGCTGGATTGGGAGAAAATGCTTATAGTGGTTAAACAATGGGATAAATCCAAGGATATAGTAAAAAAGGATTTTAAAACATTTATTGATTTTGTGGATAAATGTTGTGGGTAAATGACTAAACGAGATTTTCAGATAATCTGAAAGCTGAAGCCCGCCTAAATGGACAGCCAAAGATAAGATGATCTCATGTAAATTTGAATTACTAAATAATAAATTCCAATGATCAAAATTCAAACATGCAAAAAGAGAATCTGTTATAAGTTACTCAGTAAACACTTAAAAAAGACATTACCCTCCCACATTTTTAATAATTCAATACAAATCCTTTCTAACCAAACAAAGCTAACTTCAAAGCCATAAATGCAAAAGAACACTAATTACTTTTTTACCTGTTTGCCCAAATTACCCAATATTAAACCATTGACTTTTTACAAAGAATTTTGTACATTTTGTTTTAATTTTTTCACTAAGTGATCTACCAAATTAAAATATCCTAAGGATTTTCACTATAAAAATTAAACAAAGAGGGTCAAAATTATGCAACGTTATCTCATTACCGGCAGCGCAGGCTTTATTGGTAGCAATTTCATTCACTATTTATTTGAAAAATACAATGATATTGAAATCATTAATCTAGACAAATTAACGTATGCAGGAAATCTTGATAATTTAAAAGACATTGAAAATCGCTCAGACTATAAATTTGTCAAAGGCGATATTTGTAATCGTGTGCTTGTTGAAGATTTAATGAAAGACTGTGATTATGTAATCAATTTTGCTGCAGAGAGTCATGTGGATCGTTCGATTGGCGCGCCTGATGATTTTATAAAGACAGATATTTATGGGACTTTTGTCCTGCTAGAAAGTGCGAGAAAGTATTCGATTAAAAAATTTATTCAAATCAGTACGGACGAAGTATATGGGAGCATAGAAAAGGGATCATTCAAGGAAACTGATCCACTGATGCCGTCCAGTCCCTATTCTGCTTCCAAAGCAGGTGCTGATAGACTTGCTTATTCCTATTTTGTGACTTATAATTTGCCAGTTATTATCACTCGCTGTTCTAATAATTTTGGACCTTATCAATATCCAGAGAAATTAATCCCACTTTTCGTAACCAATGCCATCGAAGATAAAAAACTGCCGCTTTATGGAGATGGCGAAAATGTTCGTGATTGGATTTATGTGATGGATCATTGTGATGCCATTGATTTCATCTTACATTATGGTGTTGATGGAGAGGTTTATAATATTGGCGGTGATAACGAGAGAAATAATTTAGAAATTACAAATATAATTTTAGAGAAATTGGGTAAATCAACCGATTTAATTAAATATGTCAAAGATCGTCCAGGACATGACAGGCGTTATTCGCTGGATTGTTCGAAATTGAAAAAGCTAGGCTGGGAATCAAAATTTAAATTTGATGAGGCGATGCATTTGACGGTTGAATGGTACAAAAACAATCGCTGGTGGTGGGAGAAAATTAAGAGCGGGGAGTATTTGGAGTATTACAAGCGACAATACAATATCTGATTTGGAATTTAACTAATCAATGTCTTAAATTATTCTGATGAATAAATCACCTAACCATTACTCGTAATTTGTAACTAATGGAGTGCCTATGGGATTAGCAGAAAAAATTAATGACAAGAGTGCTAAAGTTGGAATTGTTGGTCTGGGCTATGTTGGTTTGCCCCTTGCGATTGAGTATGCTGTCAACGGTTTTGCAGTAGTTGGTATTGACACCGATCCGAGAAAGAAGGAAAAACTTGATCGAGGTGAAAATTATATTGATGATATTGAATCTTCAAAATTTAACAAAGCGATAATTAGCAAAAAATTCATTGCATCAACAAATTATGATTCCATTCCTGATATAGACATCATCTATATTTGTGTGCCGACACCTTTTACTATCAATAAAGATCCGGATGTTAGCTATATTATTGACGCATCTAAAAGAATCGCCACCGGCCTTAGAAAAGATCATTTAGTTATATTAAAAAGTACTACTTTTCCAGAAACAACAGAAGAGGAGGTTCTCCCAATTTTAGAGAAAACAGGACTAAAGGTTGGAAAAGATTTCTATCTCGCTTTTTCACCGGAACGAATTGATCCAGGGAATAAAACTTTTACAACTGAGAACACTCCCATCGTTGTAGGAGGTGTTACTCCTCAATGTACTGAAATCGCCAGAACAGCGATCGCACAGATAATTAATCATGTCCATGTGGTTTCCAATCCCCGTGTGGCCGAGATGGAAAAATTATTGGAAAATATTTTCAGAAGTGTGAATATTGCACTGGTTAACGAAATGGCCAGATTATGTGATCGGATGGGGGGAATTGATATTTGGGAGGTCATCGAAGCCGCTGCGACCAAACCTTTCGGTTTCATGCCGTTTTATCCGGGTCCTGGGATCGGGGGTCACTGCATTTTAGTTGATCCCTACTATTTAGCCTGGAAAGCGAGGGAATATGATTTTCATACACGATTTATAGAATTGGCCGCAGAAACCAATGAGGAAATGCCTTTTTATGTAATCGGCAATATTCGTCGTGCTCTGGGTAATGTCGATTCTTCGATTCGAAAAGGAAAGGTGCTAATCCTTGGTGTGGCATTTAAAAGCGATGTGGATGATATACGGAATTCTCCCGCACTTAAGATCATGGAATTGTTATTACAACGGGGTGTGAAGGAACTCAATTACAACGATCCTTTCGTACCTGAAATTCAAATTGCAGGGAAGAATTATAAATCCCTGCCATTAACGAAAGAATTGCTTCAGACACAAGATGTTGTCGTCATTACCGCCGATCATTCTGCTTATGATGCTGGATTTATTGTCAAACATTCAAAGTCAGTTGTTGATACTCGAAATCTAACCAAACACATCAATAATGATTTGCATAAAATTGTGAAATTAGGCTCGGGGCGTGGTTTTTATGCTGATATCTTTTCAAATGTTTAATCCTTTGTTGTTAGAAGGTTTTGATATTTATTCATATTTTTAATTGCGCCTTGAGGTGAGGTATGTTGGCTGGTCCAAAACAACCAGATAATGTCATTATGAAAAAGAAACAACGAAAGAATCTGAAAATTTTAAATGTCGTTGGCGCGAGGCCTAATTTTATGAAGATCGCTCCGATCCATCGAATCATGGAGGCCTCCGAGACAATGAAGCCAATCCTGGTACACACAGGTCAGCATTATGATGATTCGATGTCAAAAATTTTTTTTGAAGATCTGAACCTTCCCGAACCAGATATATATCTCGGAGTTGGTTCGGGAACACATGCACAACAAACTGGTGCGGTTATGGTCGAATTAGAAAATATCCTAATGCAAATAAAGCCTGATCTGGTCATTGTGGTCGGTGACGTTAATTCGACTATGGCCAGTGCACAGGTTGCATCAAAATTATGCATTCCAATTGCTCATGTGGAAGCAGGGCTTCGTAGCTTCGATCGAACGATGCCTGAGGAGATCAATCGCATGGTTACCGACGCCTTAGCTGATTTTTTGTTTGTTACGGAAGAAAGTGGTCGCCAAAACTTATTAAACGAAGGAATAGCTCCTGAGAAAATATATTTCGTAGGTAATGTCATGATCGACTCGCTTTTGAGTCATCTGAAAAAGGCTCAAAATTCAGATATTATCTCACAACTAAATTTAGATCATCAACAATATGCATTATTAACGCTTCATCGTCCCAGCAATGTCGATGATAGGGATACCTTTCATGCCATCTTAAATGCTTTAGAACAGATTGAGAAAAAAATTTCCATTATTTTTCCGATTCATCCGCGATCCAGAAAGATGATTGATCAATTTCAGTTTGGCTCTCAAATTGAAAAAATGAAAAATTTCAAGTTAATTGATCCTTTAGGCTATCTGGATTTTTTACATTTAATGGAAAATGCGAAATTTGTATTGTCAGATTCAGGGGGAATTCAAGAGGAAACAACGGTTCTGGGGATACCATGTTTGACGATCCGAAAAAATACGGAACGCCCAGTTACTGTTGAAATGGGAACGAATGTTGTTGTTGGGATGGATCCCGATAAGATAGTGGATGAAAGCTTAAAAATTTTATCAGAACAATCGAAGCAAGGAAAAATTCCTCCAATGTGGGATGGAAATGCAGCCCAACGAATTGTTGAAATTCTTGAGCGTGCATTATGAGTTGGTTGATTGGGTAATTAGGTAAATGGGCAAGAATTGTTGAAGTTCTTGAGCATGAGTAATGAGAGCATTTTTAAAAGGGGGGAACGAAGTAATTTTAGATATAGTAGAATAATTAAAGAAAAATTTGCTGCCTGATTTATGTTAGAAATAATTTTTTCTCTTTTTATTTTTATCATTTTCTATGTTTACTGCGGATATCCACTTATTATTTCGGTTATCGCTGCAATCAATAAGAAAACTGTTCAAAAGAATGAAAATTTTGAGCCAACTGTAAGTTTGATTATCGCTGCTTATAATGAAGAAGATATTATTGAAGAAAAATTAAAGAATTGTCAATTACTTGATTATCCAAAAGAAAAAATGGAAGTCATCGTTTTTTCCGATGCTTCCACAGATCGTACAAATGAAATAATCAAAGGATTTGAAAAGGAAGGAGTAATTTTTCTTCAATTAACGGAAAGAAAAGGTAAAACCGCAGGTCAAAATCTGACCGTTACTCAAGCCATAGGAGAAATCATCATTTTCTCTGATGCCAACGCATTTTATCAAGAAGATGCGATTCGGAAAATTGTGAGGAACTTTCATGATCCATCTGTAGGATGTGTTTGTGGAGAACTTGTCTATTACAGCGAAGATAAAAGCCTCATCGGTGATGCTGAGAATGTTTATTGGGATTATGAAAAATTTATCAAGCGGCAGGAAGATCGAGCGGCTTCGATCCTCGGCGCAAATGGTTCCATCTATGCGGTTCGAAAAGATTTATTTGTTCCTTTACCTGACGATCTCATCAGTGATTTCATTGAGCCATTCAAAATTATTGAACAAGGCTATCGTGTTGTATACGAACCCGAAGCATATTCATTTGAACAATCCACAACAAATTTTCAAGATGAATACTACCGAAAAAAAAGAATCATTAATCGAAGTTTCTATTCTTTAGTTTATTTTAAGACATTGTTAAATCCATTTAAATATCCATTGCTAAGTTTTCAACTTTTCTCACATAAAATATTGAGATGGTTGATTCCAGTGTGTCTACCATTAATTTTTATTGTTAATTTATTTCTATTAAATTCTTTATTTTTCCAAACCGTATTTGGACTACAAGTCCTCTTTTATATCACTGCTTTATTAGGGTATTTCTTAGAAAAAAATCAATGGCATAACGTTTTCTTTTACGCCCCATTTTATTATTGTCTGGTTAACATCGCCTCTTTGAATGCGATTATTAATGTTTTTACTAAAAGAAAAAAGGTCGTTACCTGGGAGCCAATTAGAATTAAAAAATCCTAAATGCCCAAAACAATTGAAAAAATTTTCCTTATTTGTAGTGATTTTATCGCTATTAATCTAACCTTTCTATTTTGGGGATTGTTACGTGATAAGTTAGGTTATTATATTGAACAAGATATTTTATATAATTGCCTTTTGTCGTCGTTAATATTTTTATTTTGGTTTTTCCAGTTCTTTTTCTTTGGTCTCTATAAATCATGGTATGCGCAATCGCGATTCGATGAGTTTGTCGCTGTATTAAAAACGACGACTATTGGTGTATTTATAATTTTTATACTTACTACCGACGTTAGAATTGATCTTCAGTCGACGCCGTCGTTCAGCAGGATTATAATCATCTCGTATTGGTTCATGCTGGTATTTTTTATCAGCTTTGGCAGAATTTTACTGAGAACCATACAAAGAAAACTTCTTGAGATTGGGTTTGGTAGACGAAAAACCTTGATTATCGGATGGAATAGCAAGGCGTATGAAATCTATGATAAAATAAAGGATTTTCCAGCACTTGGTTATGATGTCATTGGTTTTATAGCACCATCACGTAAAAATATTTATGAAACTTACAGAGATGTGAAAGTCCTGGGTTCTTATAAAGATATTGCTCGTATTGTGGAAACAAATCATGTTGAAGAGATCATTATTGCAGTTAAGCAAAGTTCTCCAAAAGAGGTGATCAACATTATCTCTCGTTGCGATTCATTGATAGTGAATTTAAAAATCGTTCCAGATCTTTATGACATTGTCATGGGGTACGGACGGACGAATCAGATTTATGGTTTTCCACTAATCGAAATATTACCGCAATTAATGCCTCAATGGGAACGTCGAATCAAACGAATAATGGATATCACAGTTTCTACCCTCGTATTGATTGGCTTTTTACCATTGTGGATATTTGTTTCCGTTCTCATCAAATTAGAATCTCGAGGCCCAATCCTTTTCAGACAAAAAAGAGTTGGAAAAGACGGGAAAATTTTTATCATTTACAAATTTCGGTCCATGATTCAACATGCAGAAAAAGAGACAGGTCCTGTTTGGGCTGAGGAACGTGATCCTCGAGTCACTTTTATCGGTAGAATAATTCGAAAATTGAGAATTGATGAGATTCCTCAATTTTTTAATGTACTCATGAACGACATGAGTTTTGTGGGACCAAGACCAGAACGACCTTATTTTGTGGATCGTTTTAAGCGGGAAATCCCACTCTATACTAGAAGGCTTCGAATGAAACCGGGCATCACTGGATGGGCCCAAATCAAAGGTAGTTATGATACCAGTATCGAACATGTAAAGAAGAAATTAGAATACGATCTGTTCTATATTGAAAATGTTTCTCTTAGGATGGATTTGAAGATTTTGTTGAATACATTGTATGTGATGATTCGGGGGAAAGGGCAATAATTGAATCTTTTTAAGAGGTAAAACATCCGATTGAGTAAAATTATTGAACTTTTAATGAATTATAATGTTTAATATCTAAAATTTTCTGTATCATAATTGATAAAAGACTAAAAAAAGACAGCTATTTATGTTCTTCCAACTGCTAGAGGAACTAAACGGATATAATTATAATTATTAAAAAAAATTATCCATAACTTTTATCTAATCAGTTGGATTCTTTGATCCGTTGGGAGTTATTTTTTTAATACTTTTCTACAATTCGAATTGACGCGATAAACATTTTTAAAACTAATGAAAGGCGAGCGAGGACAACGATGCTGGACATCAAATTTATTCGGAACAATGTGCACAAAGTCAAAAGGGCCATAGCGTTAAAAAACGATGACGCTGATGTTGATGAGCTATTAGAACTGGATGCGGAGAAACGAAAGATACTTACTGAGGTTGAAGAACTAAAGCATAAGCGCAATAAAGTATCTGAAGAAATTGGTAGAATGAAGAAGCAAAATCAGGATGCTTCACAGGTAATTACCGAAATGAAGGATGTTTCAGATCGTATTAAGGAATTAGATGAGAAAGTTAAAATTTTCGACCAACAGAGTTATGAGATATTAATCCGAATTCCTAATATTCCACATCCTTCGGTTCCCGAAGGTAAAGATGAGTCAGCAAATGTCGAAGTCCGTCGCTGGGGAGAATTACCACCCAAAGATTTCAAGCCAAAACCACACTGGGAGATCGCTGAGAATTTGGACATTATCGATTTTGCTGGTGGATCAAGAGTAGCAGGGTCCTTTTTTATCAATTATAAGGGATTCGGTGCTCGACTCCAGCGAGCGTTGATCAGTTTTATGCTTGATCTTCATATCAAGAAACATGAATATACAGAAGTTTATCCTCCCTTTATCGCCAATCGAGAAAGCATGTTCGGCACGGGGCAGTTGCCCAAGCTGGAAGAAGATATGTACGTCACTTCAGTAGATGACTTTTTTCTGATTCCCACCGCCGAAGTGCCAGTGACAAATCTGCTACGAGATCACGTACTCAAAGGCGCAGATTTGCCAATTTATTATACAGCTTATACCCCCTGTTTTCGTCGTGAAGCTGGGACTTATGGTAGAGATACCAAAGGATTGATTCGAGTCCATCAATTTGATAAAGTTGAGATGGTAAAATTTGTAAAGCCAGAGACTTCTTATGATGAATTAGAAACCTTACTTCAAAATGCCGAAGAAGTTCTACAATTGCTCGAGCTTCCTTATCGAGTCATCAGTCTGTCAACAGGCGATTTAAGTTTTGCCGCTGCAAAATGCTATGACATTGAAGTTTGGGCGGATGGCATCAACAAATGGCTGGAAGTTTCTTCTTGCAGTAATTATGAGGATTTTCAAGCTCGTCGGGCAAACATTCGATTCAAACGAAATGCTTCGGCGAAACCAGAGTATGTCCATACGCTCAATGGTTCAGGACTGGCATTACCAAGAACTGTTATAGCCATTTTAGAAAATTATCAAACAGATGAAGGAACGGTCATCGTGCCCCATGTTCTGAGAGAATTTATGGGTACGAACATAATTAAATAGAAAACTCAGGAGGGAAAAAGATAAATGAATAGGAAACTAATCATCGGTGGTTTAATCATATTAATCGTCGTCGCCTACCTTTTCTGGTCAGGGATGAAAGATTCTTCATTTTATTTTTTAACTGTAGAAGAATTTTTTCAACAGATCGAACAGATGGAAGGAAAAGGGACACGGGTAAACGGCGATGTTGTCCCGGGTTCAATAAAGTGGGATGCACAAAACCTTTTACTCACGTTTCAATTAACCGATGGAAAAAATGTACTGAATATCCGACACAATGGGGTTGCTCCTGATACATTTACCAAAGATTTATCGGTTGTGGTTGAAGGAAAATATCAAAATGGCACTTTTAATGCTACCCAAATTATGACCAAATGTCCCTCAAAATACGAGGCAAAAAAGGAATAAGTTAACTAAGGAGAACACTATTGTCATTTGGATTTTATTTGCTACTGCTTGCTTTTATCGTATCTGCTTATTCAATATGGGCCGGTGCAACTGGCATTAAATTAAATAAAAAATCGTTTATCAAGAATGCTTACCTATCCGTCTATGGTCAATTCATCTTTGTTACTATTAGTATTCTATTATTAGCCTATGCCTTTCTCAGTCGAGATTTTTCGTTCCGCTACGTAGCGGAATATTCAGATAGACAATTACCATTACTCTATACGATCTCTGCCGTTTACGCGGGACAGGATGGATCACTGCTTTTCTGGACGTGGTTATTAACCATTTTTAATGCACTTTATATTTTTATAAATCGAAAAAATGACGATGAATTTAAACCTTACGTGTTTACAGTCGTTAGCGCAGTAACCTTTTTCTTTTTAATTCTTGTTGTATATGCTTCGAATCCATTTGAGAAACACAGTCCAGTTCCGCCCGATGGATTCGGTTTGAATCCTTTGCTGCAAAACCCGGAGATGATTTTTCATCCGCCATCATTGTTTTTAGGATTTGTTGGTTTTACGATCCCCTTTGCCTACGCCTTAGCCGCTTTAATGAAGGGTAATTTTTCAACCGAGTGGCTGGATCGAAGCCGCAACTGGACATTGTTCGCCTGGATCGCTTTGACTATCGGAAATCTATTGGGGGCGCAATGGGCGTATGTTGAATTAGGTTGGGGCGGTTACTGGGCATGGGATCCAGTCGAAAATGCATCGCTCTTACCCTGGTTGACCGGCACTGCTTTTATCCATTCGCTAATGATGCAAAAATCCAGGGATATGATGAAGGTCTGGAACGTCGTCCTTATTATTTTAACATTTTTATTAACCATCTTGGGGACTTTCATCACCAGAAGCGGAATTATCTCATCGGTTCATGCATTTGGGAAATCAAATCTGGGGACCCTATTCCTGATCTTCATGATTTTCGTCTTTTTAGTTGCAGTGTTTTTAATCATATTAAGAAGCTCAAAGCTTAAGTCCAAGAAAAAAATTGAATCCTATTTAAGTCGAGATTTTAGCTTTTTATTGGTCAATATCATCTTCATTGTTTTGTTGATTGCCATCTTGTGGGGCACGCTATATCCAGCTTTTACTGAACTAGTGACAGGGAAACAGATCACTTTGGGGGAACCCTATTTCAATAAAATTTCGGCACCGATTGGTATATTTTTACTGTTTCTTTTGGCGATTTGTCCAATATTTTCCTGGCGACAGACAACTGGTAAAGCGATCATAAAAAAGACACTTTATCCTTTCATTATATCTATTTTCTTTATCATTATTTTGTTTGTATTGGGAGTCCATCATTTTAAATCTCTATTCACGTTATGCATCAGTTTTTTAGCTGTTTCCATTATCATGGCGGAGATCGCCATAACTGTGACCAACAGAATGAAAAATGAGAATGAAAATATTTCTAAAGCTCTCAAAAATATTTTTAAACTTAATACTCGTCGCTATGCGAGCTATTTAATTCATGTCGGTGTTATTCTTATTTACCTTGCCATAGTCGGGACAACTGTCTATAAACAGCAAAAAGAGATTACCCTTAACAAAGGTGAGGAAACGACGATAGGTAACTATCGATTGGTATATAAACAGATGGGCGAACTTCGAGACTCGAATAAAGATGTTTTGATCGCAGAATTGGATGTGTTCAAAGGCTCAAAACGATTAGGGATGATTATCCCTGAACGATATTTCTATCGATCAGCGATGGGAAAAACTCAATACACAACCGAAGTTGCTGTTCGTTCCAATCTTAAGGAAGACCTTTATGTGATTTTAGCTAGCTATCAGGAAGATGGTTCGGCAACATTTATTTTTATGGTCAATCCGCTTCAGATCTGGATGTGGATTGGTGGTGGAGTAATTACAGTTGGGGTCATTTTCATACTAATTCACTCGATAAAAAATAAAAAATCCCGGCCGAAACAACCTCAGATAAGTAAAAATCAGAAAGAAGGAAGAAAGAGTCGATTGAAAAAACTTGAGGATCTAAAACAATGAAGTCCAGAGTGACTTTACTTTCTGGAAGACTCAATTTTATGAATGATGCCTTGAAACATGAGAAACAATTAAACGAAAATATTTAAAATAGAAATATAGTACTCAATCTCTTTTTCAAAGAGTTTGTAAAATAATTAGATGAACGAAAAGCCAAATATCTGGAAGAAAAAATGAAATTTTTATATAAAATTATATTGTTTAGTTTATTTATGCTATACTCTCCCTTATGGAGCCAGGCCGGTAAAATATCTGGCTATGTTTATAACGGTTCTGCTGATAGTACAATCATCCCCAATATAGACGTGAATCTTCTCGTCTATCGAAACCACACTCTTGTTGACGACTCCTCGTACATCCAGAAAACTGATCCGAAAGGGAAATTTGAATTCACAAACCTCAAAACGGATAGTTCATTACTTTATTATCCCAGAGCAACCTTTAATTCAATAGTTTATTATGGTCATGCTGCTCGATTAACCAGTAAAATGAATATATTTGAAAGTGATGTGGTAGTCTATGATACGACTTCCAGTGCATCTAAAATTTTCATTCAATTGGAACATCTTTTTATTGATGCCGAGCCAGGAAAATTATTTTTCAGGGAAATCTTTATCATAAACAACATGGGAAACAAAACATTTATCGGCAAAAATTTTGATCACCATACTAAGCACTACGTCTTGCAGTTCCCCTTGCCCAACGGTTTTGAAGATGTTGAAATACTCACACTCGAGGCACAAGAGTGGGTAAGAATTGAAGGACAAATGCTTTATCATACTGAATTGATGTCCCCTGGTTCCCGACAGTTTTCATATCGTTTTACCGTACCCAATAAGAAAAAGGAATGGCAACTTTCACGCCCCGTTCTTTATCCATTGGGAGCAGCAAATATTTTTGTTTCCAATCCAGAATTAGTGCTCGAAGGACCAGGCGTGATAGCAATGGGCGATTTTACCATTCGAGGGACAAATTACCAGCGATACTCAGTCCAGCACTTAATGCCAGGCATGGAACTGGTTTTGATAGTGAAAAATTTACCTGCTCGAGCGTTTTCAATCCAATGGATCGTGCTTATTGGAGTAATCGTTTTATTAGTTATTGGATTTGTTTACACCGTTAAAAAATCTAGATCATGATTAAAATTGAGGGGCTTTCAAAATCTTTTGGTTCATTTTACGCCTTGCGAAATATCTATCTGGAGATCAACACTGGAGAATTCTGGATTATTGTCGGACCCAATGGTGCTGGTAAGACGACACTGCTCAAAATCATTGCTACCCTTTCTCAGCCCTCAAAAGGTAAAATCGAAATTGACCAAACTGCTTCGTCAAAAGATAGACTAAGTATAAGAAAACAAATCGGATTCATCGGGCATCAGAGTTTTTTATATCACAATTTAACGGCTGAAGAAAATTTGAAATTTTATGCCCGAATGTATCAACTCGATAATGCGGCAGAACGAATTGCTTCTCTTTTAGAACGAGTCGGACTGTCAGAACGAAAAGCTGATCTTGTCAGAACATTTTCGAGGGGTATGCAACAGCGACTATCTATTGGCAGAGCACTGTTAGCCGATCCTAAAATTATCTTGTTAGATGAACCTTTCAGTGGCTTAGATCAAAGCGCCATTGACAATTTTGTCGATCTATTCTCCTCGCTGATTTCGCTAGATCGTGTTATCATGATGACAACTCACAATCTTCAGCTTGGTTTACAATTAGCCAGCCATTTTGTCATTATTAATAGAGGCAGAATCGTTCAGAAAGGATTGTCTAAGCAAAATGATTATCCTCAATTTAAAGAATTATACAGAAAATTGACGGGAGAGAATAATTAACTATGTCAATGCATCCACTTGTCACAATCGCCTGGAAAGACATCTTATCCGAATTCCGTAGTCGAGAAACCATCACCTCCATGTTGATTTTCTGTGTTATCGTGGTTGTGATTTTTAATTTCATGTTTGAACCAGGAGGCACACTGGTCCGTGGAATGATACCTGGGATTTTATGGGTTGCGATTACCTTCGCAGGGATTCTCGGTTTGAATCGCTCTTTTATTTACGAAATGGATCAGGGATGTCTGTTGGGATTATTGCTTTGTCCAGTGGATCATTATGTCCTCTATCTGGGCAAAATGCTTGGTAATTTCATTTTTATGGTAATCATGGAAATAATCATCATTCCGTTGATGATCGTGCTGTTTAACCTTGATATTTTGAGTATTATACTCCCATTGGCATTAATAATTTTATTAGGAACCCTGGGATTTGCGGCCGTTGGAACCCTACTTTCGGCAATTTCTGTGAACACCCGTGCTCGTGAGATATTGCTACCGATTCTTCTATTCCCCATCGCCATTCCCATTCTGCTTGCTGCTGTGAAAGCGACTGGTTCGTTAATCAATGAAAGAACTTTCGCCAACTCCCAGTCATGGGTAAAAATTTTAGCTGGATTTGATATCATTTTTCTTGTGATCTCAAGTTTATTATTTGAATATGTTGTGGAAGATTAGCTTATAATTTTTCAACAAGCGACAATATCATCTTGACAAAACAGAATTTATTTAGTATTTTAAAGAATTGAAATATGATCAATTTTAAACATATTGCTTGATATTGCTGTTAGGTTTATAGAATAACCTCTGAGTAAGAATATTAAGGCTGAGAATTATTTTGTATTCTGTGGGAGGTCTTATCAATGAAAACTTCAAAAAAAATTTTGCTTGGCGGATTAGGGGCTCTTTCACCAATCATCATGAATTTGTTGGTTGTTGACCTTGAGGTGCTTCTCTTAAATCTCACAATATTTTCAATTCTTGGATATATGATACGTGTTATCGTTCTTTTTTATTTGGGAGGGATCGTTGCATTTCTACATAAAGACGAAAACAGTCCTGTCAAAATCTTTGAGTTGGGTATTGTTGCACCAGCACTGATCACTGCTTTATTAAATGCTGGACAGATTGAAATCCCCCAGAGTAAATTACCAACAACTGATAGCTCTTCAAGTTCCATCATACTCATCTCTTCTGCTTATGCTCAAGCAAAACAAGTTGCTGATACTACGAAAATTGAGTTGAAGACATTTTCCATGCCCGAAGAAACCAAAATGCAACAGTTTTGGCGAGGACTGATTGGTTTAAGTCCAAAGAAGGGATGTTTTGTTATCGTCGGTATCCACGAAAAATTGGAAGACGCTCAAAAACAAGTTAACCAAATTGTTGAAAAGACAAGGGATTTTAAACCTGAAATTTACGCACCTTTTGGTGATAGAAAAGGGTATTCTGTTGTCATTGGCGCCAATTTAAGCCAAATAGAAGCCCGAAAATTACAGAAAAAGGCATTGGATGCTGGTTTACCCAGGGAAACTCACATTTGGATTTTTGCCAAATAGGAGAGGTAAAATAATGCAACAATTAAACTATATGTGCCCAAAATGTTCAAATATCCAGTACGAAGTTGGTGAATTTCGAGCAACAGGAGGTTTCTGGACAAAAGTTTTTGACATTCAGAGTAAACGTTTTACAACTGTAACTTGTACACGATGTAAGTATACTGAAATTTATAAAGCCGATAGTAGCATGTTGGGCAATATATTCGACTTTTTTACAAATTAAAAAAAAATTCCAAATCCTGGGGCGAATAATGAAAAGACAGTTGGCTCAATGGAAAAAAGACTGGACTTTGATGCCTGAGTTTTTTGAAGAGAATGAAATTATAAATATAAAAAACAAGCTCAAAGATTTAAAAATTAAAACAGTCGTCTATTGCTCGTTTGAAAGCAGATTTGCCAAAAGTGGGGGCTTAGCAGCCGTTACTACCAAAATTTTACCCCACCTAAAAAAAGTAAGCCAAATTCCGTCCGTATTATTAATTACACCCTATCATTCAAAAATCATTGATGAACAAAAATTGAAGTCAACAGGATTTATTTTTGAAGTCCCTTTTGCCCAAAAAGCCATTAAAGCTGAGTTGTTGGAAAATACTGTTGAATACAATGAACTGAAAAAAAGCTATTTAAAAGAATACTATTTAAAAGCTGATGGGTTCTTCGACGCTGATAATAGATTAAAAGATCCGTACAATTATTTTGAAGATGACAAAGAACGAAATGACGAAGCGATACGAGAAAATGCTCGTTTCTATTGCAAAGCAGTTCCGCTGGCAATGAAAACTTTAGGCATTCAAGAAAATATTATTTTTCATTTACAAGAGTGGCAGACAGCGCTAATTGCCTTAACATCCAAAGAAGCCATGCTGGATGGAATTTTAAAGTCCTGTGGAACAGTTCAGACCATACACAATCCCTTTGATTCTTTTATATCATGGCAATCATTGGCAAGAATTGCTGACAAAAAGAGAGTTGAAAAAATTTCCAATAAGATTAGAGAAGGACTAACAGCTTATCAAATCGGGCTGCAATTGGTTGATGCACCCACTACAACTGTCAGTGAAAATTTTGCCAGAGAATTAACATCGAATATTCTTCACACTGAGCATTTTGCCCCACATTTACAGCCAATTTTTCATCGAGCTCATGTGTTCGGAATCAACAATGGTCTATTTACAGATTTTGCACCTGAATTTTCTCCACAACAGACTTTAACGATCAATAGGATCAAAAAAATTAAATTTGAGAATAGAAAAATCTTATTAAAAGTATTGAATGAATATCATCCACCAGAACGATTCGGTGAACTAACGTTTAATGGGGGTCGTATCACAAACTTGCCAGATATGATTCCCATTCTGGTGATGTGCGGACGACTGGATTTCAATCAAAAAGGATATGATGTTTTTCTGCATGTGATTGAACGATTTTCAGAAGATGAAATCAAGGTAATTTTAACCCCAATGCCAGTCAAACTTTCTCACCTGGATTATCTACGAGACGTGGCACAGAAATGCAAAGGAAATATCACTGTTTTCCCCATTAAGATGGGACAAGGATTTCATGAGTTACAAATTGGAAGTACGTTTGGTATTATGCCGTCTATTTATGAACCGTTTGGCGCTGCCATCGAATATATGGTCAATGGAACTGTAAATATCGCCCGCCAAACAGGAGGTCTGCTCGATCAGATTGATGATAATCGAAGCGGATTATTGTATCAAGAAGATAATGCATTTTATAATCTGGAAAATATCAACCAGTTTTCTGGCTTAGCTGACAACGTTTTAATGCGGCGAAATAATAAATGGGTGCAGAGCATGGTCAAGGCACTATACGAGAGGTTAAAAGAAGCTATCTATTTATATCAAAATCATCCGAACGAGTATTATCGGCTGATTATTATGGGTTTTAAGAAGGCGAGGGGATTTGATTGGTCGATTAGTGCGAAAAGATATTTTGAAGTTTACGAGAAGGCTCAGCAAGGTTTTTGATCTATTTTTTTAGACCGCAAAGAACGCTGAGAAATTTGTATTAATTGCTCTGCGATCTCTGCGGTGAATATCATATTTGAAGGCTTAAAAATGGAAAGAGATAAAAAGTTAAGTACAGAGAGAATCACTCCCGATTTGATCAATTATATCGTGCAAAAAATTGTTAACGAGATTCAACCTGAAAAAATTATTTTGTTTGGTTCTTATGCAAAGGGTGAATTTGATAAAAGCAGCGATCTTGATTTATTTATCATTAAAGATGATAAAAAGCTAACCAACAGCGAGATAAGACGAAAAGTCGATGCTTTGCTTCGAGGTCGGAAATTTTCCGTCGATTTATTAGTTCGTAAACCTAAAGAAGTTGAGTGGAATATTAAAGCCGAAAATCCATTTTATTTGTACCATATCTTCGGAAATGGGAAGGTGCTTTATGAGAAATCCAGCTAAAGAGAAACTTGTAAGAGATTGGCTTTTCTTTGGTAAGGAGAATCTCCTGTTTGCCAAATCAGGAATGAAAGAAGACTTTTCTCCTTTCCATACAATTTGTTTTTTGTGTCAGGGAAGTGCAGAAAAATATCTAAAAGCCTTTTTACTCTGGAATGGTTGGAAATTGAAGAAAACGCATGATATGTCTGAATTAGCGGAGATATGTTGTGAATATGATAAATCTTTCGAGCAACTTTTTTCTGAGTGTGAACTTTTAAACGAATATGTTACCAAGGCAAGATATCCAAATGATTTACCAGTAGAGCATATTGGAGAAAAACAAGTAAAAGAGGCAATTAAAGCAGCAGAAAAAATTGAAAGACATGTGATGGAATATTTTAATATTTTATTTATTTCAAGTGAAGATATTAAGGATTCAAAAGAAACAAAAAATGGATCTAACCAAATCAAATAATGAAAAATATAGTGATTAAAAATTCTCATAATGCGGAGGAAAAATGTCAAAACAAAGCTGGGTCTTCATTATAAATCCAGTGGCAGGAAACGGATTTGCAGGAGAGTATGCTGATACAGTAAAAGCAATGATTAAACAGCACAATATCGATGCGGTGGTTCAAATTACAAAGAGAAGAGGGGAAGCCATAGAGATCGCTGATCATTATGTAAAACAAGGCTTTCATCACATCATTGCCGTCGGCGGAGATGGTACTTTATACAAAGAGCAAGACATGCGATTAACGTTGAATGAAAAAACACAAGAAACAAAATCGTTTTTAAATACCATCGCCAATGGTCGCAGGCTTGCGGGAGGATTTTATCTCACTCCTGACGCCTTCGCCAACGATGGGCTGCTTGATATTTGCATGATCAATAAACTTTCCATTCCAGGGAGAATAAAAGAACTGATTCGTGTCATCAAGAAGAAGCATACCGAAGGTGAAGCAGTGGATTATTTTTCAACCAATCGGCTTACTTTTGAATTCGATTGGGAAGTTCCTGCCCATCTGGATGGGGAAATGTATTTTGAATCACGGTTTGAAGTGAGTATCTTATCCAGGCATTTAAAGACCATATACAATCCTTACGGAAATCATTATTTCGAAATCAGTTGAAATAAAATGGATAAATATTATATTTAAAATATCCTTGCAGAAAAGACAAAAACTTCTTGGGGCACAAAAATTGAACTCACACCGAAATAAAATACAATTATTTTTAATTCTTCTACTTACCCCTGGTTATTTACCGACCAGGGGCTCAGTCGATTCAGCAAAAAACTTCATTCCTCCATTTCATTTATTGATGATCCACGATTAACCTATCCAATGATCACAGATTTGCTGGTGGATAACAAGCAATTCTGGCTGGCTACCCAGGACGGTGTTTTAATTTATGATTTTGGCAATAATACATGGCGCAATTTTCAGGAAGAAATAAACTTGCCAAGTTGATCTGTCAATACGATTTCATTTTGCCAGAATAAACGCTGGTTTGCTACCAGCGAAGGTGTGGCTGTATTTGATGAAACCAACAAAAGCTGGCAAAGGCATGACCAGACTCACAGCTTGACCCTCACAAATCTACCAGGCGATTGCAACTTTCAGGGGATTCACTTTTTTGATTAACGAAAATACTGTTGATTACTTCAAACCATCGGAGAACAGGTGGTACAATTATTACTTGAAAGATGTGGATTATATCAAAAATATTTATTTTCGAATCGACACCACTGGCTTCATTTTCCCAATTCAACGAGGCTCTGAAAATATTTATATCGATGACGGAAATCCAGCCAATAATACAGCTAACACGTATGTAAATTATTCGATCACTGGCGTTGTCGGCGATTTTGATCTGCTCCATCCGTTGTTAGATTATGTCATGGATGATGAACGAGGCGTCATCCAATTTTTGGTGCCTATCAGCGATGTGACGACAATCGTTGTTTCTCAAGGAATGCCTCTTGAGCAAGTCATTAAAAGCCCCAATCGGAATAGCCATAATCTAGTTAATCGCTATTTAGTCGGTGGAATGGAAATTATCCCGCATTCGTTTAAGTGGTAATACATTGAGCTTAGTCGATAAATTTTTAACTACCAGCAATAGCGATGAATTCACCTTCTGCAATGACAGCAAAATGTATCAAATCAGGGGTGAATGGCGACCTTCAGCTAACCGTCAACCTAAGGATAAATACCCCATTAGGGGTTGAATGTTTATAGCAAAAATAACAGGAATTTTTCGTCGTGCCGTATGTACGAAACAACATTTAGCACCTACGGCGCTAAAAGATAATTTGGATCTATCTAAATCTATAAACATTTCGTCCCTATCAGGACTCTATGATTGTTTAACATAGATTTTCACGGTAAATAAAGAACCGT
>JABAOC010002740.1_pt2 | contig 38075 bp, 37 predicted proteins | sample 7062161 | NCBI WGS metagenome assembly JABAOC01 (sample SAMN14538625, study PRJNA623070) | marine sediment metagenome | biome: marine biome [ENVO:00000428]; feature: marine pelagic biome [ENVO:01000023]; material: deep marine sediment [ENVO:00002113] | place: India: Gulf of Khambhat ... | reverse complement strand
CCAGTTTTTGGGTTCTGCACTATAGCCACGTGAGCGAAAGGCTCGTACAGTGGATATCTTTCAACGATCTTGAACCCTCTAGGCATCGGTTTAGGCTGTACTGTTGGAATGACTTTCTGCATAGGCGGTTTCCGAAGTCCTGGCAATCTGATTTTCTTCAAAGCGTTTTTTAGAACATCTTTTAGTTTTGCAGATGCTTTCTTCACGTGTTGCAACGTTGCTCTCCTAAACAATTAATGTGCACCAGTATGTATTAAATATTGCGTCTTGCTAAATCGTAGTCAAACTCAAAAATCGTCTATGCTGAATAATTAGAGGACTAGCTTTCTATGTCTGAAAAAGCGTGATCTAGGGTCTCTGGAAAAATGAAAAGCAGCAGCCGGAGTCAGCTATTGCAAGAAAATGTGGAGAGAATGATGTTGTTATCCTTCCTTTAGTTCACGTACTTTGTCTTTTAAGGCAGGAACTATCTTGAACAGGTCTTCCACCACACCGTAATCTGCGACGCCGAAGATTGGAGCATTTTGGTCCTTGTTTATCGCAATGATGAGATCTGAGTTTTTCATTCCTAGGACATGTTGGAAGGCGCCACTTATTCCAAGGGCGATGTAAAGCTTTGGCTTGACAGTTTTTCCTGAACTTCCAACTTGACGGTCGTTTGGAAGCCAACCTTTATCTACAATTGGCCGTGAGCAAGCCAAGACGCCGCCGAGGATTTTGGCCAACTCACCTACTGATGGAATCTCGCTTTCATCTTTTATTCCACGTCCTATTCCCACGAGTATATCAGCAGCTGTTATGTCAACACCGCCTGAGGGAGGCAAAACATACTTGATGAAACGTTTTTCAGTTATTTCTTCTGAAAGAGGAGAAGGTATATCGATGATCTCTCCGTTAATAGAAGCTTCCTTTTCCGCTGGAAATGCTGCTTGACGGATAGTTACAATGTAGCTTTCCGCCTTACGAAGCGTCGCATCAACATTAACCTTGCCCCCATACATTTGGCGTGTGACGGATAATGTTTCATTCTCAAACTTTAGATCTATGCAGTCCGTTGCCAAAGGTGCATTTAGAGAAGTCGCAAGGCTTGGGGCCAAATCTATGCCAAAAGAAGTATGTCCAATAAGAGTTAGTAACGGTTTCCGCTGTCTGATTAGATTGGATAATGCTTTTTGGTAGGCTATGGAGTTGAAGTTCTTGAGCTTGGCATCTTCAATAACTAAAACCTTTGTCGCATGTTCTGAGAGGTTTTTCGCTTGCTCCTTAGTTTCCCTTCCGAAGAGTACTGCTGTTGGTTCTGTGTTTGTTTTTTTGGCCAGTTCTCTGGCTTTGGTTAGCATTTCAAAGGTTATGTCTCTGATTCGGCCGCGTCTGTGCTCGACGAGGACGAAGATTTCCTTCATCACACAAGCCCCCTTGCTTTCAGGATTTCAGCTATTTTCGTAGCCATTTCCTCTGGGCTTCCTTTCAAGAACTCAGCCTGTTTTTCTACGGGTGGCACATACATCTTCTCTATTTTTATCCATGAGCCTGCTGGGCCAACTTCGTTTTCAGTTAGGCCGATTTTCGCCAAGTCTAGAACTTGTGTTTCTTTCTGCATTGCTTTCCTTATCCCCATGATGGAGACGTAGCGGGGCTCGTTAATTCCTGTCTGAATGGTAAGCACAGCAGGGAGCTTCAACTCAACTAGTTCTTCCAAGCCTCCTTCTAATTCACGGTTGATTCTGGCTAAGTCACCGTTAAGTTCGATTTTTTTCACCATAGTAGTGTGGGGGAGTTCAAGAAGTTGTGCCAGTATTGGGCCAGCCGATCCGTAACTGTCGTCGCTGGCTAAGGCTCCTGTTAATATGATGTCGAAAGGCAAGTCTTTGATGGCCTTGTGAAGGATTTTTGCAATGGAGTAGCTGTCAGAGCCTTCAAACTTTGGGTCGGTCAGCCTTATGGCCTTGTCTGCTCCTCTGGCTAGACACTTTCTTAGGGTGCTATCCGCGCCTTCAGGGCCTACTGTTATGGCTGTGACCGTACCTCCTAGTTTTTCTTTGATTTGCACTGCTTCTTCTAGGGCGTAGTCGTCCCACTCGTTGATGTCAAAGACTAGACCAGTTTTTTCTATAGCTTTTCCGGTTGGGTTGATTTCTATATCTGCTTCCGCCGTTTCTGGAACATGTTTTACGCAGACAATTACGTTCATGGCTCTTTTCTCTCTTGGATTCCTAGCTTTTCTTTGAGTTTATTACGTTTTTCCATGGGAACAGGCCCGAATTTTTTGATTCTTTCTGCGAATCTTGTGAATAAGTCTGCGGCTTTCTTGTAAACTGGCAAGGGCACATAGCTGTATCTTACCCGCATGCTTTTTATGTTATAATCTGACAGTGAACGGTTCATTTCTATCATTCTCTTCTTAGTGAAATGTTCATCTATGTCCTCTTGTCCTTCAATCAGCAGTATCCCGTCTGCCCCGAAGGTGAAGGCGTAAAGCAGATGTTTTAGGCCTATAATGGCCGTTGAAGGAACTGTAACTATTCGAATGTTTTCCGGGTAGTTGACACGGTCAAGCCCTAGAAAGTCCATTCCAGTATATCCGACGTTCTTGTCCACAAAAGCAATTATTCTCACTTCATTTGCCGCCTTGTCCATTAGCACTCCTCGCAGATTGGCTATGATCTGTCTATTTGTTGAGTTTTTGAAGTCTATTGCTTCTTCTGGACAGACCGGAATGCATGCTCCACAACCGATGCAGATGAAAGGGTTGATCTTGGCTTTTCCAGCTTCCATGGTTATTGCTTTGACTGGACAGATTGGCACACACTCTCCACAACCCGTGCACAAGTCTTCTATTACAAAAGCTTTTTCAGGGCTTGTTGTTATGCGTTCTCCTTTGAGGAAGAGAGAAGCTTTGGCGGCTGCAGCCAATGCGTCGGAAACTGTATCTCGAACATCTTTTGGACTCAGTGCACATCCACATGCATAGACTCCTGTTCTAAGGGAATCTACAGGATCAAGTTTCGGATGCTTCTCTGTTATGAAGCCTTCTTCACCTAAAGATAGCTTCATTTCACCAGCTAGCTCTTCAAGTCCTGCAGGGGCAACCATAGGTGTAGCTAGAGCAACCAAATCGAACTCTTCTTCTTTAACTTCGCCCATCAATGTGTCCTCTGCCAATACCACAAGTTTGCCGTTTTTGCCTTTCCAGACTTCAGCTACTCTTCCCTTAGTGAAAACAACTCCAGCCTCTTCGTCTCGCCAATAAAGCTCTTCATAGCCTTTTCCAGTCGCTCTAATATCTATGTAATAGACGTGAACGTCGATTCCAAGCATTTTCTTGAGCAAGAAAGCCTGTTTCAACGAGTACATGCAGCATATTCTGCTGCAGTAGGGAATATGATTTTTATCCCTAGAACCCGCACAAAGAACAATTGCCATCTTTTTAACATCGGTGCCATCCGCCCTTTTCACATAGCCACCTGAGGGTCCAGAAGCAGAAACAGTCCTCTCCAATTCCATCATGGTAATTACATCTCTGTAAACGCCATATCCATATTCCTTAAGCATGTTAGCATCATAGAGCTCGTAGCCAGTCGCCATAATCACAGCCCCCACTTTCAAGTCGATTATTCTCCCCTTGTCTTCCAGGTTTACAGCCTTGGCTGGACAAAGCTCCTCACATTTCAAGCATTTTGTGCAAGCGTCAAAATCTATTACGTAAGCTGAAGGGACCGCCTGCGGAAACTCTATGTACGCTGCCTTCCTCTCTGACAATCCTTCGTTGTACTGGTCCAATACTGCAACTGGACACACCTTGGCGCAGACGCCGCAATTTCTGCACTTCTCAGTGTCTACGCCTCGCGGTTTCATAAAGACCTCTGCTTCGTAGTTACCTGGGCGTCCACTTATGCTCTGCACTTCAGAATAAGTAAGCAGATTTACGTTAGGGTTCCTTCCGACCTCTGCCATTCTTGGCGTCAGTATGCATTGGGCACAGTCCAAAGTTGGAAAAACTTTAGTTAGTTTAGCCATGTTGCCTCCAATACTCGAATTCCGTTCAACAATGTGAACCTTATGGCCCAAATAGCCAAGTTCTAAGGCTGCAGTGATTCCTGCTATTCCTCCACCTATAATTAGGATCTCTCTTGAACTTTTTTCGCTGATGCTATCTAAAGGTTCAAGTTCCAAACTTCGCTCATAACCACCCCTTATTAGACTTATGGCCTTCTCTGTGGCTTCTTGTGAAGGCTTAGGACCGTGAACCCATGATGCTTGTTCTCTAATGTTCACGAATTCAAGCATGTAAGGATTTAACCCAGCCCGTTCCAAGGCGCTTTGAAATGTGAGAAGGTGCATTCTAGGAGTGCAGCTGGCAACCACGACTCGGTCCAGATTTTTCCTGTTTATAGCGGTAGCTATAGTATCCTGTGAGGGTTTCGAACAGAGGTATTTCTGATACTTTGCTTCTACAACTCCCTCCCAGTTCTTTACCGCTTCTAGAGCTTTCTTTACGTCTATGACATCGCTTATATTTCCGCCGCACTCGCAGATGTAAATTCCGATTCTGGGGTAATCTTCACTCATATTGCCTTCTCTCGCTTTCCTTGAATTGAGAGAAAGTCATACTTAGGAAAACGCTTAAAAAACCTTTGTGTTTCATGTTATCAAGACGAGACATAGAAAATGAATGTGCAGGAACTCGTTCAGAAGCACAAATTGCTCGAATGCATTCACTGTGGGATATGCACTGGAAGTTGTCCGGTGGCTCGAAAAGCTAATTTGAACGTAAGAAGATACATGCGTGAAGTTTCTGCAGGTGGCGAACTAGCTATACATCCTCAAAACGAGCTGTGGAGCTGTACAACATGTGCTACCTGTGGAATTCGTTGTCCTAAAGAGATAATTCCTTACGATTTTCTAATAGATATCCGAAGCCTTGCAGTGGAAAAGGGACAAATCGCCTCAACTCTCCGCGACGCCTTAGAGAGCATCTTCAAGAACGGTAATCCTTGGGGAAGAATAAGAAGCAAGAGATCAGAATGGGCACAAAGCCTGAACATTAAACACGTTGCAGAAGACGTTGATTTTCTCTATTTTGTAGGCTGTACGGCGGCTTATGATCCTCGAGTACAGGACGTGGCCAGAAGCTTGGTGAAATGCTTCGAAAGAGCGAGAGTTAGCTTTGGAACACTAGGAAACGAAGAGAACTGCAGTGGAAACGAAGTATATGGCATGGGTGAAAAAGGCTTATTCGAATTCTTAGTCGAAGAAAACATGAAACTCTTTAGCAAATACAATGTGAAACAGGTTGTCACGAACTGCCCCCACTCCTATCATTCCTTCAAAAACAGATATGGACAAACAAACTTTGAGTCCATCCACCACACACAACTGCTCGCAGACTTGATCAGTAAAGGCGAACTTACACCTTCAAAAGAAATAAGCAAGACAGTGATCTATCACGACCCTTGCTTTCTTGGGAAGCAGAATGAAGTATACGACGAGCCTCGAAAGGTTATCGAAAGCATTCCAGGCATAAAACTCGTAGAGTTTGACCGTTCTAGAGAGCGAAGCCTTTGCTGCGAGGGTGGTGGAGGAAGAATGTGGATAGACATTCCAGGAGAACGTCTTGCCGAAGTCCGTGTTAAAGACGCTGTTGCAGCAGGAGCACAAATATTGGCCATAGCGTGTCCTTTCTGCCTCTTAACCTTTGAAGATGCTGCAAAAACAACCGGTTTGGAAAGCAAAATTCAAGTCCTAGACATAGCAGAACTGCTTTCCCAAGCCATATAACTGCAGAAAAACCGTGTTTCCATATTAGGATGAACTGAAGTTCCAGAAAGTGAAGCGCAGCTCGTGTGCTGGCCATCACCGTTAAGAAGCATTTTATGCCAGCACGCAAGCTTTAAACGTTAGTCTGCAAGACTTGTTTCTCTTCAAACAGCAAATATAAGGTGAGTTTGTTGGAGACACTAGCTCACGACATAGTTATAGTAGGAGCGGGCATAGCTGGCCTCAGAGCAGCAATCGCCGCTGCCGAGGCTAGCAGCAGAATCGATGTGGCAGTGATTTCGAAAGTCTATCCAGTACGTTCGCACTCGGTCTGCGCCCAAGGAGGAACCGCTGCTGTATTAAGAAAGGGGGACTCCTACGATCTACATGCTTGGGACACCGTAAAGGGATCAGACTTCCTTGCCGATCAAGACCTTGTGGAATTCTTTGTTAAAGCAGCCCCTCAGGAAATCGTTTCATTAGATCATTGGGGATGCCCATGGAGCAGAACAGAGGATGGAAAGATAAACCAACGCCCTTTTGGAGGTCACAGTTTCCCGAGAGCATGCTTTGCAGCCGACATGACCGGTTTTCACGAAATGCACACGTTAGATGGAAAAGTTAAGACCTATGATAACGTGAAATTCTATGACGAATGGTTCGTTACCTCCCTCATTGCTGGGGATAATGTGGTCTCAGGTTTGACAGCTATAGAGTTGAAGACTGGTGAAATGGCTGTCTTTCGCAGTAAGGCTACTATAATGGCGACGGGTGGTTATGCACGCATATATGAGTTCACAACTTTCTCCCATACAGCAACTGGAGACGGAATGACTATGGCCTACAGAGCTGGCGTGCCTCTAAAAGACATGGAATTCATCCAATTTCATCCTACAGGTCTCGTTCCATCAGGAATATTGATTACAGGAGGAGCTCGTGGCGAGGGAGGATACCTAATCAACGCTAAGGGTGAGCGATTTATGAAACATTACGCGCCTGAAAAAATGGAATTGGCCCCTCGTGACATAGTTTCCAGAGCAGAGACAACGGAGATTCAAGAGGAACGAGGACTGGATGGGCCTTATGGACCGTACATAGCTTTAGATCTTAGACATTTGGGCGAGGAGAAGATAAACGAAAGATTGCCCCTTATACGAGACGTAGCAATGAAGTTGAGTGGCGTAGACCCGGTCGAGGACCCAATACCAATCAAGCCTGCTGCCCACTACTCCATGGGAGGGATTCACGCCAATATAAGGACGGAGACGTCAGTTTCAGGGTTTTACGCAGCTGGAGAATGTTCATGTCTAAACGTGCATGGAGCGAATAGGCTTGGCACAAACTCAACGTCCGACTGTCTAGTTTTCGGGGCGGTGGCGGGCGAAGAAGCCGTCAAACATGCCCTTTCAAAGGATTTCAAAGATATCCCACAGGCAAAGGTTTTGGCAGAGGAGAAGAGGGTGTTTGATGAAATTCTAGGCAGCGAAGGCGATGAACTGATCCCAGTTATCAGAGATGAGATGAGACATATCATGAGTGAAAACGTGTGGGTATTCAGAAAGGGCGCCGAACTTGAGAATGCTCTGAAGGAGATAAGAAAACTCAAAGGCAGGTTCCAGGACATAAGAATCGAAGACAAAGATGATGCATTCAACATGAGGCTTATGGAAGCACTGCAACTCGACTTCACTTTGGACCTATCCGAAGTTACAATAGCTAGCGCCCTTGCAAGAACAGAATCTAGAGGAGCCCACACTAGGCTTGATCGTCCCAAACGTGATGATAAAAACTGGCTAAAACATACGCTTGCATACTACACAAAGGAGGGCCCGAGGCTTGAGTACGCTCATGTCACCGTGACCAAGTGGCCTCCGACAGCAAGGGCTTACTAGGAGATGAGCTACATGAAGTCTCAAGTCGACAGAAATATTCAATTCAGAATCCACCGTTTTAATCCTCGAGACGTAAAACCTTACGTATCCACCTACGATGTACCTGTCCGCAAGGGAATGACCTTGCTCGATGCTTTCATGTACATCAAAGATCATTTTGATGGTACATTTGCGTTCAGGCACTCGTGTAGAATGGGCGTGTGTGGAAGCTGCGGAGTCATGGTTAATGGAAAACCTTTGCTGGCTTGTTATACACAGGTGCTTCAGCTAGACTCCGACGTTTTGGTCGTTGAACCGCTTCAGAACATGCCTATAATAAAGGACTTGGTTGTTGACCTTCAAGCATTTTTTGATGCATACAACCGAATAAAGTCTGTTCTAATTAAGCCTGAAGAGGCCCTAAAGAAGCTCGAGGAATTTATTCAATCGCCTACGAATCTCAAGAAGTATTGGGACCTGTCGTTGTGCATCAAATGTTCGATTTGCTATTCTGCTTGCCCAGCTGCAATAGACAAGAAATTTCTTGGTCCCTCTACGTATGCCACGAACTATCGATTTGTTTCTGATTCAAGAGATGAAGGTGTAGATGAACGATTGAAGATTATGGACGATAATGTGTGGCTGTGTACATCTTGCGATTCGTGTACAATGTTTTGCCCGAAGGAAGTTGATTCCTCATCTTCAATAGTTGATGAACGTAGTCTCATGGTGGAGACGGGCGATATACCTAGAGCTGTTAAAGATGTGCTCACGAGTGTTGTTAGATATCACAATCCATTAGGAATTCATCCGAGCAAAAGGATGGATTGGGCCAAGGGTGTGAACGTGAAAGTATTTCCAACGACGGCTGAAGCTGAAGTTTTGTCTTTTGTGGGTTGTGCACCTGCTTATGATCAGCGAAGTCAGGTAATCGCGAAGTCTATGGTCTCAGTATTTGACTATTTGGGTGTTGACTTTGCGATGCTCGGCACAGAAGAATGGTGTTGTGGAGACCACATACTTCGGCTTGGCGAGAGAGGATTATTTGAAATGCTTGCTGAACATAATACATCAATGTTTAAGAAAATCAACGCGAAGAAAATCGTAACATTGTCTCCCCACTGTTACAACTCTTTCAAAAATGACAAGCCCTATAGCAATCAAAGGCTTAGTGTTCAGCACTATACTCAATTTCTCGCCGAAGCCATCAAAAGCGGCACGCTTAAGCCATCCAAATCCATTAACAAAAAGGTTGCATACCATGACCCTTGCTTCTTGGGGAAGCGCAATGACATATATGATTCTCCCAGGTACATCTTAACGTCAATAAACGGTTTGAAACTGGTCGAGATGAAGAGAAATCGAGAGAACAGTTTCTGCTGCGGTGGAGGGGCAGGGAGAACTTGGACCGAAGAGGCTCTTCCTGAAAAGAGGCCCAGTGTAAATCGGATAAAAGAAGCATTGGAACTCGGTGTTGAAATCGTTGCCACCGCTTGTCCATTCTGTGTTACAACTTTGGAAGACGCTGTGAAAGTCTTAGATGCAGAAGATAGAATTGCAGTGAAAGATATCTTAGAGATGTTGGCGGAAACTATATGATGCTTCAGACAGGAATCGTCGTCATACTCAGAAGTTTACTTATTTGATTAAATGCCGAGTCTCCTATAGACTGTTGGCCGGTTTTCCTCTGTTTTCCTCTTGACCTCTTCGAAGAGGTTGTTACCGTGGGAATCTATGGCAACAGTTAGCGGACCGAATTCCTCAGTCTCTAATATCCATAAAGCTTCAGGCATACCCAAGTCGAACCATTCAACAGCTCTTACTCTTTTAATCGCTGTTGCCGCAAGGACCGCAGCCCCACCTGTGAAAGCTCCGTATACTGCCCCGTATTTTTTCATAGCCTCAGTGGTTCTTCCTCCCATACCTCCTTTCCCGATGATCACCCGAGTCTTGAAGTTTTTGATGAATTCGTCTTCGAAGATATCCATTCGTGTACTGGTTGTGGGACCAGCTGCTACAATAGTCCATTCGGCAGCTTCTTTTCTGACTATGGGACCACAGTGGAAAACTGCTAATCCTTCAAGGTTTACGGGGAGTTGTCGTCCCTTTTTATGGAATTGAAGAGCTCTCTTGTGAGCTTGGTCTCGGGCTGTCACCATGGTGCCCGTAACGTATAGGACGTCATTAACTCTTAGTTTTCGCACATCTTGCTCAGAGATTGGGGTGGTAAGCTTGTATGTAGCCATTCTCTTTTCATCTCAACTCATGTGTTAAATATTCTACTTGGCCATTAGGATGGATACGTGCTGTCGCTCTTCTTGCTGCCCAGCAGTTGAAGGCCACAGCTACAGGGTAAGATGCAGGGTGTCTTGCAGCATAGTCAATGTTCACTCCTAGCACTGTGAATTTTCCGCCGAGACCCATTGGACCTATGCCTGTCTGGTTCGCAGCTTCTAGGAGTTCTATTTCGAGTTTTTCGATCTCTGGATCTGAATTAGGTTGGTCAATAGGGCGGAGGAGAGCCTTTTTTGCCAGTTTCATCGCGATGTCTGCCCCGCCGCCGATAGCTATGCCCAAGATGTTAGGAGGACAGGGCTTCGAGCCTGCTTTGATCACCGAGTCTATGACGAATCGTTTCAGCCCATTGACCCCTTCGCCAGGTACTAGCATGCCCATGGTGCATACGTTTTCTGAGCCGCCGCCTTTAGGAAGCACGGTGATTTCAAGCATATCGCCTGGCATCATCTCCCAATTTATGTAGGGAATATTTCTACCCGTGTTGTCTCCTGTATTTTCCTGTTTGAAGGGATCTACGGCGTTTGGTCTTAAGGGGACGTCGATAGTGGCTTTTTTGACAGCTTTGCGTAGAGCACTTTCAACCTTGTCTAGACTTCTGACTTCGGCGCCAGCTTTGATGTAGAAAATTATGGTGCCTGTGTCTTGGCACATGGGGGTGCGAGTTTTTTCTGCAAGTTCAATGTTGTCGAGGATTGCTTTGAGCTGTGTTTTCCCTGCTTCGCTGGTTTCTTCTTGATGAGCTTTTCGAAGAGCTTTTTTGATGTCGTTCGGCAGCTCTGTCACTGCTAGGCGTAACAGGTTGACCGCTACGTCTTCTACCATGAGTTCCAAATTCAAGGAGATTTCTTCCTAGAGCTTGAGAGCTTACTTGTAAAGGCTTCGGTCTTATACATTTTGCGGATATTCCTGTGCATTGGCGAGATGAAAAACTGAGAACAACGCTGTTTCCACATGTTTTCTTCGATACATGACTACGAACACAAGTTTGCGGAAGACATCCTAAACTTCACTTCTAATATGAGGAAGAACCTCCTCAACTAACCGTTTGACCCCGAAAGTCGAAAGCTGAAAACCTGCATTGTCCTCCGTCTTCACAACCAAGCCTTCGCGATGCAATTCCCCTAGCCGAGTACCTGTAATCTTCTTACTTTTCCCCAACCATTCATGCAACTCGTCCCTCGACAGCCACATTTTATCCAGAATGCCTATTCGGCCACCGACATACGCTGCAAGCAGCATCAAGAGCAAGCCCTCACTGTCAGTCAGTTTTTGCTTCGAAACCAGGACTACAGGTCCTTCTTCAGCTGCGGCTACTAAGCCGTCACTAGCCCTTATGACCTCTTCGAAGTCCACTGTCAAAACAACTCCTTGTATAGCTTCAAGGAGGGGAGTCATCTGGCTGAAAAAACGGTTGATACCAGCCCAAACACTATTAACATCGCCAGTTAAAGTTTCCTCAACATCCCTATATCTTAAATGAACTGTGATACTCACTCTTTAGGAGACCTCCTTCAGCTTCGGCGCAACTTCTTCCTCAACCCACTTTTCTCCTTGGGTCGTTAACCTAAATTCTGGGAGCCCAGGGTCAGGTTTGAATACAAGACCCCGCTTTGTCATCTCGTTTAACCTTGCTGGCACCATTGGCTTGATTCCGCTAGATTGCAGTAGGTGATCGATTTGTGTAGCTGTACTAGTTTTCTTTTCAGAGGCGTACAAGACTAGCCCAATAGCTTCATAGTGTGTAAACTTTCCTCTGGCTGTGATTACTGGTCCTTCGGTAGTGAACTCTACAATTCCCTCTAACTGCGCTTTCATTGGAGGCGTCAACTTGGATGAGACTAAACCGCTGATTTTCTCCATGAACTCAGGAGGCACGTCTTGCAACATATCTAGGATTTCTTTGGCGTTGTCTCCTTCCACAATAACCTCGCCAAACGGAGCTTTGACACGAATTCGCAGATGCCCTGGCAGAATCTACGCCCCCTCTTTCTCAGCCAATATGTAAACATACCCTGCATCAGTCTTCCAGCGCCTCACTTTCCCCTTCTTTGCAAGCCATGTCAACACGCCCGACAGAGTTGTGGAAGGGAAGTGGATAGCGTTTGCCTTCAAGGCCTTGGTAAGTTCGGACATGGTTCGAGGTCTCCATGCCCCCCATTCTGTTTTTAACAGTTTTAAGACAGCTTGGCTGCAGTTTTTCGCTTTCTTTATCACAGGATACATCTCTGACGATTTTGGGGTTAATCGTACTTTGAAGGGTATCTTTCCAGCATTAGCTTCAGAGTTCAAATGGGTAAATGCTTTTGAGATGTTTTCAATAAGCTTTGGCAGATCTTTGGTTATTTTCAAAACTGCTTTCTGTGTGCCTGAGATTTCAACCTCGTTTTGGTCCATCTTGACGCGAAGTGAAAATGGCATTGTTAATAGACCTCACAGTAATAAAGTGATATTAGACAGTATTATAAAATCTTTTACTGTTCACGACAAAATTCTGTACTGTAATGGAAAAAACAATGTCAACATATAATCTAACAATTCCCCTTTCAGGCATGTGAACAGCTAAACTTCACAGTGTTACTTTTCCTTAAAACTTCGAATCGCATACACACCAACAACAAGCCAATAACCAAGATAAACGATAACACGCAACCACTCGGGATTGCCATCGTATCCAATGAGGGCAGCGAATATTGAACCCGCAGCACCCTTCTCATGAAACAACGGATAACTTCCATCTGGATTTGATGGTGGATTGATGTTGAAAGCATGTTCTCCAAATACTCCAAACTGCACCCCCAAGACTTCACCTGCCTCCAGCAATTCATGCACCCCATATGCAGCTAGCCCAGCCGCAAAAACAATCAACAACACACTTGAATAGCGAAAGAGCTTCTGAATATCTAACCGGTAAATGCTCTTGTAAAGGACAAGTGTCAGCAAGGCTATGACTGCGCATCCTACAACCAACCCTGCCAAAGTAGCCCACATGTCTGTGAAGGCTAACGTAGTTAAGAATAGAACCGTTTCAATTCCTTCTCTAAAAACAGCGACGAACGACAGAAATAATATGCTTATCACTTGGCCTGTAGTGACTGCGATATCGATCTTCCCTTCCACAACTGAACGTATTTCTCTAGCACTCTTAGCCATCCAAAAAATCATGTAGGTTAACACCACTGTGGCAATCAGCGCAGCTGTCCCTTCAAACATTTCTTCAGCCGGTGACTGAAGCTGTCCATAGACCGCGAGGATTACGACGCCTAGCAGAATGCTCAAGGCAATGGCTATGCCTACACCGGAGTATACATATTTGTGTAAGGTTTCTTTCCTGATCTTTTTGAGGTAGGAAGCGATGATAACTATAATTAGTGCGGCTTCAAGCGCCTCGCGGAACGTTATGAGGAAAGCGGGAAGAAAAGTGGCGATCATTTTTTCACCATTTGTTAGACTTATCTAATTTATTTAGATTAAACTAACTACTAACTGTTAGAATATCTTTTGCTATAAAAACATTTCGAATGTACCTAGAAATAACCGAGGATCTTCTGCTGATGCAAACAACCTTCAGAGGCAGAAACTGGAATCGACCCCACGGCAGTTGAGGAAAAAATCTGGAAGCCTTGAAGATGAAGAGAAAGATAGCGGAAAAAGCCTTCATGAAATACACTATTTCTGTACTGCCAGCTGCGAAAAGTAGTATAGGAAGAATCCTTGGAATTCATCAAGTAACATCGGAGCTATGGCATTCTACACATTGTTTCCTAGCTCTTTAGCTCTTCAGGGTAATAGCTCTGGAACCCACCCTTTTCGAAACGATTGATTGTAGTTGGATTTCTCAGGCTTACACTTTCTGGAGGCTGGCAAAGTTAAGGTGCTTCTTTATCCCGGTCAATGCTGCAATGAAGGAATTTACGGTGTGAGTTTTTGATTTTAGTCGCAAAGCTGCAAGGAAATCTGAGTAATCGGTATAGTTCTTGTGCATGGTAATGATTATGGAGTTCTTTCCTAGTCCGTTGCCTTCAGCGATGAATACTACTCGGGGGTCCTTTTCAATCCACTCGAACGGTGCTTCAACTTTTCCTTCTGAAAGCCCCTGGGTGAAAGTAAATGCTACAAGTTCGAAACCAAGCTTCGTGAAGTCTGGCAATGCAGTGTATTGTAGAACATATTTTTCGTCTTCAAGCTTTCTTCTCGTTCTCGTAACAGTAGGCTGTGAAAAGCCGAGAACCTTTGCTAGGTCTCTATCGCTTCTTCGAGAGTTTTTGATCAATTCGTACAGAAGTCTCGGAATTTTGTCTGGGTGCATATTTTTGCATAAACCACAAACTAGTATATAAATGCTATGATTGATATGAGGATGCGTAGGATACTTTTTAATTTCGACAGTAAACATGTGTTTTTTATGAATTTTTTAAAACATTTAGTCCTCCAGTTAGCCGTTCTGCCTCGCCCTTCCTCACCAGCACTGTGTCTTCAATTCGAACACCACCGAAACCAATAATGTATATCCCAGGCTCGTCAGTAACCACGTTTCCAGCTTTGAGCACATCTTTACTAGTAGAGTTCAGAACAGGTTGCTCGTGAACTTCTAATCCGACACCATGACCCAGACCGTGAACGAAAAACTCTTCATACCCCGCTTTCTTTATGATATTTCTTGCAACTGTATCTGGCTCCGCAGCCTTCACACCGTCCTGTATCTTCTGAAAAGCACTCTCCTGAGCGGCTTCCACAACACCATAGATTTTTCTCTGCTTTATGGACGGTTTTCCAACCATAAACGTTCTTGTCATGTCTGCATGATAGTTTCTATACGTAGCCCCAATGTCGACAACCACGAGGTCACCAGTTTTCAGACGACGTTCACCACATCCTCCATGGGGATAGGCTGAGCGAGGGCCTGAAGCAACGATGGTGTCGAAGGCCAAGCCATAGGAGCCGTGTGTACGCATTGCGTATTCAATTTCTGCGGCCACATCACATTCGCGAAGCTTAGCCTTAATCGTGTCGTTAGCTGTTTGCATGCCTTCCATTGTCAAGCTTGCAGCTTTTCGAATTCTCCTCAGCTCTTCCTCGTCTTTTACTCTGCGAAGCTTCCAAACGTATTCGCTTTTAGGTTCAAGTTTGATAGTGTGGCTTAGTGCTTTCTTAAGCTTTCGATACATCTCAACATTCATCGTGTCAAAGCCAACTTTTTCCAGCTTAAGGCCTAGAATTTGCTGTGCAACCTTCTTCACTAAATCCTCTCCTCGTTTCACTAGTTCTACTCTACAGTTTTTTGCTTCAACTTTTGCTCCCTCATAGTTCACACCATAGACGTAGAGAACGCTTTCATTTTCGCTCGGAACGAGCATCGCAGCTGCACCATCAAAGTCTGCGAAGTAGAGCATGTTAATTTGGTTCGTGATGATGTATCCGTCAAATTCTCTCTTGAAGCCATCTTTGAAGGGTTGGATTCGATTCTTCAACATAGAGTCCTCTCTCGGAGAGAATGCTAGTTGACAAAATAGACTATAACTCTTGCGGATTCGCCAGTTAGCCGCCAGTCATCAGAGACATAAGTATGACGTGATCGCCATTCTTCAGTTTTGTCTCTACACCGTCAAGCTGCCCCATCAAAACACCATTCACAGTGACAACAAAGCCAGTTTTAACATCTTTTTGGCCAGCTTCAAAAACCTCATTTGTGAAGGTCTTTCCATAAAAGTTAGAGAGTTTGCTCAGTAGCTCTTGAAGTGCAGCTCCTTCGTTTAGCTCGAGCTCTTCAAGCCGTTTATTAAGTAAGTTCTTGACAAAGCCCAAATACTCTACTTTTACCTTCACGCTGAGCCACGTCTTCATGAGAAGTAGTTTTAGTCGTATCTATTTAACTCTTCCATAGTCGTTCCTTATGTAGAGAAAAGAGACCACTTGAGGGTTTCAAAGGATTTTGACTGGGTAATGCCGTACTCACTTCGTTGCCACACGAGTCCCAAAACGAAAAATGCGATGCTGCACAAGAGAAGTTTGCCAAATCAGTCAGGAGAGTATATAAATCATTATGAGAATATTAGTATTACAGGTGGACGATGAGATTGAAGTTTTTAGGTCTTGACAGGCCTGATCAGCTTTGATACGATGATGATCTTGTTTTCCCTTGCGGACTGAGAAATAACAAGGAGGTAGGTTGAAAGTTGAGTCTTGAATTAAAGACGGAGCTGTTTATGGCAATCAAGGATTACGAATCTAAAAGATTGGAAGAACGGAATACAGGTTTGGATATTACTGCCCTGGATGATGAGTCCAACGATAAAATATTGCTGCGTATCATAACCAAGCCAACACTAAAATCAGGATGGGTCGGTGTAGACACTGTTGACCAGATGGTTGACACTATTGAGGACAAAAAATATGATAAGGGAATCCTCGTGAGCAGGAGGTTTACAAAAGCAGCAAGAAGAAAGCTAAGAGAAGAGGGGATACAGATTGTGTCGAATAAACTCAAACCTCATTTCGAATTGGAAAGGTTGCACTCCGTTGCAGAAGATCTCGTAAATGATTTATGTAAAGCTAAGTGTGGTAAAATCGCTCAGAAAGAGTCTGATTGTAAGGGCCATTCCAGTGGGCACTATTCATGCAAAACTCGGTTAATCAGCGACAACGCCTCATTCCACTTCTACCGCGGTTGGAAGAATCTTCTGCAAAAGGACGTTCTGCGGCTTCTATCAATCCATCGCTCGGCAAACAGCTAGACATGAATCTTAACAGCTGAAAGAAAACGAAAAACTCTGCAGATAAAAAATAAAGAGAGATCTAACAATCTTCAATAAAAGAAAAATCCAGATCAATGGCACATAGCAGAGCAAACACGTTTATATTAAGTCTCCACGTATGGCCGCTTTTTGCCGCCTTTTCATAATGGTCTCTATACCGTAACCCTTAAGACACATGCTTCTAAGGAACAAACCAGAAAAACTGGTGCAACAACATGTCAGAAAAAGAGCAAACCAAAGGCAAGGCATCTGAAGCTGAAGCGAAAGAAGAGGCAAAGGAAGAAGAAGTTGAAAGCGAAAGAACATCGCCAAAAGCAAGCAAGGAGCAAAATGTAGTCTACATTGGAAATAAACCTCCAATGAATTATGTCATGGCAGTCATAACAGCCTTCAATATGCGCGATACAGACGAAGTTGTCCTAAAAGCGCGAGGTCGCGCGATAAGTACAGCTGTTGACGTTGCCGAAATAACTCGCAATCGATTTGTCAAAGACGCCAAAGTGCATTCTATCGCCATCGGCACTGAAGAGATAACACCTAGAGAAGGCGGAAACCCTAGAAACGTTTCCACGATGGAAATTAACCTCCAAAAATAGGGAACACTTAGGAAAGAAGCCCGCCTACCTTGCCCCCATTTTTTATCCATTATAGGTTCGCCAAGCTATTTTGAAGCATCGGCTGAATGCCACAAAACTGAACGTTCCTCAGATAATTAGAGACCTGCACCGACTAGTCAATTCAAGAGATTGCAGAAGTGGACAGAAGATACTCTTTGCTCCATAAGGAGGGAAACTTCACGAAGAACAAGAGCAAGGAGCTGCTTGAAAAAGCTGAAACACCCATATCCTCAAACTAAGTATCCTTCGGCATCGTTCCTACATTACGCTTATTCAGCAGATCCGCTTTCTTTACTCTGGGGCGACGCTGTGCAAGTTTGTTCTTCCGGAGGTCTTTTCGATTTGACGTGTTCAACAAAGGAAATACCGCAGGATTTTGATTAAGCATCTTGAGAATCCAGAGAGTTGTTATACACATTACGGGTTGAAGTAAACTTAGTTTGTTGGTTTTATCATTGTTTAATTCATGGTGTTGTCAAGTAAGGGTTGAACGGAATGAAGTTAGCTTTGTGCATTTATAGCCTCTTACTGAATTATAAATGTCCGTCTCTGAATACCCAAAAGGGCTGAGAATATTTGAGGCAGCCGAATACAAGAGGAGAAGATATTTTTTAACATCTGAATTTGCATCTTCTTCAATTAGCTCTCGTGCTCTAACTCTTCGTTCATGGCGTTTATGTTCTGCACTCTTGAAGAGAAAGCTTACACTGTTTCCAGCAGAAACCTCAACTCCTTCTTTTAAGAGCTGTTCAGCTGCAATCACATGGCTGGCTTTCTGTTTGTAGTCTTCTATGTTTTTAGAAAGATGTCGAGTGAGAATCAGATCCCAGATTGACACATTTCCATCCAAGAGCTTTTTTCTATGCTTTTTGACAACTTTCAAGGCGTCAGGAATTTTTTCCATGAAAGCTTCGGAATCATTAGCTGTAGCTAACACTTTAATCATTTCCATCTGAGCGTCATAAACAAATTTCGGTGTGTCCCTTCTTCGAATCTCTAAGCCTCTGACTTTGATTGTACCATCCTCTTTAACGCCATAATAGCGGTTCAGCACGGCAACATTGGGATGAATTCTAGAAGGGAGAAAGACTATCCACTTGTAAAGACCCTTAAAATTTAAGGGCACGCCGATCTCGTCGCTTATCTCTTTGCATAAACTTACGTAGTTCTGTGCTGTAGCATTCATCCTTCTAAGCCACAGGGAGTCAACGATGCCGTGAATTACGCTGAAACCTCTTCTCTCAGCAATTCTAGCAGTTCTTAGAAAAGCTTCTCTTCCAAAGGCACAGACACCAATATGGCCATCAACCGTGCCAAACTTAGAATTTCTATACCCTAGATAGCCAAAGCACGTCACCAGAATCCATTTTAAAGCATCTTGACGGCTACCATAGACCTCTTTAAGCTGTTTATCGCTGACCTCTTTCTTCAACCGCTTGTAGCACAATCTTTTAGCAACTATGAATCTCAAGACCTTCGGAACAATTCCAACGCGCTTCTCACAGATAGGATAGCCAAGCTCAGGAACCCGCAAGTTCGAGTCTTGACAACAGTTACATAGAACAGTTTCAGCTGATATGTTGTACTTAGCCATCAGAGAGGGATACATTGAAGAGAAATCCACTTCACCAACATGGTCATGGATGCCCATTCTGGGTTCGTAAACAAAGCCTCCACGATCACCAATAAGAAGTTTATAAGCAGACTTGAAGGCCTCTGGGATACGCTTATTTCTCGGAATTAAAAAATCATCTTTTACAGCTTGACAAAACTGAAGAGACGACATACTTGAACCTATAGAAGAACGGGAAGCTTTGTGCAAAGGTACTCTACAAGTTCGGGCAATTTCAATTAGTCCGTCAAGTCCACATTCTCTTAGTATGAAGGTGTTATTCATGTCGATGTGAACTCTTCCATAAAGCCGCCTCATCGGAGCCCGATAGTAGGTTCTGCCATAGGAAAAGAATGTTGTTCCACGTCTACGCTTGGCAACAAGAGGTATATTCTCTCTACTTAGAACGAGTTTGTCTAGAACATTATTGATCAGAGCTCTCCTTGCAAGATAAGGCAACACATGTAAGTCTCCACCTTTAGTCAATATTATGTCGGGGTCAAGTTCTTTAACTACCTTTATGAACTGTAACAGTTTCTTTTTCTCATCGCCAGTGTCGATAACCATCATTTCGCCGTCTTGAGAAACAATTATATCCTCTAATGTGTCGTTCAACTTCGCTATCTTTTCTTTCTTGGCGATATCCACATGGATTTTTATTATTCGAAAAGGCGGAATATGGTAATCAACATCTTCCACAGAGTCTAAAAGGTTGTATCTTATCCTGTGTTTTTCAACCTCGATTTCGACAAGTGCTAGTGGAAAGATATCACGGTCGTAGAGATATGTTTGAGCGCTTTTCAAGTCACAGTTATGCACTTCATAGCGTAGATATTTGCCAGTTTCTAGCACTTTTCGTATAAAGAAGGAAGTTCTTCGACAGTCCTTCAATGAAACCTCTAAAACCTTCGACTTCTCCGCGTCAGTTGGACTAGCATACTTGTAAACGAAGTTAAATGAAGCCACCGACCTATTTGTGAAAAGACGGGTAAGCAGTCCTTCCAAATCCTTTTCTCTACTGGAGATGTAGACTTTCGGATTAAACTCGTCTACCAAACGGATTCTTTCACCATTCTCAGTAATTACCCAGATAGCCATCTGTCCAAACGAAGAGGGATACAGGTCAAGTATCCAGCCTTTCACATGCCTAAGGTTGGCTGGGTTACTTTCTGAGTGCATCTACCTTTTTCTCTAATTTGCTCAAGATTCTCTGCTGGTTTAGAAGAATCGACATGACCATAGACTCAAATATTACTGGACGCGTTGCATTGCTTCCTGCTGACGCAAAGTTTCTACAAGCATCCGTCATCTGGTCGAAAGCTGCTCTGTCCTTTTTCCGTAGAGCCTTTGCAAATCCACTCCATTTCTGCAGTTCTCTATCTAAAGCTATGCGGTACGATGCCACGGTTTTTCCCATATTCAAGCCTCCATAAATTTTGTGAGTGTAAGATTTTCTGAAGGAAGACTGGCACTTCCCAAGCTGAAGAAAGGATGCTTCTTTAAGACAAACTGTTGGCCATTTTTGGAGGTGTCTACTGAGACTACAACGTTAGCGCGTCCACATATAACTGCTTTAAAGAAGATATTGCGCTTTGACGGATCGTGGGGAAGATAAGTTGCAACAACTATCACTCGGTTTTCTTCAGCAAATTTTGAGAGATAGATAGTTAATTGGTTAAAAACGTCTCTTGCTTCTTTCTTGGGCACCTCACTATCTAGATATAACCCTGCAATATCTGATACTATTACAAGTTTTGAGTTATATTTCTCAACTGCATACTGTAATTTGTCAAGAATTAAAGAGGTCATCTGATAGGCTGTAAAAGCTCTTGAGATGAAAATCCGTTCCAAGACTTCTGTTGGATCAAGCTCATGAAGTTGAGCAATAAAAGAAACATCGTATAGTCTGAAAGTGTTGCCACCGTCAACGAAAATCACATTTGTTTCCAAGCCTCCAAGTTGATATGGAAGCTGTGCTCTGATGCAGAGAAACAGTGAAAGAGGCAAGGCAGTAGACGAGCCTTGAAGTACGGCAAAGCTGCCTAAGGTGAAACCTGGAGACAGGTCATCTATATTCTCAATATTGAATGATAGACGTAGTTGAGAGGGAATGCTCTTTACCACTGTCCTTGGTGACAAAATGCTCCTTTCTCCTGATGTTGGGGGTTAGAAAAAAGATGTTTCAAGTATCATAAGGGTTTAGTAGAATAATATACTAGAAGAGGAGACACAGTGAAGCGGAAGTAAAAACAGCGATGAATATTAATTTGCCCAGAAGTGAAAGTAACAAGAGGATAAAGATTGACAGAGTATCTGATTGGAACGGGAGGTTGGGCTTACTTCAAAGCCCCAAACCAACCCTCATTGAAGGCCTACTCTGAACACTTCAACTTCGTAGAAGTAAACTATACATTCTACCAGTATCCTTACATTAGAATGGCTCAGAGATGGCGACGTACAGTACCCAAAGATTTTACATTTACAATTAGATGTCACCAAGATCTAACCCATAAAATTGGCTTAAAACCTGTTGACGAAGCCTATTCGATCTTCAGCAAAATGATAGGTATCTGCAGAGTGCTAGACGCTCCTATTCTACATTTGATGACTCCTAAGAGCTACACCTTTGACGAAGCAAAGATAAGTCAAGCAGAAGACTTTTTTTCTTCTGTTTATCCTAAGGGAGTCCGTCTTGCTTGGGAAATTAGAAGCCCAATTAACCCAGAGATTATCGCTCTGATGCAAGACCTCCAAATTCTTCATTCAGTTGACCTGTCAAGTGAAGAACCTGCATACGAATCTAACACTGTTTACGCAAGAATGTTTGGCAAAGGAAAGCACAATATTTACCAATTCACAGATGAAGAACTCCGAGAAATTGATCGAAAAATACTCAAAGCAGAGGCCGGAAAGGCACTCGTAACATTTCATGGTATAAGGATGGGTAGTGATGCGTTGAGGTTCAAAGGATATAAGGAAACTGGGACGTTCATCCCTGTTACAGCATATACGGGAGTTGACTCAGCAAAGGCGGTTCTTCAGGAAGATGGAAGATTCCCATCCACAAAGGCGGAGCTACTTGAACATCAAGGCTGGAAAGTGATTGATCTTGCACACGACAGAAGAGTTCATCTCTATGATGTGCTGTCTAAGATACCTGAAAAGACTTACAATAGTGTTGAGCAGGTAACTAAGGAGCTGAAGGCTTTCCTATGAGGCGAGACAATATTCTGCTTGGCACTTCTGGATGGAGCTATAAGGAATGGGAAGAGTCATTTTATAGAAAAGGTGAAAAGCATAAGCTCAGAGCTTACTCAAGAGTCTTCCATACCGTGGAGATTGACTCAACATGGTACCGTTTTCCTTCAAAAGGAGCCGTCATGGGATGGCTCCGCTATTCGCCCTCAAACTTCGTGTTCACAGCTAAGCTTCCGAAGGTGATTACTCATGAGAAGAAGCTTGGTCTTGAAGATGACGTGCAGGCTGATGTAAATTCCTTCTTGAAACTTATGCAACCTTTGCAATTAAACGGTAAACTCGGATCTTTATTAATCCAGCTTCCACCTAGCTACGAGTACAACCCTGAAAACTTAGAATCGTTTTTTGAGATGCTTTCTCCTCAGTTCAGATTCGCTGTTGAGTTCAGGAACCTTTCTTGGATGAGAGAGGAAACTTGGCAACTACTAAGAAGGTACAAGGTTGCGTATACCAATGTTGACGAGCCGCTCTTGCCGCCCGAAGTCCACATCACTGCTGACTTCACTTACCTCCGATGGCATGGCAGAGGAAGAAAGCCTTGGTTTAACTATCTGTACAAGGAAGAAGAGCTTGAACCTTGGATTCCTAAGGTGTTAGATGCTTCGAAACAGGTCAAGCAGGTCTATGGATATTTTAATAACCACTTCCACGGATATGCACCTGAAAACTGTCTTAGCTTGATAGAAAGGCTGATGTCACTGACGCCATCACAACAAGAAGTTAGAAAAAGGATGAAGAAGAAGCAGGTAGGTCTCACAGGTTTCTTCGAGAATTAATAATTCTGTCCGAGCAATTAGCTTCATCTCTCCGTAAATTGCACCTAGTCAAGAATTAACTTTGTGCATCAGGAGAGATAGAAGAGTGTGAAATGCTATACGCTTGATGGATTGCAGGAGAAGATGTTTCGCCACTTTTTCTTTTTGGCAAGCTCTTCTAATGCCTTTCTGTAGATTTCGATTTGAAGTATTCCTCCATCTCTATCCACAGTCAACTCTTGGCCTTCGTATTCTTTTGCTGTATCTAGTATTTTCTTTGCCAATTCTTCTGCAAGTTCTTCCATGGTTTCTGAACTTATTTCGACAAGCTCGTTTTTCTTCCCTTTCGCATATTCAATTGCACTGAGCATGCCTTTTAGGAGTTGAATTTTGCGGGGAATGAAGCGTCTCTTTAATTTGAGGGAGAGTTGTTCCCAGTCTTCTATGAACAAGGCTGCTTGAGGCTTGTAGTATTTCTCAAGGATACCATGTTTCCCGGGTTTTATTTTTTCGATTTTGATGAGCGTCGCGCTCTGCAGGATTTTCAAGTGATGCCAGACTGAGGGCTTTGCCAAGGAGAGTTTTTTGGCCAGTTGCGTTTCGGTCATTGGTCTCATGCTAGTTAACCTTAGTATCTCCCTTCTAACAGGATCAGCGAGCATTCGAATGACCCTGGGATCATGGATTATCTTTACGGCTTGCATAAGCATCAAGCATGCCAAATGCATCTGTGTAACTACTTTAATTGGTTATATAAACCTTATCGGTTAGATAATCATAACCCTTTTATACCTAGCTCCCATAATAGAATTGCTGTGAGAAAATTACGCTTTCACGGTGGTGATTAAATGAGTACTAAAAAGGATGAATCCAGAAAAGGTGAACCTAGGATGAATGCTTCCAGTTCCGAAGGAAGGAGAATAAGCACTTTTGGATCAAAGATGTACCTCGAATCGGCCAAAGCAGTGAGGGAAGTCGGTGCACGTGTAGTTCTTTCCGTGGGAGCAGCAATACTGATCTGGCTGTTTGGGACGCTAGTTTTCATACCCATCGCAGAAGGAATGCAACAAGTGTTTTTCGGATACCCAGTGGATGCTATCGTTAGCTTTATCTTCGTTGTAGCGCTAGCTATAATCATCTTCAGCGTTTTTGTTGATGTTCGCAGGTTAACTGGCGGGTTGGCAGGAGTATTAGCTTACCATTTTGGCAAAGCAAGTGGCGAAGTAAACACAGAATCCTACAATCATTATAGAACTGCTTTAGACGGTGTGATATATGTGTTTGTGGTTGTTCTGGCATACTTGTTGTTCGCTAACTATCTGGCTCAAATTCATGCTGCTATACCGGCCATACTGCTGGTTCTCATAGTAGTTTGGTCAATCTTCGCACTCTGGAGAAGTGCTCGGGCGATCGCGGCAGAAATCGGCAAATACACTAGGAAAATGGCTGACGAGTTAGAGAAATTGGGCAAGTGACCGCTTTAACCAATTCAAGCATCTTTAGATCTTAGATTCCACCTTTTTCTGGCCATTTACATAGGCCGTGCAATCACAGAAATCAGGGTCTTCCACATGTCGAATAATGAAAAGGAAATAGAGAGAGCAGTTAGTTTACTGAGATCAGATGGACAAGAGACTATGAAAATTGTGGTTGCTGCTCTCTTGATCTGGCTTTTCGGTGTTCTAGTGTTTATTCCCTTAGCTGAATCCATAAATTGGTTCACCAAGACATTTGTTTCCTTAATCTTCTTCTTGGGGTTTAGCTTCATAATCTTAAGGATTCTACCTGGTGCAAAGAAGCTAATTGACGTGTTTGCCGTTTTTCCTGCGAAAAAATACGGCGTTGAAAGAGGTTTAAGCCCCGAAAAAGCGTTGACATTGTTTAGGTATGTATTCTACATTATTTGCTCTTTGATTCTATACGGGCTTTATTCTCCGTTCTTAGGTAGTTTTCATCCAGCAGTAAATGGCATTGTCTTAATATTGGTTCTAGTTTTGATTTTCTTCTTGTTGCTGAGGGTCTTTTCGATTCTAGTGCCTAGACTCTTAGAGTCGCTTGTGAAATCCTAAATCTGGGACAGCGAGGAGATAACTTGCTCTTGCAAGCGCACTTAAAATGTCTGACCACGCCGGCCGTCAACACCCTCAGCGTTAATAATCTACGCAAGTAATTTTGATTGGTGGTTGTGTGGGAGTTAATCTACGGCTTCTAGGAATGCAGTCAATTCCATGTCTTGCGGAGAAGATCGGGATAAAGGTGGATTTTCCAAACAATGTACTATGTGAGTCATTGCATGTAGAGGATTTTCAGAGATACATGAACGATTGCGCGAGAGTTCTCGATTCATTCTTCACTGATTTCGGCATTTCATGGTGGGACATATATACACACTCAGATATCGGCAGAGAGCGACTAGAAATAGCAAGGGAAATGCAGCTGAAGACGGATGATTTTGTTCTTGACATTGGCTGTGGAAGAGGCTATTTCTCAATTGCAGCTGCAAAGTTTGCTGGGTCTGTGATCGGCGTGGATTTGATGGATGGCGGTGGACGTCATGACTGGTGGAAGAACTTCTCAACTTCGATGCAGGAACTGCACTTGCACCATAAAGTTTCAGGTGTCAAGTCCAGTGCTAAGCAATTGCCCTTCAGATCAAATTCTTTTGATGTAGCTGCTGCAGTTCACTCAATTCGAAACTTTCAAGACCACTTGACAATTGAAGCAACTATCGAGGAGATGAAGAGGGTGGTTAGAGATGATGGAAGCGTGTGTGTAGTTGAGAGTCTTCCCCTTGCACGAACAGAAGCTCAAGAGGCTCACCTGCAGATGTTCAACTGCAAAGTGAAGTATACCTCCGGAGAACTTGATTTCCCCGCAAAGAACGAGATGCTGGGGATTTTTGAAGAAGCTGAGTTCAAGAAAACCGCAGTTAAGGAACTGGATTACAACCTGAGTGCAGCACCACCACTTTTCTGCATAGACTACTATCTTCCGTCTTTGCCTGAAGATGAAAGAGAAGAAGCTAAAGCGGCATATAATCATGCAATTGAGATGATTGAGAAGTGGGGTGAAGTTTCGCCTCCAGCGTTGTTTCTAAAAGGAATTGTTTGACTATCTGCCTTTTTCAAGAACGAAATATCAACGGGCTTGTGCACATATGCACATACGCATCATTGTTTCTTGCCAATATACTCGGCTGTGAGTAGAGCGCTTCCGAGTTGAACTCTGACCAGATTTCTTATCGGTATGGCCTTATAGGTCAAATCTCTCTCAAGCTCTTGATTCCGTTTTGTGATTTGTTCGAGAACCTCCTGCTCAACTCTTTTGTTGCCTGTGTCTTTCACGCAGCGATAGAGCATGCCTAGGGACAAGAGGTCGTAGAATCTGCTGACAATACATGAATCCAGCTTTTCAGCCACTGTTGCTTTTCGTCCAAGTTTTGGGTCGGTTTTCGCCCAATGTTTCCTTGCTCTTATAACATCTGGAAAGCGTTTCAGGGAATCTTCAATAGCATCTATGAACGGCTTCTTGTCCTTGTAGTTTTTTAGGTTTGATTTAAGTTTTGAATACTTTTCCTTGACGAAGTTGTGGCGTTCCTCTGCGTGCTCTATGCTGCATTGAACTGCCTCTCTTCTTATCATGTCGGATTCAGAGGTGTCTTCGATTCTCGAATCGTAGTAATATGGCATTTCACAGACTAGCGTGAAACTTCCTGCAACTCTTCTGGCGTAGTCGTCGCTGCTCGTTCCGTAGTTGATTATCTTCCCAGGGTCTTTCTTTGTATGTTTTTTCAAGAATTCATATCTTTCTGTTGAAGTTGGCATTTTGAAGATGGCTTCGCTTAGTTTCTTCATGTAAGGTGTTTCCGGCTCTCCTAGATGCAGAGGCAATTGCTCTCTTTTGGCGAGATTCTGGAGTTTTGAGTATATCGGTTTGCAGGGTGAAGAGACGTAGAAGTAGACTCCGCCGAAACCAGAATTGTGAAGGCTGTACATGAACTGTGGTTTTGTGTTTTCCATAATCTTCATTAGAGCTTGGGTTTCTGGAATCGGCTCGTCCCAAAGAAGGGTTTTGTACTTGACGGGGAATGTCCATTCAATTTGCTGGTATCCTGGTGGTCTATAATAGTTCAAAGCATAGTTAAGTAGGGTGAAGGGCCCTTTGAACCAGCTTTCATTCAATCTTGCCCCGTCTGGATCTGCACACTTGACTATATACCATGTATAGTTTAGCTCGTTCAATGATCTATCTTCAGCGAGTCTCCATGACAGATATTCAAGTGTCATACTTCCAATCGGTTCATTTGGATGTGGAAAACCGAAGAGAAGTGCGGTTCTTCGCCCCTTGCCGATTCTTAACGCCTTTATCTTCTCTCCTTTCCGAGACTTGCCAATCTCAAGAATCTTCACTTTTTTCGGATGCTTCCGAACCAGCTTTTCAGAGCTTGCATTCAACTCGTCAACTGTGAAGAATGTATTGTAGTCAGGAATGTCTCTTACAATGCTTTCAAACATATGGTCTTACCAGTTAGGAATACTAGGCATACAGGATAAAGAATTGTCGATAGGTTCGTTACTTGTAGGATTGCGGCTTAATCTTGATTTGATATTGATCTCTTGAAGAACACTCTGCGTCCGCATCAAACCATGCACAATGGGAAGATAAACCTTGATTTCCCCGAAAAGCTAATTGTTTCATATTCTATATGGTCAAGTAGCCTGAAAAGGCTTGAAGGTTTGGATCATCGTTAGGTAGGTGAAGCGTGTTTGAAGGCGCATGTCATCTGCAGCAAGTGTAGGAAGAAGTTTCCAGAAGGCAAGGTCTTGAATACATGTCCAAAGTGTGGTGGGGCGCTCCTGTTCCAGTACGACTTGGCTCGGATTAAAGAAAGGCTTTCCAAAGAAGTTTTTGATGAAAGGGAAGACACTTTTTGGAGCTTCATTGAGCTGCTTCCAATATCCTCGTCTGATGCTATTGTGTCCTTGGGCGAACCCTATACCCCAGTGCTCCGATTCTCACCAGACCACTGCACAAACTACGGAGAGGTCTACCTCAAAGATGATGGACGGCTTCCAACGGGGACATTTAAAGCTCGAGTAATGGCAGTAGCAGTTTCCAAGCTTAGAGAGCTCGGTGTGAAACGTATTGCCGTTCCATCCGCAGGGAACGCTGCTGCCGCGTTAGCTGCTTATGGGGCAAGAGCGGGGTTGCACACTTTTGCTTTTATGCCTAGAGATACGTCTCAGTTCATACAGAAGGAGTGTTTGCTTGCTGGAGCAAAGGTGTATCTTGTAGACGGGCTGATTAACCGTGCGGCAGAGATTGTCAAAAAACTGAAGGGAAGATACCGTTGGTTTGACATTTCAACCAACAAACAGCCATATCGGGTTGAAGGTTGCAAAACGATGGCTTTTGAGATCGCTGAGCAGTTTGGGTGGATTCCGCCGGATCATATAGTTTTTCCAACAGGCGGCGGAGAAGGAATTATTGGCTTATGGAAGGGGTTTGGTGAATTATACGAACTCGGCTGGGTTGACAAAATACCGCGTTTAACCATCATCCAGTCTTCAGGATGTGCCCCACTAGTCAAAGCATATAACGAAAACCAATTAGAAGTGCAAGAACCCTGCAAAAACGCTAGGACAATCGCTACAGGTTTGAGAGTTCCCAATCCTTATGCTAGCTACCTCGTACTGCAAGCGATAAACGAAACAAGAGGCGCCGCTGTGGCGGTTGAAGATGCAGATATCGTCTCCTCGATGAAGGCCTTCTTCAAGAAAGGCATATATGCCTGTCCAGAAGCTGCTTCCACACTTGCTGGCTTAGAAAAGCTAATAGATGAAAGTACTGTCAATCAAGATGACGTTATACTTCTATATCTGACAGGCACAGCAATGAAATATTTCGATATTATACCGGTTGGATCAATGCCGGCGCGCATAAAGGGGGCTGAGGAGAGCTTGAAGAATGAGAAAGAGCTGGACATATGAACGGCGCTTTTCGTTTGTGTTGATCTTTTTCATTTTCTCAGGTTTGTGACTGCGACTCTTGAAAGCCACTGGGCATCAAGCTGTTCTTTTGCTTCTTGCAGGATATTTATGATGTCTTGTAGGTCACCGCATGGCAACGAGAATTTTAAATCTGAATGGCCAGAATAAGGCTTTCGTCTAATCACAATCTTAGCATTACTGTAGTTTGTGAGAAATACTTCAAGTTGACCATAAATGGCGCCAGCTTTTCCACCTATTAAGCCACGGGCTAAAGGAATTGTCCTTGACTTTCCCATTGTAGAAACATCCTTGTTTAACTATCTGTGGGCGGGATAACTTAAATCTTACGATTTGACAATTTGAATAATGACGAATATCTTCACCGCTACAGACAAGCTACTTCTTTACGACAAGCACGTCGCAGGGTGCCTTATCTACCACCTGCTTTGAAACACTTCCCAGTAGGAAAGCAGCTGCACTTCCTAGACCTCTGCTGCCGACTACTATCAGGTCGAAGCTTTCATGTTCGGCCATGCTGACCAGAGCTCTTGAAGGGTTTGAACCGAGGATTGCTGCCAAACTGCAATCGATCTTTTCTCTTTCCAGAAGTTGCTTGGCCTTCAGCTGTATCTGTGTTGTTTCGTCTCTCTTTCCCTTCTTGTGGACAGTTATGATTCTAACGTGTCCTGAGAATTTTTTTGCAATGTTGATAGCTTCAATAAGTGCCCATGTGGAGTGGTCTGAACCATCAATTCCCACTAGGATTTTCATTTTTTCCTTCAAACACATCTACCAGCTATCAATTCGCATGTAAAACCTACTAGTCCCTTTAGCCTTTTAAGTTCTCAGCTGGGTGAAATGCTTCGTGAACCTGCGTCCATAAGCTCAGGATTCTTTCTTATACCTCTGGCAAGAACTGGTGGGAAGACAAGGGTAGTTATTATGCTCATCGCCACTAGAGCGGAATAGATCTCTAGAGGAATTAAGCCGTACTGTACTGCAATCAGTGCTATAACCAACTCTGCTGCTCCTCTCGAATTCATTGCCCAACCCATATAGTAGAGCTGTTTCAGGTTCAGACTGGAAAGCGGTTTCACTATTAGAGTTCCTATCATTTTTCCAAGGAACGCAATTAACACTGTAGCTATAATCAGTGTAGTGCTGGAAAGGAAGGTGCTGAGATCAAATCTTAATCCAACGTTGACAAAGAAGAAAGGAACAACAAAACCCAGAGCAACAAGCTTAATTGTGTGGATTAGCTCGCTTTGGTGTTTTCTGCTGATGCCTTTCATTGAAAGTTGCAGTAGAAAACCACCTACAATGGCGCCAATTAGATAGCCCACATTCAGAGATTCGGAAAGAGCCGCAAGAACGAGAATGAATATCATTACTATGGAGAAGAGCTCAGTCTCCTCGCCCGGCAGTTTATCTAAATAGTGGAGTGTTTTCGAGATTGCCTTAAACGATACGAATGCTATTACTATGAAAATCGCAATCTCCGCTGGGACCATAGCTAACTCAAATAAGCTTCCTCCCTTAGCCAAGATTACTACGAGGGATAGAAATAGAACCTCAAAGACATTATCGATAGCACCGGCTGCAAGCATTACAGCGCCCAATCGAGTGTTTAGACTGTTTAGATCCATGAGAACTCTTACCTTGGTTCCCTCTGAAGTGACCATCATAGCTCCTCCGAAGATCAGCGCCGTCAAGAGGCCATATTCAGGGAAGACCCCCATAACGAAGACAAAGCCGAGCGTGAATGGAACGATTGCAGAGCTCATGGACACGAGAATTGAATCTCTCGAAGTCTCTTTCACCTTGTCAATATCAATTTCCAAACCAGCCAAGAAAAGGAGGAGTAATATTCCAAGCGTTGCCAAGAAGTCAATTATCAAGAAAGCCTGTGCATCACCGAAAAAGAGCTCTTCGAAGAGGGGAATCCCGAACAATATTCCTGCGAGAATCTGGCCGACCACCGATGGCAAGCCAGTTCTCTTGAAGAGTTCACCCAATACGAAAGCGACAATCAAGATTATGGGCACTATTGCTAATATCTGCACTGCCAATTCACCTGAAAAGCTTCGATCTGCGGGATTTCTCTGAAGTCACAAGTATGAGATCGTGTTTCGTTCCAGCTTACCTCTATTTGAATGTTCACAGAATCAAAAGAGCTCGTCTATAAACTTTTCCTCGCAGATGGCGATCATTGTTGAAATAAGGCTTGACAAAGAACCATTATCTATGCTGGAATAAGAGTATAGTCAAATCTCTCTTTTAGTGCCAACTTGCTACTGAGGAACGGAGGTGCTGTCCCGAAGGATCATTCGATTATTGTATTGTTGATCACATCGTATTCTAGTAGCAGATAGGAGTTTTCGAGTTGTTTGCACGCTTTCAGTTTTAGGGCTTTTAGCAGGTGCAGCTGAGATTCATCTGTCAGAGAAAAGCTGTCTACTAACGAAGATGTTTCCTTTCCTCCAACAATCAAAGGCGCAACCACGACTTTCACGTGGTCAACTAAACCGCTTCGGAAGAATACCGCGTTCAGGGTGCCGCCGGATTCGATGGTTATCCGTTCTAGCTTATGATGCTTCTTCAATTTCGTCAACAAGTCGGCAAAATCTACGTCAGTTTCATAGTATATTATCTCAATGTTATCGTGTTCGCTTTCTAGTTCAAATGCAGGGTGCTTTGAATTGTTTGTCACAATGAACAGCTTTTCAAGCCAGTTACACAGGTACTCAATTCCCTTCTTGTTTAGATGCGGCTTTCGATCTATGACCACGATCTTCAACGGCTCTTTTTCCGGCATGTCTTTCTTGTTATTAAATCCCACTTTTTCCAACACACGGCCAGAGTTCAAGTAGTTAGGCCCCAACGACTGCTCTACTTCGTAGTACTGTGCAAACCCTTCCTTAACACCTACAATTCTCTTCCAATCCTCAGAATCCAGATTATCAGTTGATCCAGTGGTAATCTTCCCATCCAAGGAGATGACCAAACATAAGGTTGTTTCTGCTCGTTCAGACATTTGATTCACTTCTAAGAATTCATGTCATTGACAAAACAATTGTAGACAATGGAAAAAACCTTTCCATGGCACAATTGTACTCAATGAGTGGGGCTTCTCCTGTTATGTAGTTTAGTCGAACAGTTGAGTAGTAATGTTTATTAAGATTTGCGATACGCTAATGCAGGTCTTGAAGGCGGATGATAAGATGAGAAAACGATTGGACGCAATTCCAGCCAAAAATAAGTATGACACAGATAATGAGACTTTGCGACATCATTTCTTTATAGGTGACTTTGCAATTCCCAAGAGACCATGCTAGTTGTAAAACTTGGAAACATCTGCTCCCTTTTTTCTTGTCTTCTCGTTCATGTTTGTAAAGGACCAAACTTGTAGCATTGAGTCTTCTACACCTCGCGTGCAAGGAACACTATGCCTGAGAAAGAGAAGTTTCTGGCAAAGGAAGAATTTGAGCTCTTGGAGTCTTTATTTAACTGTGAATCGTAGACTTGGTTGGCTTGCTTGGATGTGTGAGAGTTGGATGAAAGAGGTTTCATAGAGTTTATGAGAAAGAGCAAGAAGTCTGAACGCGCTGTGAAACGATATGTCAGCTATATGAAAGCATTTGAGGATTATTTGCTGAACCGAGGTAAGGGCATTGAACAGGCAGCTCCTGATGATGTTGGAGATTTCGTGGATTGGGGAAGACGAGAGTCCAGGAAGGTTCCTCAATACTTGTGGGCAATTCGCACTTACTACGAGTACAGGCTCAATGAGCTAATGTTTAACACGACCAGAGAGTTGATCGGGATGTTATACATGGAGACGTACAAGCTGAAAAACTTTATAGGAGTCAAAACTGAAATTGTGGAGAAACTTGCTTCAAAAGGAATCAAGACTGCGAAGCAGATGCTTGATGCTGGAAAGACCAAAACCGGAAGAGAGAAGCTGGCATTAGAAACAGGAGTACCAGTTGAACACATATTAGAACTGGTGAAGCTGTCAAACCTAGCTCGAATACCCGGCGTTAAGCAGGTTCGCGCAAGACTCTATCATGATGCTGGTCTGGACACCTTGAAGAAGATAGCAGATTGGAATCCTGAAGAGATGAGAGAGATGCTCAAGGAGTTCATCAAAAAGAATAATTTTGACGGCATTGCCCCATTACCTAAGGAAGCAGCTATGACTGTTACACTTGCTAGACACTTGCCAAAAATACTTGAATATTGAGGTGCATTAATACCAGCACACATGAACATAGGAGATTTCGACATGCGAGTAGAAGATTTGTATTCTGAGGTCGTCAGGCAACTGGAGAAGAGAGCTGATGTCGAAGTCGCGTCAAAGAAAGTTGCAAAGGCAAAGTATTTCGGAGTAGATGTCAATTCTTACGGGCTAAGAGAACCAGAGGAAAAGCAGCTCATTGAAAGCTACCTAGGCAGTTTTAGACAACTAAGCCTAGATGCAAGGTTGCAGTTGGCAAAAATGTTCTATGCTTCAGACTTTTCTGAACAGGTGAATTTTGGAGATGCAATTCTAGAACACAGCCTAGATGAACTAACACCTGATCACTATGACTTCCTAGATGAGGTTGGAAATTATCTAAGCAATTGGGCAGATACTGATTGGTTCTGCATCGATATTCTGCAGCCTCTACTGAGAAAATATCCTGAAGAGACTTTGAAGCTTCTGAGAAGATGGAATAACTCTGACGGCCTCTGGAAACGAAGAGCGAGTGTGGTTACTTTCGCCAGAAAAATCGGAATGAGTGGAGATTTCACAGATGAAGCTTTAGAGCTATGTGATAATCTGATCTGGGATGAAGAGGATTATGTGCGAAAGGGAGTTGGGTGGGCGCTTAAGGACAGCATGCGTGGTGCTAAGAAAAGAGTTCTTGATTATGTGAAGTCTCTGAGACAGAAAGGAGTTTCGTCTGTGATCACGCTTTATGCTATTCGAGACTTGAAGGGTGAAGAACGACAGGAAGTTTTGAAGATAAAGCCAAACCGCTAGGAGGAGAGAGCCTGATGAAAATCGTTGATGAACTATACGTGGTTAATAGGGATGATTGGCGTGAATGGCTTAGAAAGAACCACGAGACAGAGAAAGAGGTTTGGTTGATCTATTATAAGAAACATACCGGCAGGCCTAGTATCCCTTATGGCGATTCAGTAGAGGAAGCATTGTGTTTTGGGTGGATAGACAGCACCATAAAGAGGATTGATGACGAGATGTATACGCGGAAATTCACACCTCGCAAGGCCAAGAGCAGATGGTCTGAGGCAAATAAGAGAAGAGCGAGAAAAATGAAAAAGGAAGGAAAGATGGCAGAAGCAGGGTCGGTAAAGATTAGGGAAGCAGAGAGAAGTGGAGAATGGTTTAGAACTCCTTCCGTAAGAGAAGAGCTTGTGATTCCTCCATATATGAAAGCTGCATTGGCGAAAAATAGGAAAGCTCTAGGAAATTTCAACAATTTGGCGAAGTCCTACAAAAGGCAGTACGTTGGATGGATAAAAAGCGCCAAAAGAGAAGAGACACGAGAAAGACGCCTTGCGGAGGCCATTAGACTTTTAGAGAAGAACGAGAAACTCGGCATGAAATAGTCCCGAAAAGTTGAGAAAGCCAGCGGTAAGAGCTAGAACATGGCTTCTCAGTTCTCAGTGACTTCGATTCAAGAGTTTTATCTCTGTCGAACTTGACCTTAAGTGGGCACCTTTTTTCTCTTCGCGAAGATTATCAGAGCAGCAACTCCCGCGACTGCTATTACAGCTATCACGGCTAGAATCTCCATGGGGAAAAGCGGAGTGTGTATCGTGAAGTAAATTGTTTCGGAAGATCCAACGTTTCCATTTAGATCTTCAGCGAAGACCCTTACTCTGTGAGAACCTTCAGACAATCCGGAGAGAACGCTACTTCCACTTAAGACAGTGATGTTAGCTTCGCCGTCAAGGCTGTAGACCGTCCATGACACGGGTTCGCCTAGTGAGAAGGTCAGATTAACTTCGTTGGTACCATACGTCTGGTTCTGTGGAGACGTAACTGAGATAATTGGAGAGGTTGTATCTAGTACAGTGAAGTGGATTCCCGAGCTACCCATATATCCAGATGTGTCATTAGCATAGACCTTTATCTTGTGCGTCCCCTCGGACAATCCGGCCAAGGTAGAATTGCCTGTGATTGTCACGTTGGCTTGATTGTCTAAGCTGTAACCTGTCCATGATGTCAATTCGCTGAGGACGAAAGATAGAGGCAATGTTTTTTCCGGGTAAGATCTGTTTTCTGGACTGACAATCAGGATGCTGGGCAGTTCGCCGACTTCAATCTGCACTTCCTTTTGATAGGGGTCGGTTGCAGGTCTCAGCGGGTCATATTCCACCCCATAGTCATCTCTTACCTCGAGCCTAACGCGCCATGTTCCCTCTTTCGCAGATGGAGAAAAGTAATGATATATTATCGTGCCGGAGTAGATGAAACGGGGGTGAAGTTCGCCGGGAGCTAGCAAAGACCATTCATAGTTTAGTATATGACCGTCAGGGTCCTCATGAACAGTGCCTGACGCGTTGAAGCCGATGTAACCTCGAATTGGCCTTTCTTCAGGACCTAAAATCTCTATTGAAAGTACTGGGGTGCCAATCACCTTAAGTGTTTTTGAATATTCATCAGTGAACGTTTCGTTTCTGTGGAGAATTGTAGCGCTTGCTGTAACAGTATGGGTGCCTATATCAAGTCCTGCTATGATGTAGCTGAATGCCTTGCTTTCATTAGCCCCTAAAGTTTTGTTCTCCCACTTCGTGAGAAGACCTGTTTCATCGTAGAGACTGAGGTTGTACCTATCCATAATTTCTCCTGGGTTTCTCATCGAAACATCAACAGTGATAGTCTCGCCTGAAATCACCGGTTCATGTAATTCTCCGTTAACTAGGACTCCAGCTTCTAAGCCTTCAATGCGAGTCAACGGTTCAAGAGCCTGGAACTCCCCGCTGGTGATCCAGTGAGGAATCTCGTAGAATAGATTAGGCATACGACGATCAACTGCAAGTTCAGCCTCATCAATGCTTAGGGTGCATTTTCCCCGTTTCTTCACCTCGAAAGTCATGTTGAACACAGTTGCATCTGCGCCTGGAGAGTTAAACGCAGCCGCCGGCGACTGGGATGACTTCGCAATACTGTACGTTCCCGCCGCCGCGTCAACCTCATCTTGAACATCAATTATCGGCTCATGAAGAATGCCATCCGAATAAGTTTCAACAGGAACTCTGACACTATGGCTCACATACTCCAAGACTGTTGGATCCCAGCTGAAAACGATGTAGAACCCGTAAAGATTACCAAGCGAATAGTTATACCTCCCACCAGCAGGCACAAGCGGCGGCAGTGGACCCCCAACCACCCACGTCTCATTACTTGAGTGGAAGTTGTTGGAAAGATTGAAAACGTTCACGCTAATCGTAACAGTCTCACCTGGAAAAGCTGAGACGTTTTGGGGACTTACATAGACAACAGGCATGTCTGATGGGAGAACAGAAGCGCGTACATCCTTCAAGCTGAAGTGGGGGATACGAGAGAGAATTCCTGTGAGAGTAACAAGCAGAAGAAGTATTAATGCAAATCTCCTACTCATATCGCATCTGATAGTGGTTTCAGGCTTCTCGTTTTAATAATTTTCGCTTTCGCAGGATTAAATTTGCAATAACAGACTTTCATCCCTCGCAGCTCAAGGAGTGGAAGTGCTTTTGTAGAGATTAAGCCGAGTCTATGAAAAAACAAATCTAGCAGTGCTCTATTAGTGCATAAGGTGTTGTCTAGATGAAGATCATAACTTACAGAGAGCTTCAATCAAAGGGTGAGCTTCTCCCATTGTTTCAGCATGCCTTTTGGTATCCATTCAACCCGAAAGAGTTCGAAAAGATAATTCGAGCTGATCCAAGACTGAAGAACGGTCCAGTTGGCTATGCAGCCGTCGAGGACGACCATATAGTTGGCTTCGTCGGTGTGATGGATATAGTGACACGTACAATCCAAGATTCAGAGGAGGTTGTCGGTGGAATTTGGGGAGTGGTTACACATCCGGTCCATGCGAGAAAGGGCATCTTCAAGACTTTGATGCAAAGAAGCCACAGCTATTTCAAAGAGCAGGGATACAAGTTCTCTCTTTTATACACAAGCAAGATTCTCATAGCCTATGCATTCTACCGTAAACTTGGATACAAGGACACAATGGTCTATCCTAGCGCTTACAAGATAATCAAAGAAGAAAGGAAAACCGCGAAAAAGACTCGGAAGAAAATCAAGTTAGATTGGGGCAAGCTGGTTGAACTATACAATCAAAAGACGAAGAATTGCACTGGTTTCGTCATCAGAGACAAGCAATATGGAAGAATGCTGGAAACACGGAAAAGAATTCAACCAGAGAAATCGGTAGTAACGGATAAGGGCTACGCCTTCCTAAGAGAGGACGAAGGAAACATGTATATCAAAGAGATAATAGCTCTATCGAAAGAAGAAACTGGCAAACTCATTTCAGAAATAGAAGAAAAGACTGCAAAAGAGATTATTTACGAGAAGGTCGCTGGCAAAGATACGCTGGAGACCTGCAAATCACATGGCTACATGATTATGAGAGAAGGCTATGATCTCTTGATGTCCAAACAGCTAGCCGATACGACATTCACTGAAACCTACGCCAAAAAATTCTACACAACGAGTGCAGACTCCTTCTGAAGCACTTGGAAAAGTTTTGGCCAAACACTATGCCTGGAAATGGATTGCAAAGGCTGAAGAGGATTTATAAGTTTATGAGATTTTTAAATCGGTTAGAAAGTAGAAAGCCAGAAACCTTTTCTTCTAGGAATCCAGCGAGGAACTCGCTTCGAGTATTCTTCACACTCTTGCCTTTCGTCATGTTCTGAGCATTATCGGTAGCGGATTTATAGCTAGATTGAGCTTGTTTCGAGAGTAAAATGAGCTATTTTCATGCTTTTAGGCGAGGGCTCGGTTGAACCCACCCACAGTGGAGATATCACTGCAGATCCTCAGTTTTGCTTATTGATGAGGCAGACTGTAAGGTGATACAAACGGTTCGAAGATAATTGGAGCTTATGGTTAATGTATTATGAGCGAGAAATAGAGAGATGGTTTTCGGTGTCTTGACT
>JABAOC010000773.1_pt5 | contig 38078 bp, 45 predicted proteins | sample 7062161 | NCBI WGS metagenome assembly JABAOC01 (sample SAMN14538625, study PRJNA623070) | marine sediment metagenome | biome: marine biome [ENVO:00000428]; feature: marine pelagic biome [ENVO:01000023]; material: deep marine sediment [ENVO:00002113] | place: India: Gulf of Khambhat ... | reverse complement strand
AATAAAAAGCAGAAGCCTATCACAAGCATTGTTTTTTCATAGGAAATCTTACGTTTGCTTTTCTTTGTTAGTCTCTGTATTGCTATTCCTAGTAATAAAGAACCTAGAGTTACGAAAAACACGAAAAAGTAAACAGGCGGTGAACAAAAAAGATTACTCTGATAAATACCTAGTTTATGATCTCTTAAAGCTCTTGTCCAACCACCGTATATTATGAAAAATAAAAGTCCGTAAAAGAATTTTTTATCTATTTTTATTTTCAGATGTTTTAGAAGTTTGTATGTTCCTATAACTGCTAAAACTAAAATTAAACCATAGGTTATTGTTCCTTCAAGAGTATAATAACGACACAGTGGAATTAAGAATTTTTCGTTTATGAATTCTTCTAACATAAGATCACAATAACTTTAATTTTCCAGTTAATTTATCAATTTTCTTATCGTTTCCAGGTCCTATTCCAAGAGCAGTTATAGTACCTCCTTCGATTTGAGTTAATCCAGCATCTCTTATCAAACTGCAAGGTAGTTTTCTTTTTTTCGCAAGTTTATAGAATTTTTTTATTTCCTTTTCTCCAGAAATTTTTAAAACAACTTTTTTCATACCTTCTCTTTTCCACCTATCTTTACTATATTTTTTTGTTTTAAGATAAGCTCCAATACTAGCATGAGCGCATTGTGCAGCTATTTTCCCCTTGCCCATTTTTAAATCAGTTCTTATTAGAATAGCCTGTTTCATAAAACCAAATCTGTTTTTCTTCTATTTATCTTTTTACTGCTATCAAAAATCTTTGTAAAGCTGAAATGTTAGCTAGAATTGCCATTATCACAATTAAATAAGAAGCATATTGAAGAGAAAAAATAGAGATTAATATTATTAAAAACAAAAAAATCATTCTATCAGTATGTTCTAAAATACCTCCTTTAACATTTTTTAACATTCCCTTTTCAAAAGCTGCTGTTCTAGTGTAAGTTGACATAAACGACCCGAAATATAAAAATAATAGCCATATTTTTATTGATATTATAAAATCAGGATAATTATTTAGAAACAATCCGAGAATTATTAAAAACTCTATTATTCTGTCTATGACCCTATCAAGATATCCTCCTAATTTTGTTACTTTTTTTCTTACCCTAGCAACAGCACCATCTATCATATCAATAAAAGCACTAAACGCAAAAAGAAGAGTTGCAATTAGAAATTCTTGGTTAATTATGAAATAAAGGGTTATTAAGACAAAAAATAAGCCCAACCCTGTCCACTGATTAGGAGACAAGGAAATTTTAGAAAACATAATACCAATTTTTCTTCCCAATTTATTAAAATAACTACTTTTTTTCCATAACATAATTATCTTTCTCTTTTCCCATCTATAAACATTTCTACTCCTTTCCTAGCGTCATCATCATTCATCTGAATAGGAGGAAATTTCATGAAGTAAGCAGACGGAGAATGAAGAACACCACCTATATTTCTTTCAAGAGCCAATTTACAACATCTTATAGCATCTATTGCTACACCAGCTGAATTTGGTGAATCCTCAACAGATAATCTTAGCTCCAAATTCATGGGAACACCACCAAATAGTTTACCTTCCATTCTAATGAAAGCCAATTTATTATCTTTTTGCCAAGGCACGTAATCACTGGGACCTATGTGAATATTATCAATGGGTAAAGGTTCTTTTAAAACAGATTGAACTGCGCCTGTTTTAGATATTTTTTTAGATTTTAGCCTCTCTCTATTTAACATGTTCAAGAAGTCTGTATTTCCTCCAGTATTCAATTGATACGTCCTTTCTAATTTGACTCCCCTATTTCTAAATAAATTTGCAAGAACCCTATGTGTTATAGTAGCACCTAGTTGGCTCTTGATATCATCCCCAATGATGGGTATATTTCTTTTTTTGAATTTGTTACTCCACCCTTTGTTACTTGCTATAAACACAGGCATGCAATTAATAAAACCTAAACCAGCTTCTAAACAACATTCTGCATAGAACTTCACAGCCTCATCAGATCCAACAGGAAGATAATTTAAGAATATTTCTGCTTCTGAATTTTTTAGTATTTTAATTACTTCATCTTTTGTTGGCTCCTTTTCATCTGATAAAATAAATGTTTTGTCATCATGATAATCTTTCATATGTTCAGAAAAACTATCAAGAATTTTTCCCATTCGAACATTTATTCCGCTCATAGGAATATTTTCACAGAATACGGTTGCGCAATTGGGTTTAGCAAAAATAGCTTCAGAAACATCTTTACCAACCTTTCTTCTATCTGTATCAAAAGCAGCTACCACTTTAATATCACTAGGTTCATAACTTCCAATTTTATAATGCATTAGGCCAATTGTATCATCTTCTTTTTTGTAAAAATGTATTCCTTGAATAAGAGCACTAGCACAGTTTCCAATCCCAGCTATAGCTATGCGAATTTTCATACTATTTTATTACATATAATAGTATTTAAATATTTTATGTTATAAAATAGTTCTATGGTAAAACCGTCTCAGAGGTTGCTCGATTCAGTAACAAAGAACAATCTTTGGTTCTACATACTTTCTTTACTATCAAAAAAAGATATGTATCCATATGAAATAAGAGATAAGATAAAAAAAATTTTCGGGTTTGAACCGGGAAATGTAACCGCTTATTTTGTTCTCTACAGACTTGAAAAATCTGGTTATGTTAAATCTGGAAAAACATTAAAAAAAGGTGGTCCTGAAAGAAAATACTATAAAATAACAGAAAAAGGAAAAAATGAACTAAAAAAAGGAAAGGAGATTTTAAGAAAAACCATAGAAAAAAGGATGATTTAATGTTCTCAAAAAAATGGATTTTAATTATAATAATATTAATCATAATTGTTCTAAGTGTCGGATGGTTGATTTTAAATAATAAGGATTTTTTTGTTTCATTGACAGAAAAATATGGTTATTTTGGAATTTTTATAATTAGTTTAACGGAAGCTTCAACAATAATATTTCCACTACCATTTTCCATTATCATATTTGGTGCAGGATCGATTTTGAATCCTCTTTTAGTTGGCTTTTCTGCAGGACTAGGAGCTGCTATAGGAGAGTTTACTGGTTATGCTTTGGGTCTTGGTGGGAGAAAAGTTATTGAAAAAAAATATAAAAAACATATAGAAAAAACAGAGAAAATGTTTCAAAAATATGGTGGATTTTTAGTAATAGTTTTGTTTGCTGCAACGCCTCTTCCAGATGATATTGTTGGTCTATTAGGTGGAACATTAAAATATCCATTAAAGAAATTTTTTATCGCTACTTTAATTGGTAAAATAATATTGAATTTAGCTTTAGCTTATGCAGGTTTTTACGGAATTAATTGGGTTCTGACTGTATTTTCTCCTTTTTCCTGATATCCTCCATTCAAGAGATCTAATATATTTCTGAGATATTGTGCGGGCTATTTGTAAAATAGGTGTTCTTTTCCCAAAAATTCTTACTTTATTTTTTAAAATTGAGTCTATAGAATTTCCATTAACTATTATTCCAGCTCTTCCAACTTCTCTTGCAGAATGAGCGTCACTTCCAGCTGTAAAAGGCATCTTAAATTTTTTTGCAAATCTCAGAGCTTTATTGTTTTGTTTTTTTGTTAAGGTTGAATTATAGACTTCTATAGCATCTGCTTTTAAAGCATTTTCCTTAGCACATTTTCTAAAAATATAGCTTCCGAATGGATGCGGGGCTACTGCTATACCTCCTAGATCATGGATTTTTTCAATAGTTTCTTCAATACTTAGGTTTATTGGAACATTTTCTTTGATGTCCAGACCAATTATTTCTCCATCTTTTGTTTTTATTTCAGAACCACTTATTACAATGAAATTCTTAAATCTTTTTGCAACTTTTTTTCCAACTAAACCACCTTTTACCGTGTTATGATCTGTTATTGCTAATCCATCCATGCCTCTCTTTATTGCAGCTTTTATCATTTCTAAAGGTGTGTTTATTGCGTCAAATCCCCAAAACCAATGTTTACTATAAATTGTATGACAATGACAGTCTATTTTCATCTTACCACGGCACCTTTTTTACTCTTATTTTATGAGCAATTATATTAGCTATTCTGTGAAATAATGGTGTTATTAAAAGCATTATTAAAATCATCCAAATTGTTATTTCAGTAAACCAAAAAGTAAATAAAACAGCTCCTATAATAAAATTCCATTGATCTAATAAAGGAACATCAGCACCTCTTTTTAGTTTAAACCTTCTTTTTAGAAAACTTCCAGCTAGATCACCAAACAAAGCTCCTAGAGCTATCATAAAACCAATAAATAAATTAATTAAAGGTAATGTAACTCCAAATTCCATTGCATAGGCATTAAGATCAAAATAAAGATAAGCTTCCAGAGCACCAATCACAAATCCTGAAAACAAACCAAAACCAAATCCTTCAAATGTTTTTCCATCACCAAATATTCTTCTATCATCAAACCATTTTTTCTTTAAATCTATGGCTTTATTCCCTCTGGCTAAAGGTGGAAACCCATTAGCAGCATAAGCCGGAAAAATAATTAATAAAGCTTTTACAAATTCTACCCATAAATCAACCATGTAATCACTTTATACCATAATAAACTGCTAAGTTCATATACATCCAAACGCATTCTATTTTCTTAAATTTGGCCATTTTTAACCAATTTAAATGAGTTTTAATTTCTACTGGTTTGTCTTCTTCAAAAGCATGACGTAACCAAGTTTTTAATTCTTTACCTTTTAATTTTTCTCTTAAATAATTTTCATAAAAATTTCTTAATTTTTGGTTTATATGTTCAGAATTGCTTTTTATAAAATCTCCATTAACAAAAATACCGTTATTGTTTAAATTTTTATATGCCTTTAAGATCAAATCCTTTTGTTGTTCTATTTTAGAATTATGTATTGTTACTGCTGAAATTATGACATCATATTTTTCCGGAAAATCAATTTTATTAAAGTTTGCCTCAACTAATAAAATCCTGTTTTTAAAAATAGATAATCTTTCTTTACATCTTTTCAACATTTTAGATGAAAAATCAATTCCAGTCAAATGGGCATAAGGGAATTCACTTAAAATTTTCCAAGCTCCTAAACCAGTTCCTACACCTAAATCTAATATTTTTATTTTGGAATTTCTGTCATGACGAATAGTATTAACTATAACATTATGTAACTCTTCATTTCTAGGCACGACATAATTAGCACAAACATCATAATCGATTTCTTTGGAATTGAAGTGATTTTTTATTTTTTCAGCTTGCTCATTCCTCATTCAATCACTATGAAATCTTTGAACCAATTTCTATATCTTTTTCAGGCTGTAAAATAACAACTTCATCGTCTTTTACTGCTGCTAAAATCATGCACTCTGATAAGACGTTTGCTATTTTTTTAGGCTCCAGATTAATCACAAATGCGAACTTTTTGTTTAAAAGCTCTTCTTTTTCATAATAAGGTTTTATACCTGCTATGGACTGCTTAATTCCTAGCTCTCCAAAATCCACCTTAAGAACATACATTGGTTTTTTTGTTTCCGCATCTTTAATTTCAATTATCTTACCTACTCTTATGTCTATTTTTTGAAAGTCTCCTATTGTTGCCATGAAAATAAACATCACATTTATAAAATAAAAATCTATCTATATATATGAACAAACTTAAGTTTTTGATGATAGTATTTTTTGTAATACTTATACTATCTTTTCCTGTTTCTATAATATCAAGGCAGACCTTTTCAATACTCATGTTAATTGAAGCTTTGATCATTGCTATAGGCCTTTATATGTTTCTTTCTGGAGTTAAAGTTAAAAAAATTGGAAAAATCAGGATAGAATTTGCTCACTATGCTCTTACTTATGTTCTAAGAGCATATGCAAAACCACATAACTTATGGGTGGTTTATGATGAAGAAATTGGAAAGTTTAGAGCAGCAGATTGGAGAAACTTACCTGTAAGAGTTATTTTAGTAACTTTGTTTGGAATGTTTTTATTGTATACAGCATACTTGATTTGGTTCACATTGTTTCAAGTTGCATTTTTAATACCATTTAGGGCAGTTGTTTTGTTTTTGTTCTTGCTTGTAGGCATTTACAGTTTATGTGTAGGTCTATATAGGTTATTTTCTTTAAAGAATGAAAAAGCAGATAAAGTATGTAAGTTTTTGAATAAGAAAAGATTCTTAGTTCATTTGATAAAAAAAGGTATCTTATACGTTCATGTTACTCCCAATTTTCTACTCAAAGAAGGTTTTGTAACTTCTGTCGAGTTTATAACACTCAAAAAAATAGATGACAAGAGATTAGATAAGGCCTTAATTGATACTGCTCGTTTAATCCAGAAATTATAATTCTAAGTAGAAGGAGCAGGTGGACCTACAGACATTATGGAGGCTGCAACTATTACTATAAGAATAAAATAAAATAAAAATATTACTAACAAGACTTTTGATGAACCGAAAACAAACTTCAATATAAAAAATAAAACTAGTGAACCAAAAACAACAACAACAATAAAAGCTACAGGACTAATTCCAGATATTATTGATAATGTAACAAAGAGTTCAATTAATTTTATATAGATAATTTGAAAACTACCAATAAAGTTTTCTATCAAAGCCCGTAACATTTCAATTAAAATGATAAACGGCGATTCTACCATAAAAGATATTATTCTTATATAAAAATAAATGCCCCTATTGGGATTCGAACCCAAATCAACTCCTCCGCAGGGAATTATTCTATCCAAATTGAACTATAGGGGCAATAATAGTTAAAATTTAAAACTATTAATAAAAGTTATATGAAATATTTTTATGCTTGAATCCTTGAAAAAATACCTAAAAAAGGTTAAGAAAACAAACTTAAAAAAACTTGAAAGAACAATTAGACTTTTTGTTATAAAACCTTCAGACCAATCTAAAAAGTCCGAAACTAAAATAAGAATTAATCCTGCTTTTTATTCTAGTTCTAGAATAGCTCCTGAAAGAGAAGCTAGAAAAATAGAAACTACTACTGTTGGTTTCAAAACTCCTTCATTAAAATGCTTTTTTTGTGATCCTGATAAATGTGCTAAATTTTCAAAAGAAACTGGACTAAAAAAACAATACACCTTAAATAATTCCATTGCCTTTTCAAATTTGTTTCCATTTGCAAAAATACATGGTGTAGTAGTCCTTAATTACAAACAACATATAGTAGATCCAAGAGATCTGACTTTAAAAAACTGGATAGATAGTATTAAACTTGTACAAAAAATAGGTAAACTTTCAAATAAAAAATATGTTTCTATGCATTTTAATTATGGCTCCAAAGCAGCATCTTCTTTAGAACATTTCCATTCTCAATTTCATTGTGAAGATAAACCTTTAGCTAAAACTGCTTTGGCTATGAAATTAGGAAGTAAAAAATATTGGAAGTCTTGGGTTAAGGCTTTACTTGAAAAAGGATTAGTTATAGATTTTGATGAAAAGAGTAAAGTTGTATTTTTCGTTGACTGGTCTCCTGTTTTTGGAAAAACAGAATTTGTTGTCATGACTTTAGAAACTTCTAGTTTTCAAAAAATGAGCGATAAAGAAATAAATGCTGTTGTAAGATTTTTAGATAAAGCAATAAGAATTACAATTGATAAAATTTCTGACCAAATCAATATCATAAATCTTAGTGCCGCTCCTACAAATGATTTCTGCAATCAGTTTAGAATAGTCTCAAGAGCCCCTCTAAGTCAAGGAATTAAATCTTGGGAAGGTTATTTAGAGCTTTCAGGAGAAACAGTACCGCATATAATTCCAGAAAAACTTGCTGAAATCGCAAAGAAATATTAATTATAGTCCTTCATGAATATAATCTAGATAAATTTTTCTTGATAAATTATATAAGTTATCAAAGAATGAAGGATCAACCAATTTTTTATATCTTTCTGTTAACTTTCCACTGTAATTCATTAATTTATCTAAAAACATTTCACATTTTTTCTTATCACAGCCACAAGCATAAGCTCTTAGTTTAGCGTCTGTTCCAGATTTTCTAATCTCAACAAACATATCTTTGAATTTAAAGTAAGTACCATCCCCAACAAAAACTATATCTTCTAAATCTGAAAAATCTAAATCAGTAAAAATTTCAGATAGAATTGACTTAGCTTGTTTTATATCTATTAATTTTTCTCTAATTCCCAATGATAAACCTAAATAGAACTTGTCTATGTTATCTCTTAAAATTTCTCCAGTTGCTTTGCTTTTCAATAATTTTTCAGGGTCAGGCTCACTTTCATTGTAATATATTACATCGCCCCTAACAAAATATTTGTATATAATCTTGTTTTCATTGAAAATTTCTTCAAGGTATTCTGAAAGCAGTTGTTTTTTGTTAAAGAGGCGAGCACTTAATGAAGTAACAATCACTGAAGCTTCCCCAGCACTTTTTTCTCTCATGGTTATGGCAGTTCTACCTCCCTTACTAGTGAACAAATCTTCTGAACCTGTAATCATACCACCGCTTTCTTCACCAGCAAAAACAAGTCTTGGTTCCTTTCCAATATTTATTTCATTTCCAAAGATGTCTTTGATTATAACTTCTTTGGTTGAATTTTCTTTAAACTGCTTTTCAATCTTTTTCAAAGTTGTTGAGATTTCTTTCCATCCAACTGGTGTGTTTATTATCTTAATTCCGTTTGTTAATGCCCACTCATCCCAAGCATAAGAAGAAGGAGCAGTCTTGATAATGAAACGTGGGTGATTATTCCATTGATTTTTTTCTTTTAATCGCTTCATACGGAAATCCATCGTCATCAAAAAAGAATATACAGGATGATAAACTGTAAAAATTTTGTTTTCATCAATTTTTAGATAATAGACTCCTAGGTCTTCTAATTTTTTAATTCTATTAACAGGCTCTACTTGTCCTATGACTAATCTGTCTGCATCGGGGTCTGTTATCATAACTAAATGTCCAATTGGTTTATTTTTCAAGAGTTCTTCATATCCCATAGTTTCTACTACTTCTGGTAAACAAGGATCACATGAGAGGTCAAAGAATTCCATTTTGTTTGTTTCTGGATTTAAACGACGAGTTTTACCAATACCATGAAAGAAAGGATCTTCCTCTTTGTTATTCCATTCAAATGCTTCCTTTATATTTAGACTTTGAAAAATTTGCAACATAGTATTATAAATACAACCACCAACTACATCAAAAGTGATTTTCATACCATTTCTTGTAGCTTCTCGAATTAACTTAATATCATTTTCTGTTATCACATTTCCACGTAAATAATTAACATAAAGATTAATACCATCAAAATCTTCAGTAATTAATGGGTCATCTTTTGCAGATAGATTTATTTTGTAGCCTTCAGGTGTCTTAGCTTTTTTAATAATTTTTTCAATTTCATCAACAAACATTATAGATTCTTCTGGTAAAAACTGAGTGCCTTGATTATCTAAATCTTTAGTAGCAGTTTTACTACTTACTGCATGGCTAGATGTAACATATTCACCTCCATCATAATCAAAGAGAAAAATAAGAAAAGATACCATCCAAACTGGAGTTGTGGCTTGATTAAAAGGCAAGTGTGTATGTATTCCTAAAGCAGCTTGGATCCTTGAAATTAATTCAACATATTTCTTAGTATTGTAACGAACTTCCCCTGAAGCAATTTTATGTATGGTTTTTTCTTTTAATTTGTTCTTAAGTACAGATGCTTTTGCTAATGTAGCAAGAGCTACTCCAACTTCATTAAGAGGAAACCTATAATCCCAGAAATATAAAATATTTTGAGGTCCTCTAATACCACCTGTTGAAACAAGGGCCTCTTTTCTATAATTTGCCAGCCATTTTTCTAAACCCCATTTTTTTACTAATTCATTTGTTATGGACAACTTAATTTCATTTTTATTATTTAGATCTATTACAGGGTTATTTTTAATTTCACTAGGAGTAAACCTTTCAACTAATTCATGAAATTCCTTTTTAAGTTCTTCAATTTCTTTTTTCCTATTCAAATGATCTCCTCCAATAAGCTCTAAAAATACTCATAAATATAATTGTCTGATTTAAATAATAATTATGCGTGGTATTTCAGCAATTATGGAATTGTTACTAGTTACACTAATTTTAATAATACTAGCTACTCTTTTCTGGTTTTTTACTTCCGGAACAATTGAAGCAATGTCAGAATCTGGAACTGAAAGAACAAAAAGAACAGGAGAAATCCTTTCTACTTGCATGATAGTAGATTCAGTCCATAAAAATAATATTTATATAAAAAATTGTGGTGATGGAGTAATAGTTAATGATAGTTTAAATGTTTTTTTAGATGATATGCCCCTCGAATTTAACATGACTCCTGAATCTATTAGTAAAGGAGAAATAGGAACTGTAACAGTTAATACAACTAATCTGTTAGGATTGAGTATAGAAGATCATGATTTAAAAATATCTAATCCAAGTTTACAAATTGTTCAGAAAATAGAAGCTGTTTTACATGATTCTTGCGTATTAGCTTTTGATTTTGATGAAGGTTCTGGAATTAAAGTTCATGATTCTTCTGATTATGAAAACGATGGGACTATTTACGGAAATGGAATTAGTTGGACTGATGGTAAATTTGGAAGTGCATTGGATTTTCCTGGAACTGATGAAAGATATGTTGCTGTATCTGATTCTCCAAGCTTGGATATTACAGACGAGATTACAATAGAAGCATGGATATATCCGGAAAAGATTGATGACACCGGCTCACCCTATATAGTCTCTAAGAACTATGATCATCCAGATGAGATGACGTATGCATTTTTAATCCATTATTCACCTGTGGGTCAGATAACAGGAGTACTGAATGAAATTAATATTAATGGCATTAAAATACTAAGTACCAACCAATGGTATCATGTTGCAATGAGCTGGAATGGAAACCTTGCTAAGATTTTTGTGAATGGTAACAAAACAGGTGAAACAACTTTCGCAGGCCCACTGACTCCAAATGATTATAGACTTGTGGTAGGAGCTAGAAATGATGGTGGTACCCCACCAACACTTAATACATATCGTCAATTCAATGGTACAATAGATAACTTGAGAATTTATAACAAAGCATTGACTCCTGCTGAAACAATAAATTTTAAAATGAGATAATCATTCTTTATGAGAATGCAAAACCATGACATGAACTTTTGACATGTCTTCTATACTATATTTGATTCCTTCTCTTCCTACCCCGGAACTCTCATCTCCACCAAACGGAAACATACCTAAACCATGAGTTGGATGAGCATTTATATGAACAGAACCAGCTTCAATTCTTTGTGCAGCATCAAATGCCTTGTCAATATCTTTTGTAAATATACAAGCATCTAAACCATATTCAGATTCATTTGCAAGTTCAATTGCTTCTTCATAATCCTTAACTCTAATAATTGTAATAACTGGCCCAAATGTTTCTTCCCAAGCAATTTTCATATCCCTGTTAACAAAATCTAAAACAGTTGGCTCAAAATATCCATGTTCATACCTTTTTCCACCATATAAAAGCTTCGCACCTTTTTTAATAGCATCACTAACTAGTTCTTCAACTCTTTTGGCAGCAGCTTCATTTATCAAAGGTCCAATAACATTTTCAGGTTTTCTTGGGTCTCCAAATTTCCAATTTTCAACTTCTTTTAAAATACCCTTAACAAAATTATTGGCTATTGATTCTACAACTAACACTCTGCTTATAGAATCACATCTTTGTCCTGAAAACTTTAAAGAACCTGTTGCAACTTCCTTAACAGCTATATCAAGATTACAGTCTTCCAAAACAATTGCTGGAGCTTTTCCTCCTAGTTCTAAATGCAATTTTTTCATTCCAGCAATGCTTGCAATGTGTTTTCCAACTTCACTGCTTCCTGTAAATGATATCATATCAATTTGAGGGTGAGAACACAAGTAATCTCCTATTTCAGAGCTTGATCCCGTAATTATATTTAACACACCATCTGGTAAACCTGCTTCTTGCATGATTCTTCCAAACATTAGCAAACATATTGGATCTGCGCTTGCAGGCTTAACTACAATTGAGTTTCCAACTGCTATTCCAGGTGCTATTTTTGCTATTCCTGTAAACAAAGGATAATTAAATGGTGTTATTGCTAGTAAAACTCCTAAAGGTTGTCTAACAACCATTCCCATAGAATTTCTCTTACCCGCAATGTCACCTTTTATGAATTCTCCTCTTATTTCTTTTGCTTCATCAGACGCATAATGTAATCTTTCTATAGAAGCATGGACTTCTCCTTGGGCAAGTTTTATTGTTTTTCCGGATTCTCTGCAAATAACATTTATGAATTCATCTTTATGCTCTTCTAATAGATTACCCATTTTATCAAGAATTTTTCCTCTTTCAGAAGCATCCATATTAGCGATTTTTGTTTTTGCATTAAAAGCTGCTTTAACTGTTTTCCCAGCATCTCTTTTGCTAGCTTTCTGAGCTTCTGCTATTAATGACCCGTCGGCTGGGCTTTTTATTTCAAAAGTTTTTTTAGTAGAAGATTCTAGCCACTTGCCATTAATCAAAATCTTGTAAATATATTTATTATCTTTAACAAACCTTATTGAATCAAAAATAGACATTTCTATCTACTAAGAATATTATTTGCTTTAATATATTTGTATTGCTTGTGTAGTGTCTGATTTAGAATCTCATTTCTTTTCATGTAACTTCCTAATTATCAACACTAAAACAATAATCTCAGCAATAGAAATTATCACAAAACTAACAAACGGAATCACAACTTCCAACAAGTATGGCATTGTATACCATGCCATTTCCAAACACTTCACTCCACAACCACCACCAATACTCTCGGTATACACAGTTAAAGTCTCAGTATCAACCTCACCTAGGTCATTACCTGCATTGCCATCCTCATCCATGTCTATGATAGCTTTAACTTCATAATATCGATCTGTTGAAGTTAAAGAACTTGGTGCTTTTAGATTGCATGAATTTTCTGGAAGGACAATTTGGCATTTATCTGGACCCAATACCACAACAAGTTTGTCATCACAACTAGTAAGACCAGAAACATGTGCTTTCACATTCTCTCCTGCTTTAACATATTTAGGCAATAGAGTTAAGTTTATTTCGCCTGAACATCCTGCTGGCTGTAAACCACAAAGATCGCTAATAAAATCCTTGAATGTATAATAAGATTCGGTTGGATAACCATTTTCATCGATTATATAAGTATATGAAAACCAGAAGGGCCTTTCAGCTTTATAACCCAGACTACAAACCAGTTCTTCTATCCAATCTTTTTGATACTCTATTCCTGCGTATTCTGCATTTTGTCCAGTTTCAGTAATCCATATAGACTTATTTAGTTGCCCTAATCTGTCAACCTTAGGAACTAATTCTGTATCGATGGTTTCAATAGTTCCATAATGATGAGTTGCAACTGCATCAACTGTGATTCCAAGTGATATCAAATTTTCAATATAACTGCCATCATCATCTCTTGTAGTGCCTCCCGAAATGACAATTGCTTCTGGATCAATATTTTTAATGATTTCATAAGTTTTATTAAATATTTCTACATATTTTTCTGGGTTATTGGCGAAATCTATTTTAGTGGGCCAAATGGTCCATGGTACACCATCACAAGCGAATAGACATTTGTTACAATTCGGATCATCTTCTTCATTTAAAATTTGATATGCGTGGATTTTTCCTTTATATCTATTAACAATTATTTCAACAAACGAATACCAATTTTCATCCCACTCGTTCATAGTTTCCCAACCACAATAAGTAAGGAGATTGGCCAATACCTTTAATTCCAGACTATTAGCTTCATTGATATAACTATCATACCCAGATAAATCTGGATAATTTCCGTCTACTCTCCCCCTATCTTCCCATAGCCCTATTCTTATCCATTTCGCTCCTATATTTTTTATATTGTTTAACACTTCAGTTTGTGTTGTGTTATAATTTGATAAGTCTAATCCTCTGTCTGGAAAAACATCCCAATGGGTAGCATCCATGCCCCATTCTGTATCGATATTTTCTTGAGCTTGAGAAATATGAATTATTGAGAAATATACCAAAAACAAAGTTAATAAAAAACCCCATTTCTTCATGATTATTATATAAATCCCCTAAATATTAATTTATCATTTTTTAAAAACATTTCAAACCTATTTTCACATTCTTAATAAACCTTTATATAAAACCTCTACAATTTGTAATGTATGAAAATTACGCTAAGTGTTATTAAAGCTGATATAGGAGGACATGTTGGACATTCTTCAAGTCATCCAGCAATTCTTGAAATAGCAAGAAACATTCTTCAAGACGAGAAAAACAAAGGATTTTTAATAGATTTTTATGTAACAGCTTGTGGAGACGATTTACAATTAATAATGACTCATCAGCATGGTGTTGATAACAAAGACGTACATGCTATGGCTTGGGACACTTTTAAAAAATGCACAGAAAAAGCTAAAGAACTGAAACTTTACGGAGCTGGACAAGATTTGTTAAAAGATACATTTTCAGGAAATCTAAAAGGAATGGGACCAGGTGTTGCAGAACTAGAATTTGAAGAGAGAAAATCAGAACCAGTTATTATTTTTATGGCAGACAAAACAGAACCAGGAGCATGGAACATTCCACTATATAAAATGTTTGCAGATCCATTCTCAACAGCAGGTCTGGTTATTGATTCTGAAATGCATGGAGGATTTACTTTTGAGGTTCATGATGTTATAGAAAATAAGAAAGTTGAATTAAAATGTCCTGAAGAAATTTATGATTTGTTGGCGTTAATTGGTCAACCTGGAAGATATGTTATAAAACATGTTTACAGAACTTCAGACAAATTATATGCAGTTTCCACTTCTACAAGCAGGTTGAGTTTAATTGCAGGAAAATACGTTGGAAAAGATGATCCAGTTATGTTCGTAAGAGCACAACATGGTCTGCCAGCAGTTGGAGAAGTTTTAGAAGGATTTGCACATCCATGGATTGTTGCTGGTTGGATGAGAGGAAGTCATCATGGTCCATTCATGCCTGTAGGTGTTGAAGATGCTACACCATCAAGATTCGATGGACCACCAAGAGTTATGGCACTAGGTTTTCAATTAGCTAATGGAATGCTAGGTATGCCAAGAGACATGCTCAAGGACAAATCATTTGACAAAGCTAGATGGGAAGCATTGAAAATTGCAGATATTCTAAGAAGACAAGGGCCATTTGAGCCACATAGGCTAGGACCAGAAGAGATGGAATACACAACCTTACCTGCAGTAAAGAAAAAACTAAAAAATAGATTCCAGGATATATGATGGAACCTCCTATATTAATAATAAATTTGAAAGAGTATGAACAATCCCTTGGAGAAAAACCTATAAAGTTTGCAGAAGTTGCTAAAAAACTATCTGATAAACATAAAGTAACTATTTTGATTGCACCACCTACTCCTTTGCTAAATGAAGTTGCTAAAATTACTTCAACTATTTCTCAACATCTAGATCCTTTTGAACCAGGTGCACATACAGGGGCTTTGATTCCTAAAGAAGTAAAGGATTTGGGAGCAATTGGTTCAATAATCAATCACTCTGAAAGAAGAATTCCACATGAAGATATTAAAAAGTGTATTGATTTATGCAGAGAATACGAATTGTTGTCAGTTGTTTGTGTTAAAGATAATGAAGAAGTAAAAGAAATAGCAGAGTTTAAACCAGATTTTATTGCAATTGAACCTCCAGAATTGATTGGAGGAGATATTTCTGTTTCAACTGCCAAACCAGAAATAGTGAAAAATTCTGTTAATGATGTTAAGAAAATTTCACCAAGAACCTATGTTCTTTGCGGAGCAGGAATTAAAACAAGAGAAGATGTTAAAAAAGCAATTGAACTTGGAGCAAAAGGAGTTATTTTAGCATCAGGAGTTGTTAAAGCAGGAAACGTTGAAAAAGCTATAGAAGAATTAATAATGGGAATGAAATGAAATTCAGTATGGATAAGTTCAGAGGCAAGACATTAAAAATGAAAGTTAAAGACGCAGTTAAAGGTGGTAAGAATATATACAAAAATATTAAAGGTCATGAAAACGATATTAATGAAGTTCTTATTGACTTACCTATTAAAAAAACTGGTTTGAAAAGGATCATTCTTTGCATGAACTTTTTATTTCCAGGAAAAGTTAATTCTGAGTTTAAAATGACTAGAGGACATAAGCACAATGCTGAAGAAATTTATGTTTTCTTGAAAGGTAAAGGACACATAATTATTGATAAGAAAAAGTCTAATGTTAAAAAAGGAGATTTAGTTACAGTTCCTGTTAATAAGTATCATAGAGTTATTAATATCGGAAGAGATAAATTAGTATTTCTTACAATATTTGAGAAGCACAGAGATGAACATCTGAAAAAATATTGATAAGTGTTTTTTACTGCCAAGGGAGTAAATTTTCTTTTTCTACAATTTATTGCATATTAATGTTATGACCATTAATTGGTGATAAAATGTACGAAACAAAATTTTTTTTAACAAGAAGACAAGAAATTAGAAATCATTTAAGATCACATCTAGAAGAATACATTTTAATAAGCACATTAAGTGAAGAAAATGGTGTACATGGTTATGGGCTTATCAGTGAAATTAAAAAAAGATTTGGAATACTTTTTAGTGCTTCTGAAATTTACCCACAGTTAAATAAATTAGAAGAAAACAATATTCTTAAATCAAATATAGTACATCAAAATAATGGAAAACCTCCTAGGAGGGTATACCGTCCTATTCCCATTAGAACTCTTAGATATTTAAAACAAAAAATAGGTGCTAAAAATTATACTACCATGGGAATGAATAAAAAATCTGCAGAAATTTTTAATATTGGTTTGGTGGAACTTCCGCCTATGGCAGTTGGAATTAAAAAGATTTAAAATTATCTATTTCTTAAATCTTTCCAAAGCCATATTGTGCGCTTGGACATAACTCTTAATTAATATTTTCCAGTCAGCAAGTGAAGCTAAATCTTTTGCTTTAGCTTTTTTCGGTACCCTTTCTTTTCTAGACATTGTAACGTCATTCCATAAAATTTCATATAATTTTTCAATTATTTCTTTACGAGTTTTACCATCTCTTTCTAAAACAATTATTCCGGGTTTTTTACTTTGGTCAGAATTTTGTTTAATAAATATTCCAAATCCAGCAAAATCAGAAGTTATAGATAAAACACCATTCGCAGCACATTCTAGAGGAGTATATCCCCATGGTTCATAATATGAAGGAAAAACGCCTAGATGAGATCCCTGAACAGCTTGCTCATAATTCAGACCCAGCAACCTGTCTGTTGTGGATAAATAAGAAGGATAAAATATTACTTTAACTTTATCATCAATTCTATTTAATAAACCATTTTTCTTAAAAGCATTTACAATCAAATCATTTTCATCAATAACATAAGCAGATAAAGGAGGATTGCCTTTTCTTTTGAATGCAGCAATTTTTCTTTTACACTCTTCTAAAAATTCTTTCCTAAATAAAACCTTCATTTTTGGCATTTTTCCTTTAGCAAACAAATCTAGAGTCATTTCTTCTATCCAAGGCAACTCGTCTTTTACAGCTTCTCTAATGTCATCGTATAATTGGATACTTTCCATAATTTCAATATTTTCTCTTATATCCCCTCTAGGAACAAAGAAGAAAACAAAAGCATTTCTCTTAATTTTTTCTTTTTTCATCCTTTCATTAACTTTTCCTAAAGCTTCTATGAAAATATCATAACCTTTATTTCTAAATTCATATCTTCCAGATGTAAAAAAAATCATTGCATCCCACAATTCTGTTTTATAGTAAGGATTGAAAAAAGCACTTAAGAAATGTTTAATCTTTTCTCTATATTTTCTATGCAATAAGGCAAATTCTTCCATTGTTGGGAATCTATCTATATCTAAGCCATTTGGTAATATTACATCAGGCCTTTTGCCTAGAATGTAATTTGCTTCTTTAGCAGTTATTTCAGATGTTGTTGAGAAAATAGTACAGTTTTCAGCACAAACCTTTTCCATTTGGTGTTTTGCTTGTACACCATACTCGTAAGGCCTTTTCGGATTTAAGTTCATGTTGTTGTAGATTGCATCATTAACCTCTTTATATAAATCTTCTTTACAACCAGCTATTGTTCTTCCTAACATTGTTGCATGCGTAGTAAAAACAGTTGGAAGTTTATCTTTTAGATACAGTAAAGCTCCTCCTGATAACCATTCATGAAAATGAGCAACAATATTTTTATTCTCAAAACAAGGAAGTAGTTTTTCTATTAACATTCCAGCAGCAGTTGACCATGCAATAGGTTCATCAAAATCAAATTTAGTTCCCCAAGAATCAATCTTGTATTCTTTCCAAAATTCCTTTTTTATATCATTAACTTTTTCTAATAGGCTATCAAACTCAACAAGAATTACATTTGGATTGCCTTGAATTAACCATTTTCTATAATGACAATTGATACCATTTTTATTTAAACTGGAAAATATCTTTTCACAAAATTTTGGAGGCTTTTGTTTTATGGTTTCCAATATTGCTCTCTCGGGATAATAAGGTCCTATGGCAAAATAATTCTTTTTATATAACTCAACCATTCTAGCAGCTTTTGATTCTAGGACAGCATATATTCCTCCAACTTTATTGCATACCTCAAAAGCCACTTCAAACAAAACATTTGCTTGGGTTTCCATATTTATAACCTCATATCATTAATTAGTTATGCTTTTAAATAATCATCACAAAAATGCGACCATAATTGAATGGGATTCTTAACTGGAACAGGATTATTACTGGTATTAGTTGGATTTATGTTTCTTCCTTCAGGCAGAGAAAATAACTCATTACAATAAAATATTGCAGCCTCATTCATTTGATGATCTAAATTACTTTCCAGTATCTCCTTTACTAATTTATTTTTTCCAATTATTTTTAAATATTTAATAAGATAAGGAGTATCTCTAGGCCAAACTACAGTTCCGTGATATTGATAATCATTGAAATATATCCTATCTTCTAGGTTTCTGCAAAGGACACCGAATAGTTTTTCATCCTTTTTAACTAATAATTTCTGAATAGAAGGCCACATTTTTTCCAAATCTTTTTTATTAAAAACATGATTATACAACAAAACAGCAGATATCAATGCCATTGAAGTTTCTGTAGGATCTCTTTTGTCATTAATAATTATAGAGTACAAGAAATCTTTATTTTGGAAAACTTTCTTATAATTTTCTACTGATTTTTTATAAAAATCTCCAATATCCTTTCCTAACTGCTCAGCCAGTTTTAATGTTCTAATAAACATTGCATTTATTTCAGGTAATAAGGATGGTTTAAGCATTTCTTCTAAATTATCTTCTGTGATCCAGTTCCTTGGTATTCTTGTGGATATCATTTTTCCCATAAAAGAAATTTTGGAGTCTGTCCAAGAGTGCCATGGCATAGAGTATAACATATAATCTCTTATTACAGGAGGTCCATCAATTTCTATTTTATTTTCAGAAAACTTCTTAAATAGCAAATTAAAACTTTGTAAGATCCTTTTTTCTATTGTTTTATCATTAAATTGTTTTAGATATTTTTCAGCTAAAATAAAAAATAAAAGACTCGTATCAACAGAATTATAATTATTTTTAAAATTAAGGAATCTTCCAGTTTTTCTATCCTGTTTTTTTAATATCCATTTCATTATTTCATTTATTTTTTTATTATCCAATTTGATAAAAGTTTGAAAATTATTAATTAGAGCTTCTAATAAGTCTCTTAACCATATTTGTCTGAACCAGAAATCTCCTGCTTCAGGAACTATAATATTGTTTTCTAAAATACCAAAACTATCTAATGAGATTATTCTTGATAAGAGTTCTTTTTTACAATCGAATTTCTTAGTTATCTGTTTTATGTATAATTTCTCCTCGTTTTCATCAAAATCCTCATTTCTCCTATTACAGTTTATTATTAAAGAAACCTTTTCATTCCCAGAAATTCTTTTATGAATTTCCCCAATAAATACGGGTCTAGCCCATTCCGAAATAAATCTTATGCCATTGTTAGTATTTTCTCTAAATCCACTTCCCAGTTTATATCTCCAATCTAAAATTTCCTTTTCAGCCAAAATACTACTATCGTTAACAAAAAAAGAAACTTTGTTTTCACCTAAAGATGCAGTCAGAGAATTGTTATTAAATTTAGTTTTTATTTGCTCCGGATTTGAATCTGAAAAAATGCCTCTAATATCGACCAGTGGCTTAATTATTAATTCTTTCAAAAAAGAATTCTTGATATCAAATATAATTTTCGCTGTTATTCCTTCTCTCATATCTCTAGATAAATAATAAGAAACATCAACATTGATTCCATCTCCCGAATATTGATAAACAGATTTCCAAGGAAACACTATTACTTTTTTAGGTTCAAGATAAAATCCTTTCATTCCAAAAAATACAGCATCTAAGAATTTCCAATAATCTTTATTAACAAAAGCACATAATCCTTGGAATCTATAGTCTCTGTTAGGTGCGATTAGGTTTTTATGTCTTACAGAAAAAATAGATTGAGACCAAGTTGCCTGAGGCCTTTTTAGAACAGTAAAAAGATTTCTAGCATAATCCCAGTCTGGGTTTTCTATAGGTTGATATTCCCATTTTAAACCATCTATTTTCATTTAGACCCAACTTTTCTTTTTAAGTCTTGTAGGATATTCATATAGTTGATAAATGCATCATAAGGGGAATTGTAAGGATTGAAATATTTGTGGACGTCACCATCAGCAAACCACTTAGTACACATATAATAGAAATGATCAGAAGTTTGTAGCAGCCTCCATGTATGTAACAGTTCTGGATTTTTCTTAATACACTCTTCAAGTTTAGTCATTTGCTCGAAAGCTAATCTTTGCATTTCATTTTCAAGCCAAGCCGATAGATCTCTCTGAACATCTGCCCAAGAAATGGTATGTGGAACATCCACAATTCCAACAGGTTTATACATTTTAACAATTTCAGATGGTGTCTTAAAATCAAGGTTTGAATATTTAGAAGTTTCAGCAGGCAAATATCTTAAGAAATTAAATATTCCTGTATCTTCCCATTGATGTTCACCGAATGTTTCATAATCAATAAATAAATTAATACACTGACCTTCACATTTCGATAACCATATTGAATATTTATCAGCAGTCAATGGATATTCTTCCCACCATCTAGCAGAGAACCTAAAACCAATATCATCACTCAATTTATAGTTTCTTAATAGAGCTGAGATTTTCTTGCAACCATGAGGATGGTACAAGTAATTAGGCGATCTCCATCCAAGAACGCTTTCATGACCTTCTGTTATTATTCCTTTATATCCTAATTTTTCAATAAGTCTAGCAATATTATTTGAATACATTGCTTCAGTATTTCTAAAAATTTTTGGTTTTTGGTTAAACAAATCTAGTATCATTTTTTTATGAAGTTTTATTTGTTCTATGAATTCTTTTTCAGAAAATAAGATTGCTAGAGAATGATAATAGGTTTCATTTAAGAACTCAACATTTCCTGTCTTAGCCAGTTCCTGAAAAGACCCTATGACTTCAGGTGCAAATTTTTTGCATTGCTCTACAAAAACTCCAGTTAAACTAAATGCAATTTTAAATTTTCCATTATATTCATTTATCAAATCTAAAAGAAGTTTGTTGGTTGGTAAATAACATTTTCTTGCAACTTTTCTTAGATATCCTTTGTTTCTCTCGTCATCAAAATAAGGAGAATTCTCAGTAAAAACAGAAAACCTGTTTAATCTCATTGGTTGATGAACCTGAAAATAAAAGCAAAGTGATGTCATATCGTTCTCCTATAAACTGATATTGTTTGTTCGGCTACTTTGTCCCAACCAAAGTTTCTTATCTCCCTGTAAGAATTTTTTCTCATACATTCTCCTAAGATAGGATATTTCAATAAACATATTATTTTATTGGCCATTTCATGAGTGTCCCAAAAATCCACTTTAAAACAATGCAATATTTCTTCTGCAACGCCAGCATTTTTAGAAACAATAACAGGAGTTCCTGAAGCAATTGCCTCTAGTGCCGTAATTCCGAATGGCTCTGCTACTGATGGCATCACATAGACATCAGCCATAGCATAAGCTTGTAAAAGTTCTTCTTCAGGTAAATAACCAGTGAAAACAATATTATCCATGATGCCTAATCCAATTGCCATTCTAATTAGTTCTGGCATTTTCTCTCCTTGACCAGCAACTATAAACATAACATCTTTTCTTTTTTCCAAGACTTTTTTAGCTGTATGTAAAAAGAAATAAGGTCCTTTTTGGTTTGTTAGTCTACCTAAGAAGAGGACAATCCCTTTATTATCTTTTTTTATTAATCCAAAATATTTAGTTGGATCTATCCCATTGTATATTACTATAATCTTTTCTTCTTCAGCTTCATATTTTTCTATTAATTGTTTTTTCATGCCTTTACTAACTGTTATAACCAAATCTGCTTTTTGAATTCCTCTTTTTTCGATGTTAACAATAAAATTCATGGGATAGATATTAGCTGTTCTATCGTATTCTGTTGAGTGAACAGTGACAACTAGAGGTTTTCCCATTGTTTTTTTAATTTCAATTCCAGCATCCATTGTCATCCAGTCATGGCAGTGAACAACATCAAATTTCTTAGTTTTTGCTATTTCAACACATCTCTTGTTAAAAGCTCTAACCTCTTCAAAGAAGTTCCACCCATACCCCTTTTCAAATTTATCATCAGGTCTTGTTCTATTATAGGGATTTAAAGCAACTGAACCTACTTCTATTATTTCAACATTTGGTATGTTATGTTTTACATTTCCTGTTCTCTTTGGAATTAATAGGATAACCTTGACACCTTTCTTACTCAAATTTTTAACAAGTTCATAGCAATGGGTACCTAGGCCTCCGGTTTTTGCTGGTGGAAATTCCCAACCAAGCATCAGTATCCTCATTCTACATCATCTTTAAATATTACGATTGTATAGTTATACGTAATGCATAGACTATACATATATATAATAAGTGGCTACCTTAAAATTATCGTTTTGTTTAAAAATATATTTAGAAATTATTTAAAATTAATTTTTTAATGGTGATAAAATGATAAAAAACGTGTCAAATGATAAAGCATTTTGGTTCTGTACCAGTTCGGGGTTTACAGGAAAGATAGCTCATAATCTTTCTGAATTTTCAGAATGCTTGAAAACAGTTCCTGTAGAGAGCCTAGAGTTCCATTTAAGAGATAATAAGAATGATTTTGAGGCTTGGTTGAAAGGGACAATGGATGAACCGAAGTTTGCTGCTAGCATGAAGAGGATAAAGAAGAAGAATATTAGAGGAGATGCTTTAAGAGATTCTATAAATAGACTGTCTAAGAAAATCGCTAAATCAGCTTAAAACTTTAATAGCTTGAATAGCAGCAAAACCATCGCCAATTCCTGTTAAAACTCTGGGAAATTTGTTTATTAGAGATGGTACCAAACAAAAATTATATTTTTCTATCTTTTCTTTGACAGGTTCATAGGTGGTTGGTAGTGTTTTAGCGATTTTTAATTTTAAATCACCAAAAGTTCTTGCTGCAGCAAAAAGGCAGGCAGTTATTAGAGCTCTATACTCTTTCATTATATCATATTTAGAAATAGAAAAAACAAACTCGGGCGTATGAACACAGATTCTCTCTATATTATATTCTTTAATAGCATTTAGAGCAGATTCTACTAAATCATCTTTATTTTCAGATTTTGCGTTCAAGTAAGTTTTACATTCCACTTCGTTAAATCCCCAAGATTCACAATATTTGTTTTCTGAGAATTTTTCCATGGCGTATTTCATAGAGTCTTCACAACCTAGACCAAACTCTAAATGGATTTTTGGCCTTTTTTTACTTAAGAGACCTATAATCTCCTCTGTTTTCTTTTTGTGTTCAGGTAATAACAAGTGAGCATATGCGAGAACTAACACATCTATATTATTGGAATTAGAAGCAAATCTTAGGAAATCATAATCAAAAACTCCTTCAGATGTCATTGGATCCCATGATAAAATATGCCTAGAATTTTCAAGTTCAATAATTATGTGATCATAATCGGGATCTGTTATTCTTATTGCCTCTACTGGTTTTTTTAATTCATCTTTTAAAACAACTTTAAATTTAGGAGATTTTTCCATTAATTTTTTGGATCTTATAGGATAAGATACAATAGGAATTAGCCCTGATAGAAACAACATATTTCCCATATTGTATCCATTGCCGCCAATCCTAAATTCTCTTTTCAAGAAAAATTGGTTTAATCTGTTATAAACGTTCTCAGATATTAAGAATTCTTTGCCTTCTTTTTCAAGAGCTTCTTTTATGGTAAATGCTGCTTCTTCCAAAGAATTAAGCACAATACCTTTCGGTTCTTCCTTGTAAGCCTTTTTTATCCAGTTTAAAATCTCTTCATTAATTTTAACAATGGAATCCCAATGAGAATAAAGGCCAGTCGCAGCTCTAATTCTAGGAATTTCAATGAGATTCAAATTAAGGTTTTTATATAGCATTGAATCAATAAATAATATCGAAAGTTTTAAATATATATAATTTGAAGTGAATAAAATGAAACTAATATGTTCAAGTTGTGGGATAAACGTGGTAGGACAGGATGAATTTGTTGTATTCAAATGTCCAAACTGCGGAGAAGGAACTATTATCCGTTGTAGAAGATGTAAAAAACTTTCAAGACCTTATAAGTGTACTGTTTGTAATTTTGAGGGTCCATAATGGGAGATGTTGCTGTTTCATTAAAAATAATGCCGGAATCACCGGATACAGATCTAGAAAAAATAAAAGAAGACATATCTAAAAAAATAGAGATTAAAGACTCAAAGATAGAACCTTTAGCTTTTGGTTTAAAGGCCTTAAAAATACTAATCATTATTCCTGATGAAGGAATGAAAAATATAGAGAATGAGATAAGATCTATAGATGGAATTTCCGAAGTGGAAATAGAATCTTCAACAGTAGTCTAACTATAATTCTTCTTTAAATTCTATAACATTGTCAAAAATAAGAACTTTTAATCCATCTCTAAATATTCCACTGATTTTCTCTTTCTTTTTGTTTATAAGTCTGTATTTCCATCCATCTCTCGTTTTTATTATTTCTCCAAACTTTCTTTTCTTTGTTTTACGGGTTCTGATCAAAGTTATATCGTTTTCATCGCTAAGAACACTTCCAATTATTAAACGTCTTTTTCTAAATGGCCATACGCCGAATTTTTCCAAATCATGAATTGCGTAGGGCTCTTCAACATTCTGCTTTAGTTTTAAGAGTATAAATGCCATATTTATTACTTAGTGGTAAGTATTTAAATAGTTTATCATACCTATTTAAATATAGTTAATAGCTATTAAATTTAGAAAATAGGGAGGTATAGAAATGGTAGAATTCGAGACAAAGGAAAGTAAGGAAATCAAATTTGGAAATAACAAATTCTTGGAAGTAGCTAGAAAAGTAGCTAAGACTCCTGAAGGCGAAAATGAGTTCATTTCAATTTCTAAAGGATTCATTACTCCAACAGGTCAAAAAAGATTCAAGAATGCGTTAGGATTTCCTGCTGAAAATGAAATAAAAGATAGTTTAGTAGAAGCCTTACAATCTATATAAATAAGGTAAGAAATTTTTAGGTCAATCGGAAACGAGATGAGACTAGATTTTTTTTCTTCCTTCACAAACCTTGCAGCCATTTGATGTAGTACATTTTATACAAACTAAAGCGCCACAAAATTTACAAGTTTGTGTTGCTACACCACCGCAGCACTGACATATACCAATCTTCATTTTATCACGGTAACTTTAATTTTGATAATAGATTTATATAATTATCTAATTTTTTAATTTCTTCTTCTAAAGTACTTAATAGAATCATAACTTTTTTCTTGTTTTTATCTTTTGATTCTTTTAATATTTCTTTATAATCTTCAAAACTATTCAGACTATCAGTTATGTTTTTTTGGACTTTTAATATAAAAGCTTTTTTTAGACCTTCCAATATATCGCCTTGAAGTTCAACATAAAGCTTTCTGTCTCCAACTTTCTTTATTTTTTTAATCATTCCTAAAAATTCTAACAAATCCAAACTTAATGATATTGTTGAAATTGAATATCCGGTTTCCTTTGCCAAATCTTGTAAGGAAAGCTTCCTATCAGATACTAATAATGCAGCAATTATTCTTCCATGGATATCTGAATAACCTATGGAGGATGCTATATCAGAAAAGCTTGAATAAATATCCTTTTTAATTTCATTTAGTTCTTTCATAATTACCACAATATTGTATAAACTAATGAAGTTATAAAAATAGCTACTATTGTTCCCGTTATAAGTTGTAAAATATTATGAGCTTTAATTTTTAATCTTATCCAAAAAACTATTAAAGTCAGGATATAAAGCGGTATTAAGTTTAGTCCAAATACATAGACCAAAGCAGTAGTTGGTCCTGCAACTCCTGCTGAATGTGCTGATATTTTCCAAAAAATATTTATTACAGAAACTGCAGACGATACAAAAACATAAGCCATAGATATTACAAACATAATATGAGAATTTAAAATCCAAAAAATTGCAGAACATGTCAAATAGCTAACAATTGAAATTAGATATAATTTTGTCCTTTCTTCTTTTTTTCTAACTTCAATATCCTTCTTATTGAAATAATATACAGAACTCATAGGAATTAAAACTAGAAAAACCAGTCCAATCACTATACTTGAAAAAACGTCTATAGATCCCAGACCAATTGGCGATAATAAAGAAAATATAATAGTGACATATAGTGCAACCATGGGTGCCGATAAAAGGTAAGACAAAACTTTATAATTTTTATAATTCATAGTTATCTTTATATTATTCGAAATATATAAACTTTTATAACTTTTAAGCTTTTACAATTTTTCAAATATATAAAAGGTTAAATTTTATGAGAAAATGTAAACGATGGACAAATGAAGAAAATAAAATTATAATAGAAAATTATGAAAAAATAGGTACAGGAATTAAAAAAATTCTTCCTGGAAGAACAAAAGATTCTATTAGAATGCAAGCCCAAAAATTAGGAATTAAGAAAATTGTGGAATCTGAAAGGGAGCCATTTCAAGATAGTTTTGGGCACTGGTTGGCTGGACTCATAGACGGAGAAGGCTCATTCTCCGTGTACTATAATAAAAACGATAAAGGGCCAAAATTTTATCCTCAATTCTCCTTAGGGCTTAAATTCTCTGATATTGTAAAGGAATTATTAGAAACTGTACAAAAAAAGATTGGCGGTAAAATTTATATACAGAGTAAAAATAGTGTACCTAAATCAATCACCATAAGAATAATAAATATAAAAGATTGCATATTTTTAAGAAAATTACTTAGAAAATATAAATTAAAAATTAAAGAAAATGATTTTAAAACCTGGTCAGAAATAATTAATGCAAAATTAGATAAAAACAAAAATAATTTTGAAACGCTTAAAAATTTAACTATGAAACTAAACACAAACAAAGGACCAAAAAGAATATTTTATAGTTGATATCATGAATAAAATAAAGGACACAAAGTCTCTTTGCCCAGAATGTTTAAAAATCCTTCCAGCAGAAATTTTTGAAAGAGATGGTAAGGTTTGGATAAAAAAAGAATGTTCTCAGCACGGAGAGTTCGAAGATTTGTACTGGGGAGATTACCAGATGTACCTAAAAGCCATGAATTTTGCTCATGACGGAAAGGGTATTTCAAATCCCAATGTTAACATTGAAAATCCTATGTGTCCAACAGCTTGTGGTTTATGTAAAATGCATAAATCTCATACAGCCTTAGGGAATATTGTTGTTACAAATCGTTGCGATTTACAATGTTTTTACTGCTTCTTCTATGCAAAAGCAATGGGTTATGTTTATGAGCCTTCTTTAGAGCAAATAAGAATGATGTTAAGAGTAATGAGAGAAGAAAAGCCTGTTGCTTGTAATGCAGTTCAACTAACAGGAGGAAATCCTGAAATGAGGGAAGACTTGATTGAAATTATTAAGATTGCAAAGGAAGAAGGTTATGATCATGTTCAGTTAAATATAAACGGGACTCATAAATTACAAAATGATCTAGAATGGGCAATTAATGTTAAAAAAGCTGGAGTTAATACAATTTATCTAAGTTTTGATGGAACCACACCTCAAACAAATCCAAAGAACCATTGGGAAATCCCGAAAATAATGGATAATTGTAGAAAAGCAAATCTAGGAATAGTTCTTGTTCCAACTATAATAAACACTGTTAATGATCATGATGTTGGAAATATTTTAAGATTTGGAATAAAAAACACTGATGTTGTTCGTGGAGTCAATTTTCAACCAGTTTCTCTTGTGGGAAGAATTACAAAAGCAGACAGAGAAAGATTCAGAATAACAATCCCAGATGTTATTAAAAAAATAGAAGAGCAAACAAACGGGGTGGTTAAGAAAGAAGATTGGTACTCTGTTCCTTTTGTATCTCCTGTAACTCATTTTTTCGAGGCTTTAACGGAAAGACCAAGATTTGAATTAACAGCACACCCGGCTTGCGGAATGGCTACGTATTTATTTTTAGATGGAAGCGAAATTGTTCCCATAACAAGATTTTTTGATGTTGAGGGATTCATGAAATTTTTAGATGAATTAGCATTACAAGCCAAAGGATTTAGAGGAAAAGTGTATACAAGTTTAAAAATATTGGCAAAGTTAAACAGTTTTATAGACAAGGAAAAACAACCAAAAGAATTGAATCTCGCTAACATACTTTTTAACATTCTAAAAACAGGTGACTATAAGTCATTGGGAAAACTACATCACAAATCTTTATTTATTGGAATGATGCATTTTCAAGATCTATATAATTATGATATAGAGCGTGTTAAGAGATGTTGTATTCATTATGCGCAACCAGATGGAAAGATAGTTCCATTCTGTGCTTTTAATGTTATTCCTCAATGGTATAGAGACAGGATACAAGAAAATTTCTCTTTATCGATTCCTGAATGGGAACAAAAAACTGGTAAAAAATTAGAAAATGATTTTTATAAAAGAGAGATAACTAAATAGAAAGATTTTTAAATTTTTAAAAAGTACTAAAAATATAGTGTTTTCTATGCCTAATTTAAAAACCAATCATAAGCATCAATCTACAGCTAAAGACTTAACAGAAAATATGGCTTACTTCATAGAGGTAGTTTTAGGAAATCCAATTATTAGAAAAGTTTTAAGATTTTGTACATCTCAATGTGAAAATTGTGGAAGAAGATTTGATCTTTGTCTGAAAAAATATATGGGTTATAGAGTTAAATTATGTTCTAAATGTAAAATAGCTTATTTTATAGTAAAAAACATTTTTGATTATATTTTAAATCAAGTAAACATTCCTAGAGAGGATGTTGAAACTAGTTTGAAAGATCCGATGTGGAGAAGGGGTTTATCTTCAGTTTTAGAGGGTATAGCAAAATACGGACCAACAAAACCCTTTATTGCCTATTCTCCATTTCTAGTTGTTTGGAATGTTACAAAAATTTGTAATTTACGTTGTAAACATTGTTATGCGATTGCTGGTGTGCCTCCTGTTGATGAATTAAATAAGAAAGAAGCTTTAATGGCAGTTGATAAAATGTCTAATTCGGGAGTAGCTTACATTGCTTTGTCTGGTGGCGAACCTTTAATGAGAAAAGATTTCTGGAATATTGTTAATAGAATTAAAAAAAATGAAATGGCATTTTCAATAGCAACTAATGGAACATTATTAACAAAACGAACAGCAAAAAAGTTAAAAGATTGGGATTGTTTATATGTTCAAGTCTCTTTAGATGGCGCTAAACCTACTACACATAATAGATTTAGAGGAGCGAATGCTTTCAAACGAACAATTCAAGGTATAAAAAATGCTGTAGATGCGAAAATTTGTGTTGGAATAGCAACTACTGTAACTAAAATTAATTATAAAGAAGTGGCTCAGATAATTAATTTAGCAGAAAATTTAGGAGCAGAAATCTTTATGCATTATAATTTCATTCCAGTTGGAAGAGGAAAAGAAATAGCTCAACTTGATATTTCTCCAGAAGAAAGAGAAAAACTTCTTAATATGTTGGCAAGTCAAATTGGAAAAAGAAAAATATCTCTTTTAAGCACTGCTCCTCAATACGGAAGAGTTTGTACTCAATTTTCTGCCTTCTCTCTAACCCATTTTGATAACATAAGTCAGATGAAAGAATATAAAAATTCAGTCAATTTTTTAGGAGAATTTGTTGGAGGATGCGGCACTGGAAGACTTTATTGTGCTTTAGATTATAACGGTGACATAACTCCATGTGTTTTCATTCCAATAAAGCTTGGAAACATAAAAAAGGATGATTTTCTAGATATTTGGCACAACTCACAAGTATTTAATCAAATAAGAAATAGAAATAAATTTAAAGGGGCATGTGGTACTTGCAAATACAAAAATATTTGCGGTGGTTGTAGAGCAAGAGCTTACGGATATCATCATGATATTACTAAAAGTGATCCTGGATGTGTATTTAATAAAAAAGAATGGATAAAGATTATTGCTAAATGATTTATTTTATAAATAACATTAGATATTTATGGGAGTTCAGATTTCTAGAATCCTACCAAAAAAGGAAATAGAAATAATAGATTTAGCAGGAAAAACAATAGGTGTAGATGCATTTCTGTGGCTACACCAATTTTTATCTATTATTCGACAACCGGATGGAACACCATTAAAAGATTCTAAAGGAAGAATTACAAGTCATTTATCAGGCATTTTCTATAGATCAGCAAAACTTCTTGAAAAAAACATAAAACTAGTTTGGGTTTTTGATGGCAAGCCACCAGGTTTTAAAGAACTTACAACAGAAGAAAGAAGAACTTTGAAGAAAGAAGCTCATAGGAAATGGAAGGAAGCTTTGGCAAGAGGAGATTTGAGAGAAGCCAGAAAAGCAGCTCAAGCAACATCATTTTTAACAGAGGAGATGATAGAAGAATCAAAAAAACTATTAGAAAACATGGGCATATCAGTAATCCAAGCTCCTTCAGAAGGAGAGGCTCAATGTTCTTATTTATGTAAAAAAGGATTAGTTTATTCCGTTGCAAGTCAAGATAATGATAGTTTGCTTTTTAATTCCCCAAGATTAGTGAGAAACTTGTCAATAACAGGAAGGAGAAAATTACCTAGGCAAGATGTCTATATTGAAGTAAAACCTGAACTAATAGAATTAAAAAATGTTTTAAAAGAATTAGGAATAAAAAGAGAGCAATTAATCATGATTGGAATTTTAGTTGGAACTGATTATAATCCAGGAATAAAGGGTTATGGTCCTAAAAAAGCTTTAGATTTAGTTAAAAAAGAGAAAACATTAAAAAATATTCTTAAAAAAATTGAATGGGATCATGATGTTTCAGCTGAAGATATTTATGAATTTTTCTTGAATCCTCCTGTTGAAGATATTGATATTGAACCTAAAACCATAGAATCTGATAAAATCTTGAAATTGTTGGTTGATGAACATGAATTCTCTCAAGATAGAATTGAAAAAGTTGTGAAAACACTAACAGAAGCTAAACAAACTTCTCTTGGAAGTTGGTTAAAGTGAAAATTCTAGTTTTTACAGAGGGCACAATAATAATGCACGAATCCAATATACAGGATTATAGTTCATACATTCCCATCAAAAATGCTGTAAAAAAATTAAAATTATGGAAAGAAAAAGGCATTGAGATTCTTTACCTAACATCAAGAACAAAACCAAAAGAAATTCAACAAATCAAAAATGTTTTGAAAAAACATAATTTTCCACAGGGAAAACTATTTTTTAGAAGAGGAGAAGAGTATAAAAATGTAGTTGAAAGAATTAAACCTGATGTGTTTATAGATGATGATTGTAAAAGTATTGGTGGTAATGATATTAAAAAACTTATAGACCCCAAATTGAATATCAAAATAATTATTGTTAAAGAATTCGGTGGTATAAACAACTTACCAGATAATCCTTCTGAATTATTTGAGGTGAATTCATGAAATTTTCCAAAGCTCTAAAATTTAAAAAATTAGTAACATTTATTCCGAATAAGAAAGAACCGATTCATAACTGGTATTACTTTAAAGAAGGTTTTTCTAAAAACCTAGTTGATATTTTTATTAATCAATTTAAATTAAATAAAAATTCTGTAGTATTAGATCCATTTTGCGGTGTGGGAACCACTTTGTTAGCTTGCAAGCAAAAAAGAATTAAATCATTTGGTTTTGATGTTTCTCCTTTTTTTGTTTTTGTTTCAAAAGTTAAGACAAGAAATTATGATTTAAATGAGTTAAAAGAATTAATTTCTGAAGTAGTTAAATGGAAATTTGAAAGACCTAAAGAATTGCCAAAAGAAAAATTCATAAGAAAAGTTTTTTCTAGATATACATTAGAAGATGTTATTTTTTATAAAAACAAGATTTTGGAAATAAAGAACGAGAAAGCAAGAGACTTTCTTTTACTAGCTTTAATAGATTCTGCTATAAAGGCTAGTTGGACCATTAAAGATGGGGCGGTAATAAGAATAAATAAAAAAGGAAAACCACCTTTAAAAAAGTTCTTTAAGTATAAAGTAAAAAAAATGTTCAAGGACTTGAAGAGATCTAATATTAAATCTATTCCTGTTTTCGTTGAAGTTGGTGATGCAAGAAAATTAAATTATTTAGAAGACAATTCGATAGATGCTGTTATAACATCTCCACCTTATTTGAACAAAATAGAATATACCAAGATATATAATATAGAGACTTCTTTATTTTTTGATTTTCCAAGAACTGAATTAAGATCACACATTGGTTCTAGGGTTGGAGATGTTGATGTGAGTGATTTGGATTTGGATAATAATCTTCCTTTGTCTGCAAAAGCTTATTTCAAGGACATGAATTTAACTTTAAATGAAATCTATAGGGTTTGTAAAGATAATGCTAAACTAGCAGTGGTTATTGGTGGAGGTTGTTATCCTGATAGAGTTGTTGAAGCTGATAAATTAATTGCTAAACTTGCTGAAAGAATAGGATTTAAAATAAAAAAGATTTTGGTTGCAAGAAATTCTTGGTGTACAAGAGCAAGAACAATTAAAGTTGGGAAGATTAGAGAAAGTATAATTTTATTAGAGAAGTGATGCAGAAAGCAGGATTTGAACTAATGCATCACTTAAACCCATATTTTCCAACTAAAGGAACAAACATGAAATTTCCAATATTTATTTTTTCAAAACCTTTTTTCAATTTTTTAATTACATACATTTTTTGTAAATACAAATTTCCAACGGGAATTACCATTATTCCATTTAATTTCAACTGATCTAAATAAGGATGTGGAACATCAGGAGCAGCAGCTGTAACAATTATTCTATCAAAAGGAGATTTTTCTTTTAAACCCAAAGAACCATCTTTCACAATAACTTCAATATTTTTTATTCCAATTTTTTTAATATTGTTTTTAGCGAATTCTGCAAGTTTCTTAATAACTTCAATACTATAAACAAATCCTTTTTCTCCAACCAAATAAGACAGTATTGCACCTTGCCACCCAGAACCTGTTCCTATTTCTAATATTTTTTGACCTTTTTTCACATCCAAAGCTTCTGTCATTGCAACAACCGTTGATGGTTGAGAAATAGTTTGATTATGACCAATAGATAATGGGGTGTCCCTGTAAGCCATATATTCCATTTCTTCTGGTACAAATAGATGTCTAGGAATTTTTCTTAAAGCTTCTTCAAGTTCCTTTGATCTCAGATATCCTACTTTTTTTATATGGTCTATTAATTTCTCATTTTCTTCTTCAAAATCCATATATTTATTTTGTAATTTTTATATAATGAATCTATGCGTGAAAGCCTAAAAGACCTATTAAAGAAACTTAAAAGTCTTGAAATTCAAGGAGCCAAAGAAATTGCAATTCATAGTTTAAAGTTTCTAAGAAAGCTTGCTAAAGAAAAAGGTTTTGGAAAAGAATTTAATCAAGCCACAAAAAAACTAGCGAGAGCAAGACCAACAGCAGTTGTTCTGCATAATTGTTTAGAGATTATTAAAAAAGAGAAAAAAGTAGAAGCAATCAACAAATTATTAAGAAAATTAAATCAAGCAACCAAAGAAATTGCAAAAAGAGGAAGCAGTCTAATAAAAAATAATTATGTAATAATGACTCATTGTCATTCCGGAGAAGCATGCGCAATTATAAAACAAGCTTGGAAAGAAGGTAAGAAAATCAAAGTTTATGCAACTGAGACAAGACCTAAAGAACAAGGAATAAAAACAGCAAGAGAACTAAGCAAGCTGGGTATAAATGTTATTTTAATAGTAGATGATGCAGTAGAATTTTTTATTAAAGATATAGACATGGTGATGGTTGGTTCTGATGCAATGAGAAAAGAAGGCATTGTTAATAAGATAGGAACTTATACAATGGCTGTAGTTGCTAAAGAAAATAAAAAACCATTTTATGTTGTTGGCAATACTTTAAAATTAGACAGAAGAAAAAAATTAATTATTGAAGAACGAGATCCTCATGAAATTTATGTAGAACATATAAAAACATTAGAAATCAGAAACCCAGCTTTTGATGTAACTCCATGGAAATATGTTAAAAGAATTGTGACAGAAAAAGGTGTTATGACACCTGCAAACATTAAGAAATTATTAAAATCCAAAACATTATTATAAAAAGGTGAAGAAAAAATGAAAAGAGTAAGAATGAAACCTAAAAAAAGTTCGGTGTTTGCTGGAATTTTAAATTTCTTTTTTTGGGGAGTAGGATATATGTATCTTGAAAAAAGAATAGAAGAAGCATTTTATTTAATCGTATCTTATTTTCTAGTTTTCATATTTTCACTATGGTATATAACTGCAGCAGGTCTTCTTCTTTTCGCTGGAATTTATTGGATAATATTTTGGTCTTTATGGATTAGCATCTATATTGGTTACGATGCTTACAGATTAGGAAAGGTTAAAAAATGAGTTTTATTGATTTAAAATACAAACCGAATAAAAACGATTTAGTTTGTTTATTTAGAGTTGAACCTAAAAAAGGAGTTTCTATTAAAAAAGCAGCAGAAGCTGTAGCAGGAGAAAGCAGTATAGGAACTTGGACTCATGTAAAGACAATGAAACCAAGAATTAAAAAATTAGGAGCAAAGATTTTTGAAATAAAAGGAAATTACATTAAAGTTGCTTATCCTTTAGATCTGTTTGAACCAGCCAATATGCCACAAATTCTTAGCAGCATTGCAGGAAATATTTTTGGCATGAAAGCTGTTGATAATCTAAGATTAGAAGATATTGATTGGCCTGTTAATATTATAAGATCATTCAAAGGTCCTCTTTATGGAATCAAGGGAATAAGAAAAATATTAAAAATTCCAAAAAGACCTTTATGTGGAACTATTATTAAACCAAAATTAGGACTGAATGAAAAAGAACATGCCAAAGTTGCATACGAAGCTTGGACTGGTGGAATTGATATTGTTAAAGACGATGAGAACCTTTCCAATTTAAGATTTAACAAATTTGAAAAACGAGTTGTAGAAACTTTAAAGATGAGAGATAAGGCTGAGAGAGAAACTGGAGAAAAGAAAGTATACATGCCAAATGTAACTGCTGAAACCAATGAAATGCTTTCAAGAGCTCAATTTGTAAAAGAACAGAATGGAAGATATGCAATGGTTGATATTATTACTGTTGGTTGGTCTGCATTACAAACACTGAGAGATGTTAATGATCATTTAAAACTAGTTTTACATGCTCATAGAAGTGGTCATGCAACCTTTACAAGAAATAAAAAACATGGAATATCAATGGTTGTTGTCGGAGATATTTCAAGACTAATAGGATTGGACCAATTACACATAGGAACAATCATTGGAAAAATGGAAGGAATTAAGAGCGAAATTCTTACAACAGAAGAGGAAATTGAAAAAAGCATTATAAGAGAGCATAGTCATTCTTTGGCAGAAGATTGGCTTCATATAAAACCTATATTTGCTGTTTGTTCAGGTGGCCTTCATCCTGGCCATGCTCACTACCTTATCAAGAATTTAGGAAATAATATCATAATACAGGCTGGTGGAGGGATTCATGGTCATAGATCAGGAACAAAAGCTGGAGCAAAAGCTATGAGACAAGCAATTGATGCAACTTTAAATAATATTTCTCTTAAAGAATATTCAAAGAGCCATAAAGAATTAAAAGTTGCTTTACAACAATGGTTATAGTGGTATAATGGAAGAAGAACAAAAACCTGAGGAAAAAAAAGAAGAACCTAAAAAAAGAAGATTTCCCTTTAAAATAAAATTAACAAGAAAAGACATTATAGCAATAATAGTTTTAATAATAATTGTTATTCTTCTTACCATACCTACTTATTTACCCAAAGGAGAATGTGAAGTCGGAAGACCGAATTATAAATGCGCTTCTTTTAAAGAAGTTTTAATTGAAAATTGTAATTACTGGGGAAAATATGAATGTAATACTGATGCTGATGTAAGTTTACCTCTGATTGAATGGTATACGGGAGAACTTTGTGAATTACAAAACAAATATCATAACACAGGTTTAGACTGCTCCAATTTAAAATCAGCTTGTAATAAAATAACAGAAAGTCAAACCTGTCCTATAGGTTATTTAGGATGAACTTAAAAAGAGCTTTAATAAACTTTTTTAAACCAGATTGGAAAAAAATTTTATTACTTTTTATCTTAGAGTTTTTAATGTCTTTCACCCTTATTTTTACAGGCGATAGAATTCCTTATTGGCAGGTTTATTTAATATCACCAAATGTATTTTACTTGGAATCTACTATTAATCCTCTGTTTATTACACCAGAAAGCGTATCTTTTCATGTGGCTGTATCTAATTTAATAATTTTAATCTATTTCTATTTCTTATCATGCCTAATACTTGGAGTACGTAGTGCACTCAAAAATCTTTTATTAAAAATATTAGTTAAAAAAGATAAAGAATGATTATATGAAGTTGGTGGCAAGAACAATAAACTTGGAAGTCGGAGGAAAACATATTGTAATATTGAATAGGGAAGATGCAGATTTCTTAGGATTGCATTCATTGGATAGAGTTAGACTCAAATGCAAAGGTAAAGAATTGACAGCAATAGTTGATGTTACAACAAGATTCACAATGAAAGGAGAGATCATAACTAATGATGATGTTACCACTTTCTTCAATTTGAGTGGTGGAGAACATATTGTTGTTTCTAAGGAAAAGGATCCAGAGTCTATTATTTATATAAAACAGAAAATTGCTGGTGCAAGATTAGAATTTGATAAGATAAGAAAAATTGTTAAAGATGTTGTTGATAAAAAATTATCTGACATTGAATTAACAGCATTTATAACAGCTTTACACACAAGAGGAATCTCGATAGATGAAGCTGCAAGTTTTTCAAAAGCAATGGTCGAGACTGGAAAAAGGTTTAAAACTCTTAAAAAAATAATATGCGATAAGCATTCTATTGGTGGAATACCTGGAGACAAGACGTCTATGGTTTTGGTTCCAATAATTGCTGCTTCAGGGTTTACAATTCCTAAAACATCTTCTAAGGCAATAACATCTCCTTGTGGGACTGCAGAAAGAATGGAAGTTTTAACTCCAGTCGATCTATCATTAGATGAAATCGAAGAGGTTGTTAAGAAAACCAATGCTTGTTTAGTCTGGGGTGGTGCTTTAGATTTAGCTCCTGCTGACGATGAGTTCATCAAAGTTGAATATCCTTTAGGAATAGATCCAATGTTATTACCCTCTATAATGTCTAAGAAAAAAGCAATTGGTGCAAAGTACGTTGTTATAGACATACCGACTGGAAGAGAAACAAAAATCACAAATATTGGAAAGGCACATGAACTGGCTGAAGATTTTCTTGAATTAGGAAAAAGACTAAATATGCACATAGCTTGCGGTGTAACATTCGGTGAACAACCTCTAGGATATTGTATTGGTCCA
>JABAOC010002290.1_pt1 | contig 38087 bp, 29 predicted proteins | sample 7062161 | NCBI WGS metagenome assembly JABAOC01 (sample SAMN14538625, study PRJNA623070) | marine sediment metagenome | biome: marine biome [ENVO:00000428]; feature: marine pelagic biome [ENVO:01000023]; material: deep marine sediment [ENVO:00002113] | place: India: Gulf of Khambhat ... | reverse complement strand
ACCGGCGTCTCCACCGCGATCCTCGCTATGGCCCCCCGGGCAGCCTCTACGTCGATTTGAGTCACTGGTTCGGCCCGCCCCGAACGACCCGGAACCCCCGGTAGGCCTCCGCCGCCTGCGCACCCTGCGCCTTGTCATCAGTCGGAGCGTTGCCGAATCCAGCCGCGGTCAGCGTAACCGTGATCAGAGAAGCAAAGATCACAGTTATGTGCGAGTCCCGACGGCGGCTTGCTCCCATCGTTAGACTCCTTCGGGTTATCGGCTGTCGTGGGGCTGGTGAGGCGCCTGCTAATCTAGGGGCCCGCTACGGACGCGTCCATGCGCGAGAAAACCGGGGGCACCCAAGCGGGCGCCCCCGGCACTACCTCGCTGTCGACAAGCGTTGCGGCTCAGGACCGCCGGATCTGCACGCTGCCGTTCACCGTCTTGACCTTCAGGTCACGGCCGCCGTCGCCGATCGTACCCTTCAGGTGGCGCGGCGAGAACCGCCCATGAACCGTCAACGGGTAATCGCTGGAAATGTGGCCATTCACCGTCGAGACGCTCACCTCGCAGTCCAAGTCGCCGGGGAACTCCAGCGTGACACTGCCGTTCACCGTCGTGAAGTCCATCGAGCCCTGCCAGTCGGCGCGGCCCATCGACACGGTGATCGAGCCGTTCACCGTGCTCGCGTGCGCCAGCCCGGTGGTCGTGATATCGACGCCACCGTTCACGGTATAGGCCTTCACATCGCTTTCCAAGCCGAAGGCCTCGACATCGCCGTTCACCGTGCGTCCGATGAAGTTCACTCCCGCAGGGACGCGCACCGTGAAATCGACCTGAACGTCGTTGTTCCGGGTGTTCATCCGGCCGCGGCCGCCGGGACGGCACTCGTTGGGCTCGTCCCGGTCATCGCTGGGATAGACGGCGCAGATCGTCACGCCGTCAGCATGCTCCAGCACGACCATCTCGATCTCATCCGGATCGTCATCTCTGCCGTGCAGGCGCGCCTCGACCTCGACCTGGTTGCCACGGGCCAGTTCGGCGCTGACCTCACCGTTGATGCCCTTGATCTCGACAGCATCCCCGCGATCCACCCCACCGCTCCAATTCCAGTCGCGATCCTGGGGCGCGGATCGGCTCGTCCCTGGCAGGGGCGTCCAAGCCGCCAATGCCAGTGCCAGTGCCAGTACCGCAATCCTACGCATGGTGTCCTTCTCCCCTTTTACCTGCCCATCAGATCTCGCCGAGTGAGATACCCCCGGTGGCCTGGAAGGTTGGAACCAGGCCCGGGGCCCCTCCAAGGCGCCTAACGTCTCAGCAGCCGGATATCGCCGTCGAACGAATGCAGTTCCAGTCGCGCGCTGCCGTCACCGATGACGAATCTGAACTTCCGGCTTCCCTGCGCGCCGGTAATCTGGACCGGGAAATCGGCCTCAAACTCGCCGTCAAAAGTAGCCACCTCTACCGTCGCGTTGGTGCCGGCCCGAATGCTCACCATCACATCGCCGTCGTGGGTGGTCAGCTTGTAGCGACCGCCGTCGCGGATGCTGCCGTCGTAGTAGACATCGCCGTCCACCGTCTTCCCCTCGACGGCGTTTGCATCGACCACCTCCAGCCTGATATCGCCGTCGATCGATCCGGCGAAGACGTCGCCATCAAAGCCGACGACCACTACCTCACCGTCAGTACCGTTAGCTTCCAATCGTCCGCTCGATCCAGTCACGCTCATGTCGCCCTCGACCGAGTGGATCGTGATGTCTCCCGCGCAATCGGTGATTACGATGTCGCCTTCCAGCGTCTCCACACGCACCCCGTTCTGGGCCCCGTCCACCGATACGTCGGACTCGAAGCCCCACAGATCCACAGCCATCGCGCTCGGGATCGTCAACTCGTAGTCGACCTCCTCGGGATGTCCGTGCCGGGTCTCCGATTGCACCTTAACCGATCGCTCGGACTGGATAATCTTCACCCGGTCTTCGCTCGAATAGCTCGCCTGAATCCGGACTTCGTTGCGGTTCCAGGTCCGCACAATGATCTCGCCCGCGTGGTTCCGCACTCCGAGCACCGCGTTCGGATCCACCGCGAACGTCGTGTCGAGCTCCGCGTCCTGCACGTACTCACGGTCCTCCCAGTCGTCCCAGTCGTACTCCCGGTCGGAGAAATCGCCCCAGTCGATCTCGAACTCCTCCATATACCAGTCCCAGCTCGGGACCACGATCTGGAAGCCCGGGATGTAGACATCGAATTCCGGCATCTCGATCGCCGGGATCTCGATCTCCACAACCGCCCGATTCGCGTCCCGCGTGTCGACTCGCACTTGCGGGTCCTGCGGCGCCGCTATCGCCACCAGCGCTCCCATCAACAGCTCGCTGTACATCTGCCTGTCCCTCTCGGTTTAGCTGACCGCGCCGGTCATCTCTGCCGCGCGCGTTAGGAATTCGAGCTTCTGCCGCTTCGTCGCGGCCAGGTGTTCGTTCAAGTATTCGCTCGCTGGATCCTGGGCGAGTGCACGCTGCGCCTGCGCGATTGCCTGATCGATTATCATCAGGTTTTCGGCGATCACACGCACCGTCGCCGTGTCCAGCCTGTCACGGCTCTGATCTATGATCCGCTCCAGTTCCGCGATCGCCGCGTCATAGCTCGATGCGGTGAAGCCGGCACCCGGGGCCGGCTGAACCATCGCCTCACTCGGGACCTGCTCCTCGCCCGATCTCGACACCATCCAGGCCGTCCCCGCCGAGAGCACCATCAAAGCGATGCTCGCCGCGGCCAGCTGTGGCAGCGACAGCGTCAGTCGACGCTGACGAAGCCGCACAACCCGACCTCGGCGATGCGCCTCTAGGTCGGCGACCTCCTCTTCCTCGGGGACCGCACCGATGCGCCCGGCAATCCCGGACCAGAGGTCCGTCGCCGGCGGTTTATCGTCCAGTGCCTTCGCCCGTTCGACCACACGACCGAGCTGCTCGAGCGTCGCCGCGCATTCCTCGCATTCGGCGAGGTGCGCTTCGAGCTCCTGGCGCTCGCCCGCGGCGAGCTCCCCGTCCAGATACTCGGACAACCTGTCAGTCCACTGATCACTCATATCTCGTCACCAACCGATCACTGATTACCGCTCACTGCTCACCGCTCACCCCTCACCGCCTCCGCCCACCGCCTACCGGTCCAAGTGCTCTCGGAGTATCATTCTCGCACGGTGCAACTGCGACTTCGATGTGCCACTCGAAATGCCCAGCATCTCCGCGATCTCACCGTGTTTGTATCCCTCAACGTCGTGCAACACGAAGACCTGCTGCGCACCGTCGGGGAGCTGACAGATGGCGGCCTCGAAATCGATCGCAGTCTCGGCGCCTTTCGGGTTCGATGAGAGCCTGCCGACCACGCCCTCGCCATCCACGAACCGCTCGCGCCGGATCCCCAACTGCTTGCGGCGTCCCAGAATCACGTTGATCGCCACCCGATGCAGCCACGTCCCGAACGCCGCCTCACCCCGAAAGCTTCCCAGCTTCTCCCAAGCCCTGACGAACACGTCCTGCGTCACCTCGTCCGCCAGCTCCGTCCCGATCATCCGTCGGGCCAGACTGTGGATCCGCGGAATGTGCCGGTGGTAGAGTCGCTCGAAGGCGCCTGTGTCTCCAGCGGCCGCCAGCACGGCGTCGTCCGCGTCCACCGGCCGTAAGTCCCGGTCTTGCTTCAGCTTTTCCACTCTCCAGGGCCCATCCCTCCTGCCACCCATTAAGATACCTCGGGTGTCAGGAAGGTTGGAACCCCCTAAATTATTCTTTCTAAACGACTTGGACGACTCACAAACAGCAGCGCCAGCCCTACCGCTACACCGACAGCTAGCAGCGTCGTGTCTCCGATCACCCACCCCACTACGATGGCGCCCAGGCTGCCGCCTTCCGCCACCGCCCAGACGATCACCGCTCGCGGCAGATTCTTGGTCCACCACCCGGAAATGTCCACCGCCTGCCCGGCCGGCTTTATCCGCCCGCGCAGCATCTGGGCGACGAGGATCGCCGTGCCCAGCATGACGTAGCCGACCAATCTGAGGCCCTGGACCCCCGCCTGCGGTAGCTCGATGGCCAGCTGGCTGCGCAGGTAAAGGAAGACGGCGAAAGCGATGACGAGGCCGCCAGCCACGGCACCATGGATGATACGAGCTAACGTGTCGACCTTTTCACGGTTGAGCACGGGAGGCTGCTCGTTCATGGAACCCTCCGTTGGTGTGAGGCGGATGTCACGTAGCACTTGCGCGAGTGATTATTCCACGCGATACGCCTCCATTGCATAATACTCCGCCAGCCCCAGCCGGTCGGCCCGGGCCGCCGTCTCCAAGTTCCGCGATTCCACCCGCTGCCAGAACTCGCGGTCGTCGTAGCCACCTGGGAACGGCGCCACATCTTTTTGCGACTGGTGCTTGAAGATCGCCAGAATCTTCCTGCGCAGCTCTTCCTGTGATAGCGGCACGAGCACGTCGGCCTGAGTGAGCGTCCACTCCTCCCAGGCACCGCGGTAAAGCCAGATAGCAGGCTCGCCTTCGTAGCGCTCCAGCGCTTGGTCGATCGCCGCCCTGCACAAGCGGTGCGTGCCGTGCGGGTCGGACAGATCGCCGGCGACGAAGATCAGGTCGGGTCGACAATCGTGGAGCAGTTCCGTCACTATCTTCACATCTTCTTCACCGATCGGCCGCTTGCGCACTTCGCCCGTCCGGTAGAACGGCATGTTCAGGAAGCGGGCGGCCGTGCGCGGTAATCCGACAGCCGCGATCGCCGACACCGCTTCCGACTCGCGGATGTACCGTTTGAGGCTCTGGACCCGCTCCGAATCTACATCGCCCGGCTGCTTCGTGTTGAAACCCTCGTCGATATCTCTACGCAGGCCACGGACCTTCGTCTGATCGAGCTCCAATGCCGGCGCGGCCCGCGCGACGAAGTCCAGATGACGCTGTACGTCGTGGTCGAATACCGCGATGTTACCACTCGTCATGTAGGCGACGATGATCTCGTTGTCGTTTTCCCGCAGCTTGCGCAGAATGCCGCCCATCGAGATCACATCGTCGTCGGGGTGCGGCGAGAAGACAAGCACCTTCTGCCCCCGCGGCAACTTCGCGCGGCCCTGGATCTTGTCGCGTAACCGAATGAAAACCTCGCCGTTGATCTCCCCAGCGTTCGGATACTTGTTGAGCAGCGGGCTCAGGTGATTCTCCCGATAGTCCCTTGCCGTCAGCTTGAGTATCGCTTTGCCAGTCTCCTCCGCCAGCCAGACGACCGCGTCTTCGGTCATCCCTGGTGTCCACTCGACCGGTTCCAGCACCCAGGGCGTCTTTATCCGGGTCAGCTCGGCAGCCGCCGCCAGGTCGAGGTACACTGTGGCGTTACGGTGGTGCTGCAGGTAGGTGGCGCTGACATCTGGCGATACCTCACCCTCAACCGCGCGGCGCACGATCGGCGCCTTGTGCTCGCCCGTCGCAATCAGCGCGACCTTCCTTGCGTCAACTATCGAAGCGATACCCATGGTGATCGCTTCGAGCGGCACGTTATCCTCGCCGAAGAAGTCGGAGGCCGCGTCCCTCCGCGTGATCGTATCCAACGTGATCAACCGCGTACGCGAATCGGGTGACGAACCCGGCTCGTTGAAACCGATGTGGCCGCTACGTCCGATCCCCAAAATTTGGAAATCGATGCCGCCGGCTTCCCGTATCGCATCCTCGTAAGCCTGACAGTGCGCTTCCAGCTTCTTGCGCGGGACGCTACCGTCCGGAATGTGAATGTTGCGCGGATCTAGGTTTATGTGGGCGAACAGGTTCTCCATCATGTAAAGCCGATAGCTGTGGATGCTATACGGCGACATCGGGTAATACTCATCGAGATTGAACGTGACCACCTGCGAGAAATCAACTTCGCCCGCCTCGTACCTGCGAATCAGCTCACGGTAGACACCCACAGGCGTGCTCCCCGTCGCGAGCCCCAGTACACACCGGCCTTTGGCGGACACCTCGCGCTCAATGGTCTCGACGATACGGTCGGCGAGCAGACCGGCTAGATCTTGCGGGTCATCGACTATGACTGTCGGGAGATTCTCGCGTTCGCGCGAGCCTTCGATCACGACGATGGCGTCGGAAGTCTCTCTCATGGCGGCGCCTCGTAGTAGGCCGTCGCGGCCGGGGCGAGTTCGCTCCTGTAATATATAGCGCCCACCAGCCGCTCACCTTCAGCGGAGCCGCTTCCGGCTGCCTCCCGCCCAGGTCCTGCGCTCGTTTCGGCACACACCTATTATTATGATGTAGTCACCCCAGACGACGGTAGACGGCTTCCCGCCAGGCCGGGAGCCGAGCGTGCCCCAACGCCGCAGTCCCAACAAGCTTTGGCGACCGAACGCTGGCCGGGTAGGGCCCATTGCGGCAAACCTGACCCCCCCGGCGGCTCCTGAAAGGTAGGGACGGGATGCACATCGCCTCGTCGAAGTATCCCATGATCCTCGCCGTGGCGGCGCTGGGAGCATTCCTTCTCCCCGAGTGGAACGACCCCCGGGCCGCCCAGGACCGCGCGACCATCCGAATCATCGCATACAACATCAAGCACGGTGAGGGGGGGACGGTGTGATCGACTTCGAGCGCGCCGCCCGCGTGATCCGCGAACTCGAGCCCGATATCGTCGCACTGCAAGAGATCGATAGCGCCGTAGAGCGCTCATCCCGCGTCGACCAGGCGACGCGTCTCGGCGAACTCACGAACGCCCAAGCCAGTGGGCTCGTTGACATCTACCGTGACGAGACCACCCCCGTGATACTGGCCGGCGATTTCAACCCCTTGCCCGATTCCGATGTTCTGGCTCTGCTGAAGCAGCATTGGCACGTCCCCGCCAAAGGCGAGGACCGACTGACCTACCCGTCCGATGTGCCGGAGCGCGAGATCGACTATATCATGTACCGCCCGGCGGACCGCTTCGAGGTCGTCGAGCACAAGGTGCTCCATGAGCCGCTGGTCTCGGACCATCGCCCGGTCCTCATCGAGCTGAGAATCCTCAACCCAGCTAACCGCAACTGAAGGAGTGGCGATGTCCTTTCAGAGAAGAGACTTCATCAAGACCGGCGCCGGTGCTGCGATCGGCGCGTCGCTATGGCCCGGCGCCCTCGTGGCGGCGGACGCGGAACCGCGGCGCGACACGGTCCGGCTGGGCTTCGTCGGCGTGGGCGGCCGCGGCACCTCGCTTATGAGGCTGGCGCTGCAACGCGACGACTGCGAGGTCAAGGCGGTCTGCGACGTGAAGCCGGAACGCGTGGAGCGCGCCCAGAACATGGTGGACGAGGCGCACGGCAAGAGGCCGAGGAGCTTCGGCGACGGCGAGGAAGACTTCCTCAACCTCGTCGAACGGGATGACTTAGACGCCGTGATCATCGCCACGCCGTGGCTCTGGCACACGCCGGTGGCGGTGGCGGCGATGAAGAGCGGCAAGTGGGTAGGTACCGAGGTGCCAGCGGCCGTGACCATGCAAGAATGCTGGGACCTGGTGAACACGTCGGAGGAGACGGGCATCCCCTGCATGATCATGGAGAACGTCTGCTTCCGTCGCGACGTGATGGCCGTCCTCAACATGGTGCGCCAAGACATGTTCGGCGAACTGATGCACTGCCATTGCGGGTACCAGCACGACCTACGCGGCGTGAAGTTCAACCCGGGCGCCGAGTTCGGGCCCGGCGCGAACGGCGAGGCCGAGTGGCGAACCCAGCACGCGATACGCCGGAACGGCGACATATACCCCACCCACGGCGTCGGACCGGTCGCCAAGATGCTGAATATCAACTCGGGCAACCGCTTCCTGACGCTCACTTCGACCGCGACCAAGACGCGCGGCCTCCACAACTACATCGTCGACGTGGGCGGCGAGGACCACCCCAACGCCGATGTCGAGTTCAAGCTCGGTGATATCGTGACCACGGTGATCAAGTGCGCGAACGGCGAGACAGTAGTCGTGAGTCACGACACGAACCTTCCTCGTCCCTACTCCCTCATGTTCCGGGTACAGGGTACTAAAGGTCTGTGGATGAACGATGGCCGCACGATCTACGTCGAGGGAGTCAGTCCGGAATCACACCGCTGGGAGGACTTCGGACCCTACGGCGAGCGGTACGACCATCCCCTTTGGAAACGGTACGCAGATAGGGCGACGGGCTCTGGTCACGGCGGCATGGACTTCTTCGTGATGAACGCCTTCGTCGAGGCGGTGAAGCGCGGCGTCGAGCCGCCTATCGACGTATACGACGCCGCGGCCTGGAGCGTTATCTCGCCGCTTTCCGAGCAATCGATCGCCACCGGCAGCGCGCCGGTCAGGTTCCCCGACTTCACCCGCGGTAAATGGGTGACGCGACGCAAGATCTTTGGACTAAGCGATGAGTTCTAGAATGAGGAAACGCGCGAGAACCGTACTACCCTCTATATCGATCCTGCTGCTATTGGCGTGCACCGGTGAGAGGCCGCTCGAGAAGAAGGTCCTGGTGATCGGAATCGACGGCGTCAGGCCCGACGTACTCGCCGAGATTCCCACGCCGGCGATCGATGCGCTGGCCGCCCAGGGCGCCTTCCGTGGCAGCGTCATAACTCAAGCCCAGACGGTCAGCGGACCGGGTTGGTCCAGCATGCTTACCGGGGTCTGGCCCGACAAGCACGGCGTCACCAGCAATAGCTTCGCCGGTAACAACTACGCGATGTACCCGGACTTCCTGACTCGGCTGGAGTTGATCGACGGCGCTTTCTCCACCTTCGCCGTAGTCGACTGGGCGCCACTGGGCTCGGAGGCATCCGGCGGCCCACTGCTCAGCGACACGATCGACGTGAAGCTCGACTTCGACGGCGATCAGCTCGGGTACCAGGAAGGCGATAATCGGTCGGTGGCGGCGGCAGTACGTTTCCTCGAGCACCAGGATCCCGACGCCGCCTTCGTCTATATCGGCTACCCGGACGTGGCCGCACACGATAACGGCGGCAGCTCACAGGAGTACTACCAATCGATCGAGAACGCCGACGTGCACGTAGGCAGGCTCGTCGCCGCAGTTCGCAACCGGCCTACGTACGATCGGGAAGATTGGCTGATTCTGGTGAGCACCGACCACGGACACAGGGACGAAGGCGGGCACGGCGATGACTCGCCGGAGGAGCGGACGGTCTTTTACCTGGCCAGCGGGCCATCGGTGACGACGGGGACTCTGCCCAGCGAGGTCAACATAGTCGACGTCGCCGTCACCGCTCTGGCACACCTGGGAATCGCCATCGATCCGGCCTGGCACCTCGACGGCAGGGTTTCCGGTCTGGGGGCTGGAAACTGACAGGGAGGTGAAGGAAAACGCGGGGAACCGAGCCGCATCTGGAGGTACTGCGGGCAGCTTTTGCTGAGCGCTACGGCTCGCCCGAGGGGGCCTATCTGGTTCAGGCGCCCGGCCGCGTGAACCTGATGGGGGACCACATCGATTACAATGGGCTGTCGGTCCTGCCGATGGCCCTGCAGCGTCGCGTATCCGTACTCTACCGCGAGCGCGACGACGCCAGCGTCTGTATCGCCAGCACGGCGGAGGGCTGCACGGCCCGCGACTTCAAACTGATGCGCAAGATCAAGCCGTACCAAACCGGCGACTGGGGCAACTACGCGAAAGCGGCGGCCCAGGGGCTGGTCGAGCGCTTCGAAATCCATCGCGGCTTCGACGCGGTCGTCCACTCCGACATCCCGGTCGCCGCGGGCCTGAGCTCTTCCTCCGCCCTCGTAGTCGCCTTCGCACTCGCCGTCCTCCATGCCAACGACCACGACGAGGTGGAGCGGCTCGAACTGGCGGAACTGCTCGCCGAGGCGGAGCATTACGTCGGCACCCGAGGCGGCGGCATGGATCAGGCTATCTGTCTGGCGGCGCGCAGACAGTCCGCCAGTCGCATCGATTTCAACCCACTTCGCCTGACCGCGCACCCCATCGCACCGGAATGGAACTTCATCATCGCCTTCAGCCTCGTGCAGGCGCAGAAGTCCGGTGCGGCGCGCAAAACGTACAACACGCGGACCCGGGAATGCCGCGACGCCCTGACACGGGTGACGGAGGCGCTGGGTATCGCTGAGAAAGTGGACTCTTACCCGGCGCTAATGCGCGGGCGCCGCGTCCGCGATCTGCTGAAGGCGGCCGAGTCGGCGCTCGACGAGCTGCCGATGCGCCGCTTTCGCCACGTGGTCACCGAGGCCGAGCGAGTGCGCAAGGCCGAGGAGGCGCTGGCGGCATACGACCTGAGGGGTTTTGGACGCTTGATGAAAGCGTCGCACGCCAGCCTGCTGGACGATTTCGAGGTCAGCTCACCCGAGCTCGACGAACTGGTCGAAATCGCCACGCGCGCCGGCGCGGCTGGCGCTCGCCTCACCGGCGCCGGGCTCGGCGGTTGCGTAGTAGCCCTCTGCCCGCAGCACCGCGTTGACAAAGTGATGAAGCGCCTCAAGAGTCGCTTCTACGATACGAGAGAGTACGCGGGGCCTCTGGAGGATCAGCTGTTCGTCGCTACGCCCTCCGGAGGTGCGGAAGTGCACCCGGTGTGAGCACGCATCTCTAGACTTCGGACCTGAAAGGGGATCATAGTGGGCGGGTTCTTCGGTGTAGTATCTCGCGACGACTGTGTGGCGGACCTTTACTACGGTACCGACTATCACTCCCATCTCGGTACCACGCGCGGCGGCCTCGCCGTCCACAACGGTCACGGCATCAAGCGCTTCATCCACGACATCACGAATGCCCAGTTCCGGTCCAAGTTCGAGGACGACCTGCCGAGACTTCAGGGTTCCACCGGGATCGGCGTGATCAGTGATTACGACGACCAACCGCTGATCATCCGCTCACATCACGGCGCTTACGCCATCCTCACGGTCGGCAGACTCGACAACCTCGATGAACTTGTATCATCCGCTCTCAAGCGCGGCGCCCACTTCTCCGAGATGAGCGGCGAAGAGGCGAGCCCCACCCAGGTCGTCGCCAACCTGATCGACCAGGCCGACAGCCTAATCGACGGCATTAGCGCCGCCCAGGATGCGATCAAAGGGTCCTGCTCGATCCTCTTGCTCACCGACGACGGCGTCTATGCCGCACGCGACCTGCTGGGCCGCACTCCCATAGCTATCGGCCAGAAACGGGACTCCTTCGCCGCAACGCTCGAGACTTGCGCGCTCGCCAATACGGGCTACCAGGTGAACCGCTACCTGGGTCCTGGCGAAATCGTTCGCGTAACGCAGGACGGCGTCGAACAACTGCGACCGCCGGGCAACACGATGCAGATCTGCGGATTCCTCTGGGTGTACTACGGCTACCCGGCGTCGAACTACGAGGACATCAACGTCGAGGCCGTTCGCTACCGCTGTGGTAGGTTCCTGGCTGAGCGCGATGACGTCGAGGTCGATCTGGTCGCCGGCATCCCCGATTCCGGGACCGGCCACGCCATCGGCTACGCCAACGCCGCGGGAGTGTCTTACGGGCGGCCCTTCGTCAAGTACACGCCGACCTGGCCGCGCAGTTTCATGCCGCAGGACCAGCGGGTCCGCGATCTGGTGGCCCGCATGAAGCTGATACCGATCCGTGAGATCATCGAGGGCCGGCGACTGCTGTTCTGCGAGGACTCCATCGTCAGGGGCACACAGCTCAAGGACATCATCACGCGGATCTTCGATTGCGGCGCGACGGAAGTCCACATGCGGCCCGCCTGCCCGCCGCTCATCTTCAGCTGCAAGTTCCTCAACTTCTCGCGCTCGAAGTCCGAGCTCGATCTGGCAGGACGGAAATCGATACACGAATTGGAGGGCGACAAGCCGGCCCACCTCGACGTGTACGCTAACCCGGACTCGGAGCCGTACAGCGCCATGGTCGAGCGCACCCAGAGACGGCTGGGACTCACGACCCTGCGCTACCAGCGCCTGGAGGACCTCATCGCCGCCATCGGTCTGCCGAAGGAGCAGGTCTGTACCTACTGCTGGGACGGCGTTGAGCCGTAAGAGCGAGAAGCGGTGCTGTGATACCTGGGCTGCAAGGCGATTTGGAAGTAACGGCGTTTCGACGTAACCAGAGAACGTGCGCGGTTGCGCTTCTTCTAACGGTCGCGTCTGCCTGCGCGTCCACGGAGGAATCGGCACGCTCGACGCCATCGATAATTTGGGAGCCAGTCGACTCGATCAACGCCGGCTTACCCGCCGGCGTGCGTGTATTCGCCGGCGCTAACGAGGAGCTGCCGCTCCGCGCCTGGTACGTCCGCATCGACGAGCCCGACCCCGACCTCGTCACGCGCGTCGCGGTTTCCGATGACCCGGTCGACAACCGCGAGACGGTTTCGAGCTTCGCACGCGACTTGGGCGCCTGTGTCGCGGTGAACGGCGGCTACTTCGCCATGGATCAGACCCCGTCCCGCCACCGCGGACTGCTGCTAACCGACGGGAACCTCTGGGAGCCTCCCACCCCGTCGATCATCTGGGACTCGCTGCGCTACGAGACGGCCAGGGCGGCCGTCGGGTTTACCGGCGACGACGTCGTCGAGATCGCCTGGGTGGCCTCGCGCCGCGATACGCTCTTCGCCTGGTCGAATCCGCCGCAGCACCAAGACGGCCGGCCGGCCGAGCCGCTGCGCCCCGAAGACGCCCGGGTGTGGGACGTCCGCGATGCGCTCGCCGCAGGACCGCGGCTGGTGGTCGGCGGTGACGTGCGGGTCACCCTCGACGAGGAGGGGTTTTTCAGCTCGTACCTCCGAGAGCCACACCCGCGGACTGCGGTGGGCCGCGCCGCCGATGGTGCACTTATCTTGATCGTCGTCGACGGCCGTCAATCGGAGAGCCGCGGCGCTACCCTCGATGAGCTCGCCGGATTGATGCTGGAGGCCGGCGCCGTCGATGCGCTGAACCTCGACGGCGGCGGTTCTTCCACGCTGGTGGTGGACGGAATTCTGGTCAACCGGCCGACCGGCGGCACCAGTGAGCGCCAAGTGATGTCGGCGCTGGTCACGTTCTGCGAGTAGGAGGGTGAGGGCCAATGCACGCTTGAGACTGGATGACCGGCGAGCAGGCCCGCATCGACGAGTAGAATGATGTCGCGCTTCAAGAAGCTCATCCACGAAGTTCACCGCCGCTCGATCTGGCAGGTCCTTCTCGTCTACCTCGGCGCTTCGTACGCGATACTCGAGGCGGTAGACCTCTTCACCGAACGATGGGGTCTGCCGAGCTGGCTCTTTACCGCCGCAGCAGTCCTGCTTGTGGTCGGCCTGCTCGTCGTACTCACGGCGGCGATCCTCCCGGATACAGTCGAGGAGGTCGAAACGTCCGCTGAAGCGGCGGTCTTATGGGATACCGTTGCCGTTCCCCCATCAGCCATCGCCGCGATAGAGGCCAAACGTGCGGCCGTCGCCTACCTGTCGCTGGCGCGGGGGGACACAGCCGGGGCGGTGCACGGGCTCGCCGAGTTTACTCGCTGGCCTTGGGGCTATGCGTACGTGCATCAGCTCACGCTAGGCGAGCTGCTGGCCGTCACAGGGGCCGACCTGGAGGCGGCCCGTATCCTCGATCAGGGCCCAGACATGCTCATGAATAACCCGATGCCCGCCGAGATCCTCTGGACCCTAGAGCGCGGCCGTGTGAACGAGCGGTTGGGTAACCGCGAGGGTGCGATCCGAGCCTACTCGTACGTGGCCCGGGCCTGGGCCGACGCCGACTCGATGCTGCAACCTCTGGTGCAGGAAGCCGGCACGGCGTTGGAGAGGTTGGGCCGCGAGCCGCGTCGCTAGGCGCTACTCGAACCCGACCTGCGGCAGCTTTCTGAAGAGCGCCACCGCGGCGACAGCGACGATCGCAAGGCAGGCGGTCGCGATCTCGACCCGACCGTAGAGAGCGAAGCCCGTCCCGAACAGCGCCGCATAGACCACCGCACAGCCCAGGAACCAAGAGAGCAGCGCCGCGGTGAAGCGCCCCTCTGTGGGCCCCGTCTCGACCGCGCGCCGCCAGCCCCAGTTGAACGGCCGGATCCTGTCGTAGAACGCCTGCAGCGTCGTCCGGTCGGTGGCCGGCGTCAGCAGCGTTACGGTCAGCCATACCGCTGTCGTGATGGCGACGCCGAGCACCAGCTTGAGCGACGGGTGGATCGCCGGGAAGCCCAGCGCCTCGTGGACGAGCGTGAAGTAGAGGGCGACGATGAACGAGATGATCATCGCCGACAGCTCGCTCCAGGCGTTGATCCGCCACCAGAACCAGCGCAGCAGGAATATGAGCCCCGTTCCTGCACCGATCTGCAGCAGTATCTGGAACGCCTGCAGCGCGTTCTCCAGCCAGAGCGAGACGATCCCCGCCAGGATGATGAGCACCACGGTGGAGAGGCGTCCCACTCTCACGTAGTGACGCTCTTCACCTCGCGAATACAAGAAGCGCCGGTACACGTCGTCCACAATGTACGAGGCGCCCCAGTTGAGATGCGTGCTGATCGTCGACATGTAGGCGGCGGCCAGCGACGCAACCACCAGACCCAGGAGCCCGTGGGGCAGGAAGACCAGCATCGCCGGGTAGGCCAGGTCGTGCCGCACGATCGACGGGTCGATCCCCGGGAAGCGGGCCGTGATCGCATCCAGGTTCGGATAAACGATCAACGAGGCCAGCGCCACGATGATCCAGGGCCAGGGCCGCAGCGCGTAATGGGCGATGTTGAACCAGAGCGTCGCTCGCATCGAGTCCTTCTCGTTCCGCGCCGCCAGCATGCGCTGTGCCACGTAACCGCCGCCACCCGGCTCGGCGCCGGGATACCAGACGCTCCACCATTGCACCGCGATCGGTATGATGAACACGGGCAACGCGACTCGCCAATCGGTGAAGTCCGGCAACAGCGACAGCTTACCTTCGAGAGCCGGGTGCGAGATCAACCCTGCCAGCCCGCCCACTTCCGGCTGGGCCAGCGCGTAGTAGGCCGCCGCGATCGAGCCGATCATCGCGATGGCGAAGAGTAGCAGGTCGGTGACCACGACGCCCCACAGCCCCGAGGTCGCCGAGTAGATCACCGTGATCGTTCCGGCGATCAGTACCGTCGTGTACTTGTCGATCCCCAGCAGCACGCCGCCGATCTTGATCGCCGCCAGCGTGACCGAGGCCATGATCATCACGTTGAAGAAGACGCCCAGATAGAGCGCCCGGAACCCGCGCAGGAACGCCGCGATCGGGCCCGAGTAGCGCAATTCGTAGAACCCGATATCGGTGAAGGCGCCCGACCGTCGCCACAGCTTGGCGTAGAAGAAGACCGTGCACATCCCGGTGATCAGGAACGCCCACCACAGCCAGTTCTGGCTCACACCGCCGGTCCGCACCATGTCGGTGACCAGGTTCGGCGTGTCGGTGGAGAACGTCGTCGCCACCATCGAGGTGCCCAGCAGCCACCACGGCGCACTGCGACCCGACAGGAAGAACTCCTTCGTCCCCTTCCCCGCGCGCCGCGCGAAGACCAGGCCGACGGCCAGGGCGACCAGGCCGTAGAGAAAGACGACGAACCAATCGATACCGACGAGTTGCATGGGCTCGCGCTCCCGCTGCTCAGTGGGTTGCGGCTTCTTAATAAAGCGTGACGCGCCCCCGCGCTACCCGGCCGGAAGTAGGGAGGACGCGGCGATGGGCCACGAGCGGACATTCGTCGCGCGGGGCGGCGCAGCCGCCCTTCCCGCAATCGCGCGCGCGACATGAAGCGAGGGCCCATCGCCGCGTCCGACCAATCACCACCGACCCTGCAGCCCAGGTTGGCGATTCTCTCATTCCCGCCGTATTGTCAGCAAGCCGCACTCCGTCGAAGGCAGTAGTACACGAAACAACTGCCGAGGACCGCATGATCTCACGGCGCGATATGCTGAAGACCAGCGGCGCCGCCCTGGCAGGGCTGGCCGCCCTACCCACGACCTGGCCACAGCCGGCCGGCTCGCGGCAGGACGACGAGGACCTGGCACAGTACGTCGACCCGTTCATCGGCGCCGACGCGCACGGGCACACCTACCCCGGCGCCAACCTTCCATTCGGTATGGTGCAACTGAGCCCCGATAACGGGGTGAACGGCTGGGACTGGTCTTCAGGCTACCACTGGTCGAGCGACCGTATCGCCGGGTTCAGCCACACGCACCTGAGCGGCACCGGCATCGGCGATATGTACGACCTGCTGTTCATGCCCACCTTCACCGACGCGGCGCCGATCGGCGACTACAGCTCCGGCTTTTCCCACGAGCGCGAGGCGGCCGAGCCCGGGTACTACTCGGTCGAGCTGCTCGATACCAGCATCACAGCCGAACTGACCGCCACCGAACGCGTCGGCCTGCACCGCTACGCATTCCCGGCATCACCACGCGGCCGGCACGCGTCGGTCGTCGTCGATCTCGGCCACTCGCTCAACTGGGACCGGCCCACCGACACGAGAATCATGGTCGAGAGCCCCACGCGGATCAGCGGTTACCGCATGTCCACAGGCTGGGCGCAGGATCAGCGAGTCTACTTCGCAGCCAGCTTCTCACGCCCCTTCAGGGATCACTGGCTCGAGAGCGAATGGACGACTTCGCCGTCGCAAGACTCTCTCCAGGGGACTCATGTGAAGGGCTGCTTCCAATTCTTGGGCGGCTCGGCCCAACCGCTGGGGGTGAAGGTCGCCATCTCGCCGGTGAGCATCGAGGGCGCGAAGCGGAATCTGCGCCGGGAGGCCCCGGGCTGGAACTTCGACGAGGTGCGCCGCCAAGCGCACGAGGCTTGGAACCGAGCGCTGGGCAGCGTCCGGATAACGACGGCGAGTCGCGAGGAAAAGGTGCTGTTCTATACGGCGCTCTACCACGCGTTACTCGCCCCACAGCTCTTCTGTGATGTGGACGGCGCTTATCGCGGGCCCGACGGCGAGTCGCACAGCGGCAGCGGCTTTCAGAACTATACGGTGTTCTCACTGTGGGACACTTTCCGGGCCGAGCATCCATTGCTCACGCTGCTACAGCCCGAGCGAGTGGACGATCTGATACAATCGATGATGGCGTTCTATCGAGAGGGTGGCCTGCTGCCGGTCTGGTCGCTGGCCGGCGCCGAGACCAACACGATGATCGGCTATCACTCGGTGCCGGTCATTTTCGATGCCTGGTCGAAAGGGCTGACGACCCTCGACCCGCGCGAAGCGCTGGAAGCGATGATTCAGAGCGCCACACAGGACGCCGAAGGCCTGCGCTTCTACAAATGGCCGGCGCCGATCTCGCTCGAAGAGGCCCGGGCGCGGGATGCCGAGCCGAACCTGCGGCGCGTCGCGTCCGTCGAGCGGCGGCATGTGCAATCGATGGGTACTATGGTAAACGGCTACGAGCGCACGCTCGCCGGGAACACCATGCGCTACCACTCGCCCGTGCCGGCGGCCCGCTCGGCGCTCATCTCACGCACCGAATCAGAGCCGCAACCCATCGAGTGGGAGACCGCTGCTGTTCCCGAGCGCACCGAGTCGAAGGTGAGCTTCCTCTGGCTCGCCGGAATGGATGCGAACGGGGACGGGAGACGCTTCGAACTCTACGTGAACGGCGAGCGGTGGTTCAGGTTCGACGGACCCGAGGTCCGCGACCGGAGCTTCACCGCCCGGGGGCCAGGCGGCGCGACGCTCACCTTCCGGGCGACCCACATCGATCAGCATAACGACCTCTTCGGCTTCATGGCTCTGAGCGTCCCCGCCTCGGCGGTGCAAGAGGGTGAACCATTGCAACTCAGCCTGCAAGGTGAGGCCGCCGGCACGCGCGACTGGTACATGACTTTCGAACATCCGATCGAGTCTCACGTCACTATCGACAACGTGCACGCGCACGTCGAGGAAGAAGGCCAGATTCGGCAGCTGGTCAGCCTGGACATCGAGCACTACGGCGCGCCGACCGAGGCGACCGTCCTCATCGCCCGTGGCCGACCTGTCGAGACGCGACTCGTATTCGGTAGCAACCACCTGCTACTCCCGGTGCTGCCGGTGGACAGGACGACCTCAACGGCCGTCGCGGTCGACCGCGCTGACGGCCCCACCCTAGAAGCGGAGCTCCGACTGCGACCCGTCCGACCTTATCGCTACATCCCGGCGGACTGGGAACCCGAGTCGGTATCGAAGACGCTGGAGTACGCCTACGACGACTGGTGCATCGCGCGCATGGCGGAAGCGTTGGGCGATGCATACGACGCCGAGCTCTTCTACGAGCGGGCCACCTACTACCAAAGTCTGTTCGACCGTTGGGCCGGGTTCATGCGTGGCCGTTTGGCCGACGGCGAATGGAAGGAGCCCTTCTCGCCGACGGCGGCATCGCATCGACAGGACGAGTACACCGAAGGCAACGCCTGGCAATACTCCTGGTACGTGCCCCACGACGTGCGCGGCTTGATCGAGTTGATGGGCGACCGCGAGGCGTTCGTCGCCAAGCTGGACGAGCTGTTCGAGATGTCCTCCGATATGGAGGGAACGGCACCGCCCGACATCAGCGGTATGATCGGCCAGTACGCCCACGGCAACGAACCGAGCCACCACATAGCCTACCTCTATGCGTATGCCGGCGTGCCCTGGAAGACGCAGGAGCGCGTACGCCAGATCATTGAGACGCTCTACGATATCGGGCCCGACGGACTACCCGGCAACGAGGACTGCGGCCAGATGTCGGCCTGGTACATCCTGAGCGTCATGGGGTTCTATCCGGTGAACCCTGCGGAGGGTATCTACGTCATCGGTACGCCGCACTACGAGCGCGTTGCCATCGACATTGGGGACGGCCGCGAGTTCAGCATCGAAGCGCCGGGCGTCTCAGCGGAGAACAAGTATATCCAGTCGGCCACGCTCAACGGCCGGCCACTCGATCGCTGCTACATCACGCATGAAGAGATCGTCGCCGGCGGCACGCTCGCCTTCACGATGGGCGCGGCGCCCAACAGGGACTGGGCAACCGCCGAGTCTGCCGCGCCACCATCCATGACACCGGCCTAGCGGGCCGTAGCCCTCGAGCGGAGGGATGATGGTCTCACGCAGGGAGATGCTACGCACGACCGGCTTCGCCGCCGCCGGGCTTGCCGTTGGCGCCCAGCGGTCGGACGCTCGCCCCGCGGGCGCCGCTCCGCTTCGACGCTCTCAGGATTCCACCTCGCAGCGGCCGCCGATCGACGAGCGGAATTTCGTAAGCGAAGCCGTCGAGGAGACGATCGCCGAAACGCTGCGTCGCATAGGCGACCCCGAGCTCGCCTGGATGTTCGAGAACTGCTACCCCAACACACTCGACACTACGGTACAGCACCGGACGATCGACGGCCGACCCGACACCTTTGTCATCACCGGCGACATCCACGCCATGTGGCTGCGCGACTCCACCGCCCAGGTCTGGCCCTACCTGCCGTTGGCTGGACAGGACAGGCGGCTGAAGGACCTGCTGGCTGGTGTGATCAATCGCCAGACCCGCTGCATTTTGATCGATCCCTACGCGAACGCGTTTAACGACGGTCCCACCGGCAGCGGTTGGGAGGGAGACCTAACCGACATGAAGCCGGAGTTGCACGAGCGGAAATGGGAGGTCGATTCGCTCTGCTACGCCGTGCGCCTCGCACACGGCTACTGGAAGACGACCGGGGATGCCTCCGTGCTCGACGCGCACTGGCAGAATGCGGCCCGGCTCGTCGTCAAGACGTTCAAAGAGCAACAACGGAGGGAGGGGCCCGGGCCCTACAAGTTCCAGCGTGTCACCGCGGTCTTCTACGACACGGTGCCGCTGGGCGGCTACGGTAACCCGACTCGGAAGGTGGGGCTGATACACTCCATGTTCAGGCCATCCGACGACGCCTGCCTCTACCCGTTCCTGGTCCCGTCCAACCTGTTCGCCGTCGTCTCGCTGCGACAGCTGGCCGAGATTTTCGGCGACGAGGTTGGCGATCGTGACTTTGCCGACCAGTGCGGTGCCTTGGCGGACGAGGTCGAGCAAGCGATCCGCGAGCACGCCGTGGTCGAGCACCCGGCCCACGGCCGAATCTACGCCTACGAGGTGGATGGCTTCGGCAACACCATCTTCATGGACGACGCCAACGTTCCCAGCCTGCTGGCGCTTCCCTACCTCGGCGCCGCCCGCGGCACCGACGCAGTGTACCAGGCGACGCGACGGTTCGTGCTCAGCAACGACAATCCTTACTTCTTCAGCGGCTCGGCCGCGGAGGGCATAGGCGGACCTCACGTGGGACTCGACATGATATGGCCCCTCGGCATTACGATGCGCGCGCTGACCAGCACCGACGATGGCGAGATTCTCCACTGTCTGCGCATGCTGAAGAGGACACACGCCGGGACCGGACTCATGCACGAGTCCTTCCACAAGAACGATCCCTCGCGCTTCACTCGTTCCTGGTTCGCCTGGGCCAACACACTGTTCGGCGAGCTGGTTGTCAAACTGCACGACGAGCGGCCCGAGCTTCTGGCCCGACCGCTGTGACGAACCATGCCGACGGTCGATCGTCGTAGCTTCCTGGGCTCGCTGGGCGCGGCCGCCCTGGCAGGTACGGTGCCACGCCCGCTGACGGCGATGCTGGTGCCGGGTCACGTGCCGCCGCTACCCCAGACGCCACGCTTGGCGTTGCTCCGCGAGCCCGATTTCCCGACGCTCGACGCACAACCGATCCGCGAGCGGACGCTGCGGGCGGCGCTCGACGGTCTCGAAGTGACCCAATTGAGCGTCGCCGACCTCGGGACGCTGGCACCTGACGCTTTCGACGTCTTCCTCAACCCGTACGGCTCGGCGTTTCCTAAGGACGCCTGGACCGCGATCCTCGACTTCCTCGCCGCTGGCGGTAACTGGGTGAATGTCGGGGGCGTGCCGTTCTCTGTACCGGTGCGACGCGAAGATCGGGACTGGCGCACCGAGGTAAGGCAGACGGCCTACCACAAGGCGCTGGGGATAACCCAGGCGTTCTCGGTCAACGTGGAGGGGCTGCGCGACTACGTCGCGAACCCGCGAGTCAGGGCGGCTCGCGATCTGGCCGGCGGCATTGAGGCCGAGACGGTCTACGAGCTCTACCATCGGCTCACCCGCGAGAAGGAGTTCCCCGACGAGGATGGTTCCGACGGTCCGCGCGAAGGCGTCGTCACGCCGCTGCTTTCTGTGATGGGAGCCGGTGAGCACCCGGTCGCGGCGCCCGTGGTAAGCCTCGACCGCACGCAGGGACCCTTCGCCGGCGGCCGCTGGGTCCTGGCGACCTTCGACGGTTCGATCTCGGACGCCGCTCTGCGCGCTCTGGTCGATTACGCTGCGCTAGGATCGCGGCAACTGGCGGTCGCGCCATCGCTCGCCTGCTACCGTGACGGCGAGCGACCAGCTGTGACGGTGACGCTGAAGACGCCGGGCAGGGAACGCCGCGGCACCAGTCTTACATGCCGGGTTGAAGTCTTCGACCACCGGAACGAGCCGATCGCGATGGCCGACCTGCCGCTCGAGGGGAGCGGCTTCGTCGCCGCCGCGGCGGCGACGCTGGAGCCGGGGTTCGGCCTATTGGCGCCCGGGCTCTACCGGGTGGAGGCAGCACTCGCGTCGGAAGATCCGAGCTTCGACGGCCTGCACGCGACGTCAGGGTTCTGGATCTACGACCCGGAGCTCTTGGCGGCCGGTCGACCCTTCACGACCGACGCGCACAATCTGCTACGCGACGGCGCTCCCTACCTCGTGACCGGGACCTCGTACATGGCGACGGACGTTCATCGTCGCTTCCTGCTCGAGCCGAACCCGAACGTCTGGGACCGCGACTTCGCCGCCATGCGGCGCGCCGGCGTGAACATGATCCGCACGGGCATCTGGACGGGCTGGCGCCGATACATGCCGGGGCCGGGCTCGGTCAACGAAGCGGCGCTCCGCGCACTCGACGCCTTCCTGCTCTCCGCCCGGCGCCACGAGACGCCGGTCATCTTCACCTTCTTCGCCTTCGTGCCGTATTCGTGGGACGGTAAGAACCCGTACCTCGATCCGCAGGCGGTGGCCGCGCAGAAGGAGTTCATCTCGCGCATCGTCGAGCGCTACAAAGAGATGAATGACGTGATCTGGGATCTGATCAACGAGCCGAATTGTTGTTCGCCAGCTCGGCTATGGCAGACCCGTCCCAACTACGACGAGCACGAGACCGGCGCCTGGCACGAGTGGCTGCGCGAGCGCTTCTCCGCCGAATCGGACGAGGAGCTAGAGGCGACGCTCGCCGAGCTCTGGCGAACACTGCCGGACGAGGCCCTCGCCCTCCCACGGCTTCAGGAATTCGGCGACCGCGACATCTTCGAGGGACTGCGACCGCTGAAGGCGATGGAGTACCGCCTCTTCGCCAACGACGTGTTCACCGGCTGGGCCCGGGAGATGGCCGCGACGATCCGCGAAGCTGGCGGCCCGCAGCAGCTGGTCACCGTCGGCCAGGACGAGGGCGGTACCTACGAGCGACCGGCCCCCATGTTCCACGGCCCTGTCGTCGACTTCACATCGAACCACACCTGGTGGCTGAACGACGACCTACTCTGGGACAGCGTGGTCACCAAGACGCCCGACCGCCCGAACCTGATCTCCGAGACGGGGATCAGGCTCTACGAGCGGATCGACGGGAGCGCCTGGCGCACGGAGCAGGATGCCCGCGACCTGCTCGAGCGCAAGCTCGTACTCGCCACCGTGACCGACACCGCCGGTTTCATCGAGTGGATCTGGAACACCAATCCCTACATGCCGCTGGACGACGAGGTGGCGATCGGCCTGCTGCGGGCAGACGGCTCGGCGAAGCCCGAGCTCCACGTGCTCGAAGGGATCTCGCGCTTCGTGGCACAATCGATGCGCGACCTCGGACCCCGCGAGTCCGAACCGGTCGTGATGGTGATCCCACACTCCCACATGTTCTCGGTCCGCAACTTCGCGACGGCGGCCACACAGCGCTGCGTACGGACTATGCACTATCACTTGCGGGTCACGATGGGTGCCGTCGGCGAGTACGCCCTCGACCGCCTCGACCGCATACCGAGGCTTATCGTCTTGCCGTCGCCGCGCATCCTCAGCGAGGCCGCCTGGCAGCGCTTGCTGGAAATTGTGCGCGACGGCGCCACGCTCCTCGTCACCGGCCCCATCGACTCCGACGAGCACTGGCTGCCGGTCGAGCGGCTCGAACGCTTCGGCGTGGAAGCCACGGTCAGACCGCTGGCCCAGGAGGAGCACCTCGGTTTCGGGGACATGCTGTACCGGCTCAGCTACCGGGGGGACAAGTTCCAGCGCCTGGAGAAGTCGGTGCAGGTGCCCGGAGCGCCGGCGCGGGTAGCCGAATTTCGTGAGGGACGCGGAAGGGTTATCTGGTCGCCGCTCCCCGTCGAACTGGCAGAGCAAGTCGTCCCGACGACCGTCCTCTACCGCCACGCTCTCGCCGCGGCGAACGTCGAGCCGCTCTTCTCGCTGCAGAGACCCGACCCCGGAGTGCTGGTCTACCCGGCTGTGTATGGAGATGCCGTGCTCTACGGGATCGTCTCCGAGCTCGGCTCGTCGACAGATGTACGCCTGACCCACGCCGAGACCGGTACCTCTCTTGAATTCGCTTTACCGCCGGGGCGCGCCGCCCTCGCACTGGTGAGCCGCCGGGACAGCCGCACGCTCGGCCGCTACACACCCATCGCGAGATCCTCGGGGTAGTGGCCCGCCGCCACCAGCTCCCTTAACTGGGCCACTACGTAGGGCTTATCTTCACGGTGGGTCACCCCCAGCCAGGGACCCGGCGTGGGGATCACGCGGACCCGCATCTCGCCGCTCGCGATCAGGTCGTTCACCGAGTTGCTCAGATAGAACTCGGCGTCGCGCTCGTCGCCGTGCTCGACCAGGAAACGCTCGAACTCACGCTCAAGCAACGGGAACGCGGCCGCTGTCGCCGCCCAGAGGTTCATCGACACCGTCTCATCACCCGTCAGTTCCCGGCGCTCGCCCTGAACGGTAACGCCGCTCAGCAGGCCATCCGCTTCGCCGATCTTCTTCAGCTCGGTCACCCGTGCCAGGTAGCCGTCGCCGTCGACCTCGCAGACGGCGCGCGAGACACCACCGTGCGGGGAGAGCGTATCTCGCAGGGTGTACCCAGCAGCAGCGAACTCCGGCGCATTACAGTCAGCGAGACCGCGAAGGTGATCGGCCAGGGCCGTGAACGCGGACTCCCCGTAGAAGTCGTCGGCGTTCATCACGACGAACCGATCCAAGGTCGCGAAGCGCGCAGCGAGGGCCGCATGCCCGGTGCCCCACGGCTTGACCCGACCGACCGGGACGGAGAAGCCCGGCGGCAGGTCATTCAGCTTTTGATGCGCGAATTCGGGAGAGGGCAAGTTGCGGAACCGACCCGCCAGGCGCTCTCGAAACGCGAATTCCAGCTCGGGCCGGATCACCAGCAGGAACCGCTCGAACCCGGCCCGCGCCGCGTCGTATATCGCGTAGTCCAGCAGAGCCTCGCCGCCAGGGCCCACCGGCTCCAGCTGTTTCAGCCCGCCGTAGCGGCTGCCGATCCCAGCCGCCAGTACGATCAGCGTCAGTTGCATGTGAGGATCGTAACCCCGGCGACAACGAAATTCCACGGCCCTGTCGACCGGGAGCGGTTGACACGCGGCACGACCACAATGACGAGCGGCGAGAAGATTTAGACGCCTAAGGCGAAGAGCCCCGGGGTCGCTGACCCCGGGGCTCTTGTTCGCCTGCCAAAGGAGCGATGCTCAACTACCGCTGCGCTCTTCCTCCCACTCCTCCGGCGTCATGAACTGGAGGGTCTCCATCCCTTCCCGCTCCAGCCGCGAGTTCAGGTCGCTGAGCCTCTCCTCACCCGTCAGATCGCCGAACCGGGCCTCCGCCCCGTCCAGCTCGGCGCCCAGATTCTCCATGCGCGCCAGCTCGGAATCAGTGGGCCGCCCGGCATAACCGTTCACGGCGCCGAAAAGAGCGCCGAGCTTCTCGCGCAGCTGCTCGTCAGTCGAGAAGAGCCCCGGTTCGCCGGTTGAGACAACGCTAACTCGGAAGTCCTCCAGCTCGTCGGCATAGTCATTCAGCCGCCGGGCCGTGCCGCCGCCCACCGAGTCGGCGTGCTGGCGCGCCTGGTCGCGGAGATCGACCACCGCCTCGACCACGTAGGTCAGCCGTTCGAGCATGTCGTAGATCTGGAGGGCCGTTCGCTGCTGAAGCTGCCGGTCCTCCGGCGAATGCGGCGAGCGCGGGTCGGGTACGAGGCTGACCTCGCCTTCGTAGCTGTTGCGTCCCTTGACGATCTTGTACGTGTACGTCCCTTCCGGCACCCGCGGGCCCTCGAATACCGGCACCAGCGCGCTGGCCGCCGGGACTTTAGGCGCTGGCATCCTCATCGGCCAATCGACCCGGTTGATGCCGCGGACCTTGCCAGCGGGGATTTCGGTGATCAATTCGCCCTCCGCGTCGAACACCTCGAGCTTCATGTCACCGAAGATGTGGCGACGCGCCTGATAATAGACGATCGAGGCCGCCTCCGCGGGGTTACGGCCCACGTACTCATCGGCGCCGGGGAACCAAGGGCCCTGGCCGCCTCCGATCATCTGGACCGAGGCGCGGGTTGGCAGAATGGCCAGCTCGGCCTCCAGAACCTCCGGCGTCAGGCCACGCAACGGCGTGATGTCGTCCAGGATATAGATCCCGCGCCCGTGCGTCCCCGCGATCAGATCGTTCTCCCGCGGATGGATCGCCAGGTCGTGCACCGCCACCTTCGGGAAGTCGGCGGCGTAACGCGCCCACGACCCACCACCGTCCAGGGTGATGTAGAGCCCGAACTCGGTGCCGAGGAACAGGATGTCCGGCCGCTCCAGGTCCTCCTTCACGACGAACGTGTAGCCCTCGATGTCCTCGGTGACCAGCGACTCCCACGTCTCACCGTAGTCCCGGGTCCGGTACAGGTAGGTCGTCATGTCACCGCTGCGGTGACCGTCGAAAGTGACGTAGGCGGTCGCCCCGTCGTGACGACTCGCCTCCACGTGCGATACCCACGTATGCCTCGGCAGGCCATGGACGTTGCGCACCACGTTCCTCCAGTTCGCACCGTCGTCGCGCGTGACCTGTAGGTTGCCATCGTCGGTACCGACCCAGATCACGGTCGGGTTCACCGGCGACTCGCTGATCGTGTAGATCGTCGTGTGGTTCTCCGCCGACGTGTTATCGGTGGTCAGGCCACCCGACTCCTCCTGTTTCTGCTTCTCGGGATCGTTCGTCGTCAGGTCGTCCGACAGGCGTTCCCACGAATCGCCGCGATCACGCGTCCGATACAGGAACTGGGCCCCCATGTACAGCGTGCCGGGATTACTCTGGCTCACGTGGAGCGGCGTATTCCAGTTGAAGCGCAGCTTCGTGTCCTCCGATTCCGGATAGGGCCGGATATCCTTCGTCTCGCCGGTCGACTTCTGTAGACGCGACAGGTTGCCGCCCTGGTACTCCACGTAGATGAAGTCCGGGTCGCTCGGATCGACGAAGACGTGGAAGCCGTCGCCGCCGTTCAGTAGCGTCCAATCCGACGGCATAATGCCGCCCGACTTCCTGGAAGGGCCGACCCAGGTCCCGTTGTCCTGGAGGCCGCCGTACACGTTGTACGGGAACTCCATGTCGTAGCTGATCTCGTAGAACTGCGAGACAGGTAGACCCTTGGCGTGGCGCCAGGCGCCGCCGTGGTCGTAGGAGAAGTAGATACCGCCGTCGGTGCCGAGGATCAGCTCCTCGCTGTTCAGCGGATTGACCCACATCGCGTGATGGTCGCTATGCACGCTGCCCACGTCGAAGCCGCCGGCGCTAAACGGAGACGTGAACGACTCGCCGCCGTCGTCCGAGACCGTGAGCAGAAAGCCCGGCTTGTAGATCCGATCCGGGTTCACCGGGTCGGGCACGATGTAGGCGAAGTAGAAAGGTCGGCTCGTGACGTTCATCGACGAGTTCACTTCTTCCCACGTCGCGCCCATGTCATCCGAACGATACAACGCCGTCTCCTCCGCCTCGACGAGCGCGTAGACCCTGGTGGGCCGCGGCGGTGACACGGCAACCGCGATCCGGCCCTTGTCGCCCTCGGGCAGTCCGACCGTCAGCTCCCGCCAGGTGTCGCCGCCGTCGACCGAGCGGTAGAGCCCGCTGTTGGGGCCGCCGGAGTTGAAGAAGTACGGCCAGCGCCGAAACTCCCACATGCCGGCGTACAGGATGTTCGGCGCGTGGGGGTCCATGGAGAGATCGGAGCAGCCGGTATCTTCGTTCATGTAGAGCACCTTCTCCCAGGTCTCTCCGCCATCCTTCGTCCGGAAGACCCCGCGCTCCTGGTTCGCATCCCAGAGGTGGCCGGTGGCGCAAACGAAGACGCGGTCGCCGTTCAGCGGATCGACGGCGATCCGCGCGATGCGCTCGCTGTCCTCGAGACCCATGAACTCCCAGCTATCGCCGCCGTCGGTCGACTTGAAGACGCCGTTCCCCACCGAGACGCTGTTGCGGACCCAGGTCTCGCCGGTCCCGACCCAGACGACGTCGTGGTTCGACGGGTCGATCTTGACCGCGCCGATCGACATCGTATGGTCGTCGAAAACCGGCTCGAACCGTAAGCCCCCGTCCCTCGATCTCCAAACACCGCCGCTCGCCGACCCGATGTATATGGTGAGCGGGTACTCGGGAACCGCGTCCATCGCCGCGATCCTGCCGCTCATCGTCGACGGCCCGATCGCCCGCGCCCGCAGACCGCCGAACGTGGCTGATTCGATCTTCACCTGGGCGTCCGCCACCGCGGGCAGCGCCGCCAGCACCGCCAGGGTCACGCAACTCCGCCAGGCATATTCCAGCCGGGTACGCATCGTGACACTCCTTCTCCCGTTTATGACTGCAGTGATCCTTCCCTCACAAGAAGAAGGCCAGCTTCATTGCTGGCCCTCTTCACTCTTCTCCGGCATAACGAACAGCGAGTCCCCCAGCTCGACGTTCAGTTCAATGAGATCGATAGTCACCGCCTGACCCGCCGGAGCACCCTTAGGCCGAGCTTCGATCGAGTGCGCGATCATCAGGCCACCGACCTCTTTGTAGTCGCTGACGATCGTCTCGAACTCTACCGTGCGGCCCTGCACCTCCCGAACGCCCTCCATCCTGATCGGGATGAAGTATTCGGCATCGAGGTAGTAGTACTGGACGCTGCCACTCTTCATCGTGACCTTGAGCTTGTACGCCTGCGTCCCTTCCGTCTCCTCCTGGCCGAGTAGCTCGACCGTGTGCCCGGATTCCTCCCAGCCGACCAGCGGGCCGTCGACGTCGGCCGTCTCCCACAGGTCCTCCGCCTGGTCGTCCGGCACTTCCTCCGGATCCGGGTTGCCCATGAACGGCATTACCTGCCAGGCGGTCTCGCCGTCATAGGCCTGAACGCCCGTAATACCTTGGAACACGAACTCGATGCGAGCCATGTTCGGGCGTTTGGCCATCACCGTGAACGGCGCCTCGATACCCATGCCGCCCATCATCATCTTGCCGGTCATCTTAATCGACTGTACAGACTGCCAGGCCTCCAGGCCGCCGATCGCCTCGTAGTAATTGTTCAAGACCTCGTCGAGGTCCTGGGCCTGTGCCGGCGCGGCCAATACCGCCACGACAGCCAGCGCTGCCAGCTTCTTCAGCATGAGAAATCCTCCTGGTTTGGTGAACTGAGGCACACAAGACGGCCCCGCCCCTGCAGGAGGCTTCGCCGCTCGTGGGTCCGAATGCTCCTGTTGTCGGCTGGTATGATGCCGGTCAACGGGCCCGGGGGCAACCGCTGGGAATTCGAGAATCCTCGACTGACTCGGCATGCTGAACACTGCGTCGTCGACGTCCACGGTGAGCTCGATCGTCTCGATCATGAGCCAACCCTACGGGGTGCTGTGGCCGTCAAAGTAGTGTGACACGAGCCCAAAGCCCCAAGACATCAACGACAGGCGAAACATGACCCGGCAAGACATGACCTTAGGTCTCGCCCGGATTCCGCTCGCCCTGGCGGCCCTTTTGGTGGCGTGCAGCGGGGCGAGCGGACCCGCCGTTCACGAATGGCAGGCCGCCTACGACACGATCGGTGACACGATCGTGGTGCGGACGGAGAGCGGGAGTGTCTGGGGCGATACAGCCGGACTGGTCACCGACCTTACGATCGGTCGGTTCGAGGGCCCCGACGAGTACATGTTCGGCCAGGTACGCTCGCTGGCCGTGGCGGCGGACGGTTCCATCTACGCCTTTGACAGCCATGCGATGGAGTTGAGGAAATACGGACCCGACGGCACCTATCTGGGAACGTTCGGCCGCGAGGGTGGCGGCCCCGGCGAGTACAAACGCCCCGACGGCGGGCTCGCCGTGCTCTCCGACGGCCGAGTCGTGCTTCGCGATCCGGGCAACACCCGGCTGACAGTCTACTCCGGCGACGGCGAATACCTGGAGGGCTGGCGGATTCGGGGCAGCTTTAACACCTCGCGCCGGCTTTACCGCGACACAGCCGACGCCGTCTATACATTGATCCTTCTGGACCCACACGCCGCCGTTGTCGACTGGACCGTTGGTCTCGTGCGATACTCCAGCGACGGCCTGATCGGAGACACGCTGGCCGCTCCGATCTACGACTTCGAGCCTCCGCGACTCGTCGCCCAGCGACGGACCGACGACGGCGTGAGCACCAGCGTCAACTCGGTGCCGTTCAGCCCCGACGATTTCTGGACCTTCAGCCCCTTGGGCTATATGGTAGGCGGCCTCTCCACGCGCTACGCCATCGATCTTTTCGTCGCGCCGGGCCGCGTGCTGCGCATCGAGAAAGTCGATTGGGAACCCGCGCCCGTATTGACCGCAGAAAAAGAGGAGCGTGAGCGTATCTCGACGGCGAACGCGCGAAGCACCCAGCCCAACTGGCGTTGGAACGGGCCTCCCATCCCCGATACCAAGCCGCCCTACGCCGGAGCCTACATCGGAGAGCACGGCCGCATCTGGGTCCGGCTCCATCAGGAGGCCTACCAGATCGAGAAGGCGGAACCCGAGCGGGAGCTCGCTCCCGGCGAGACACCCGAGCGAACCTGGTTCGAGCCGGTCGTCTTTGACGTCTTCGAGCCAAACGGCCGCTACCTGGGGATGGTCCGCGCGCCGGACGGCTTCTCCAACTACCCGACGCCGGTTATCCGCGGCGACACCGTCTGGGCGGTGGTGCGCGACGACCTCGACGTACCGTACATAAAGCGCTTCCACATCGAGCACGGGCGCGAAACGAACTAGAGAGCGAGGCTGATGAATATACGAGGGCGGGCAGCAGACGTTTTGCGCGGCTCAGCGATCGCCGCTCTGACCGCCGCACTGGCCGCCGCACTGGCCGCATGCGCCGGCGGCTCCGGCTCGCCCGAAGCCCACGAGTGGCGAGCCAGCTACGACACCATCGGCGACACGCTGATCGTGCGGACCGAGAGCGGGAGTGTCTGGGGCGATACCGCTACCCTGGTCGCCGACCTGACGATCGGCCAGTTCGAGGGCCCTGACGAGTACATGTTCGGCCGGGTGCGATCGCTCGCCGTCGCTTCCGACGGTTCGATCTACGCCTACGACGAGCACGCAAAGGAGCTACGCAAGTACACAGCCGACGGCACCTACGTCGCGACGTTCGGGCGCCAGGGCGGCGGCCCCGGCGAATACGAGGAACCCGACGGCGGCCTAGCGATTCTGCCGGATGGCAGAATCGTGTTGCGCGACCCTGCGAACGCCAGATTCAGCGTCTTCTCCCCCGAGGGCGAGTACCTCGACGGCTGGCGGATCCGTGGTGGTCTGCACACCTCGCGACGCCTCTACAAGGACACCGCCGGCAACGTGTACACGCTGCTGCTGCTGAACCTCGAGGGTGCCATCGAGGATTGGACGACCGGCCTGGTTCGCTACGGACCCGACGGCGCGCCGGGCGACACCATCGAGCCACCGGAGTACGCTTACGAGACCCCCGAGATCCGGGCGAGCGACGAGGAGGGGGACCACTTAATGTCCAGCTGGGTTCCCTTCACCCCCAAGGATTCCTGGGCCTTCAGTCCGCTGGGCTATTTCGTGGCCGGCGTCTCAACCAGCTACGCCATCGACCTGCATATCGCGCCGGACAGAGTACTGCGAATCGCGCGGGCCGACTGGCAGCGGGTGCCCGTCAAGCCGGGTGAGAAAGCTGAGCACGAGCGCATCGAAACGGCCGGAATGCGCCGGCTCGATCCCGGCTGGCGCTGGAACGGCCCACCAATCCCCGACACCAAGCCGCCTTACGAGCACTTCTTCGTCGGCGAAGACGGTCGGATCTGGGTCCGGCTATACCAGGAAGCTCACAAGATCGAGACAGCCGAGGATTACGTCGGCGAAGATGAGCCGGGCCGGATCCCCGAGCCCACTTGGATCGAGTCGGTGGCCTTCGACGTCTTCGAGCCCGACGGCCGCTACCTGGGTATGGTACGCGCGCCGGACGGCCTGGCGACCTATCCCACGCCGGTCGCCCGCGGCGACACCCTGTGGGCGGTGGTGGAGGACGAGCTGGACGTGCCGTACATCGTACGTTTCATAATCGACCACGCCGCAGGCGGTTCGAGCTAGCCGCTACCCTCCGATTCGCCGTGTGCGATCCTCGGCCACCACTCTTCGAACTGAAAGCGGTCCGGGTTACGGTGGCAACTTCGGCACGTATCCTCGTCGGGTACTCTACCGCCGGCCGCCACGAAACCTTCGCGGTCCGACATGATGGCCGGATCTCGGTATAGCGAGCCCGGCCCGTGGCAGGCTTCGCAGCCAACACCCTCGCCCACTTCGAACGTGCCGGCGAACAGAGCATCGGGGTCCTGCGCGGCGGTGCTGTGACAAAGTAGACAGCGACCGTCCCCGCGGGGATTCTTCATGTCCTGGAAGTACGGCCGCTGCAGGGCGAGGAAGAGGGACCAGTCGGTGGCCAGCCGCCAGTAGGCGGCGGCGTGCCGGCTGCTGATCCACCGCAGGTACGGGTTGCCATGCGCCTCGCCGAGGTGACACGCCCGGCATTCCTTCGACCCTACGTACTGCGGATGATTCCGCCTACTGCCCCGCACCGCGCGCCGCAGGAATTGCACTTCGATCTCCCGCACTGCACCCGCTTCGTCGCGGTTGAAGACAACGCTCCAAGGCTCCGAGCGGCAGTAGAAGGAATCCGGCCCCGTGGGATACATCTCGTCGGCCCCGAAGTCCTTTAACTTCAGCACCTCGCCTGCCACCCAAACCTTGAAGTGAAAGTCTTCACTCACATCGTAGAGGCCCTGATACTCGTACAGTTTCGCCGCCTCGATCTCCACCGCTGGCGGCCGCTGGAACGAGTACTCGGCGGGCAGCTTGCCGGCGTTGTCCCGCTTACCCGCATCGGCGCCCGCCGCGAGCAGCAGCTCCACCAGCTCCGGCTGACCGGCGCGATACGCCACGTGTAGAGTCGTCCAGCCTTCCCGGGTCGCCGCGTCGGGATCGGCGCCGCGCGCCAGCAGCAGCTCCGCCACCTCGCGGCAACCGCGCCGTGCCGCGACATGGAGCGGCGCCCGTCCCCACTGGTTCTGCACAGCGATATCGGCGCCCGCCTCGAACAGCAGTTCCACCATGTCGGGACGATCGTAGTGACAGACGCGATGCATGACCGTGCCGCCGTCGAACCCTACTCCATTCACGGGCGCGCCCGCCGCCACCAGCTGCCGAAAGATGTGCCAGTGCTCGCCGGTCGCTGCCCAATCCAGCGCCGTCATCCCCAGGGCGTCGGTGGCGCTGACGAGATCCGGGTCGGCTTCCAGCGCCCTGCGGACCGCGTTCTCGTCCCCGCGCCGCGCGGCGGCGACAAACTCGCGAGCCCCTTGCGCACAAACGGGGACAGCGGCAAGCAGCGCCCAAGCTGCCAATGCGATGATCGCTACGCTCTTCTTCATGTTCGATTCCCTCGCCCGGTTTCCACAATGCCGGACGGGGCCATCGACCCGAGTCGGCCGGCGGCCCCGTCATCGGCTCCGACTTCTTTCTGCCTACTGCGTGCCGCCGATCTCGGGCACCGGGCCCAGCACGTCCTCTATAGTGAGATTATTGATCGGCCCCAGGTCGAGCGCCCTGATGCCCTCCTCGATCGTCGCGCGATCGCCCACGACGATGACCGCCATCTGGTCGGGTACGATGTACTTCTGCGCCACGCTCTGCACATCCGCCTGCGTGATCCCGAGGATGCGCTCGACGTACTCGTTGAAGTAGCCGTCCGGCAGGTCGTAGAGCTCTAGCTGCGTGAGCTGCCCGGCGATCCCCGCCACCGTCTGGAAGCGGCTGGGGAAGCGGAGCGCCACGAAGTTCTTCGCCCGCTCGAGCTCTTCTTCGGGCACCGGCTCCAGTATGCCGTTCAGCTCCTTCATGAACTCGGTGAGCGCCGCGTCGGTTACCGCCGTCTGCACGGCGGAGCTGGCCCGGAAGGGTCCGGCCAGCTGTGCGAAGTCGAAGTAAGAACCGGCGCCGTAGGTGTAGCCATGCTCCTCGCGCAGGTTCTGGTTGAGCCGCGAGGTGAAAGAGCCACCGAGGATCGTGTTCATCACGACGATCGCGTAGTAGTCGTCGGTCAGCCGCGGCACGCCGATACGGCCGATGCGGATCTCCGACTGCGCGGCGCCCGGCTTATCCACAAGATAGACATCGCGGCTCGTCACCTGCTCCGACTCGGGCCAATCGATCGACGGGATGCGGCCGCGCTCCCAGCCGCCGAACAGCGTCTCGAGCTTGGGCCTCATCTCGTCCATAGTCACGTCGCCCACCACGACGAAGAAGGCGTTGTTGGGTCGGAAGTACACCTCGTGCCAGCGCTCCAGATCACCGACCTCCATTGCCTTCACCGCGTCCGGGTAGCCGATAGCCGGGTGACCGTACGGATGATCGGGGTACAGCGTCCGGTCGAAGATCACCGACGCGATGGCCCGCGGCTCGTCCCGCGCCTGCAGCATCTGGTTCAGTCGTTCCAAGCGCTTCCGTTCCAGCTCCTCACCCGGGAAGTCGGGCTCCAGCGCCACGGCGGCCATGAGCTCCAGTGCAGGGTCCAACCGGCTGAGCGGCGTGTGCAACGACACCGTCGTCTGGTGGCCGCCCGCCCGCACCGACAGCCGCGCCCCCAGAAAGTCGATCTCGTCGGCCAGTTGCAGCGCGTCGCGGCCACCGGCGCCCTCGTCCATCATGTCGGTCGCCATGCTGGCCAGCCCGATCATGTCCTGCGGGTCGGACGCGTAGCCCGCTCCCACCACCAGGTTCACCTGCACGAGCGGCACGTTGTGCTTCTCCAGCATGATCACGCGGGCGCCGTTCGACAGCTCGGCCCGCTGAATCGCCGGCAGTACCAGCGCCGGCGGCGGCCCCAACTCCGGCGGCGCACTCCGATCCGGCACCTGCGCCCCCAACTCCGACGCGAAAAGCACGACGCCAACCGCAACCCCCACCAATACCCTCATACTCCTACTCCTAATCGTACTCGTAATCGTAATCGTGCTCGTAATCGCACTCGTAATCGTGCTCGTAACGTTCCCCATGTTTCGCATCTCAAGAACTCCCCGTCTCGCCGTCACTCAGTCCGTCTTCGGCTTCATCCCCTCGGACGCCAACTCCGTCTGCCCTTCCGGCACCACGCTCAACACCACGCGCCCGTCATCCCGCAACCACGTCTGCGCCGCAGCCTGGATGTCGGCGGGATCGAGCGCCATGTAGCGCGCCAGGTCCTCGTTGAAGTAGTCCGGGTTACCCGTGTAGATGTAGAACGCGTTCAGTCGGTCAGCCTTGCCGCCGAAGCCGCCGATCCGCTCCAGCCCGTCCAGTCGGCTGCCCTCGAGCTGGTTGAGCACCCGCTGCACCTCCCGAGCGCTGGGCGGCTCCGCCTTGATTCGGTCGATCTCCTCTTGGATCACCTGCTCCAGCTCGTCCAGGTCATGGCCGGCCCGCGCCGTCGCCACGATCGCGAAGCTCGAGCCCAGCTCGCCCGAGCCCTGGTAGGCGGAGACGTTCTGGGCGATCTGCAGCTCGTAGACCAGCCGCTGATAGAGCCGCGACGTCTTGCCGCCGGCCAGCACGTCGCCCAGCACATCCAGCTCGGCATCGCCGGGCGTGTAGTACGCCGGCGAGTGCCACGACATGTAGAGTCGCGGCAGCGAGACCCGGTCCTCGTGGACCAGCCGCTTTTCCTCCGTCAGGAAGGCGACGGTCGCGTCGGCCGGCGGTACCGGCGGACCTGCGGGCACATCGGCGAACCACTTCTCGACCATCACTCGTGCCTCCGCGACGTCGATATCGCCGGCGATGGAGAGGCTGGCGTTGCTCGGGCTATAGTAGGTCGAGAAGAACTCGACCACGTCCTCGTAGCTGGCCGCCGACAGGTCCTCCTGCGATCCGATCGTCGGCCAGTGATACGAGTGCTCCGGCGGATACATGTTCTCGCGAATGATCAGCGAGGCCATGCCGTAGGGCCGGTTCTCGTACGACTGGCGGCGCTCATTCTTCACGACGTCACGCTGCCCGTCCACCTTCTCCGGCGACATGGCGTCGAGCAGGTAGCCCATGCGATCCGATTCGAGGAAGAGCGCCAGCTCCAGCGCGTTGCTGGGGATGTCCTCCCAGTAGTTCGTGCGGTCCGGGTTCGTCGACCCGTTGTTGTTGCCGCCCGCCGCCTCGAGCCAATTGTCGAAGGCGCCCTCGGGCACGTGCCCCGAGCCTTCGAACATGATGTGCTCGAACAGGTGAGCGAACCCGGTGCGACCCGGCTTCTCGCGCCCCGAGCCCACGTGGTAGTAGACGTTCACGCTCACCGTGGGCGTCGTGTGATCCTCGTGCAGGATCACGTTCAGCCCGTTGGGGAGCACGAACCGCTCGTACGGTACGACGAGCCGCGTGTCCTCCTGCGCATATCCCGCGGTGGCGCACAGCAGGACGAAGATCGGTAAAACGCGTCGCATCCTTCGTCTCCTGGATTCTTGGGTCTGTGATGGCAGTTCCAGCGTCGCCGCTCCGGCGCCGCTCTGAGGATTAGACCCACAGGGGCACCGGAGCGTTGCCGGACAGATTGGGGCACTTCGGGCCGGGATGCCAGGGCGGGACAGGGAGGGCGCGGCGATGGGCCGCGAGCGGACATTTGGAGCGCGGTGGCCCGTCATGGATCTCGGCCCGGCGCAGCGCGACATGAAGCGAGGGCCCATCGCCGTGCCCGACCCCCACCGCGGCCAACCCTACTCCAGCTTGTACTTCTCGATCAGGCGGTTGAGGCGCGGCCGTGAGACACCGAGGATCTCCGCCGCCCGCGCCTTGTGACCGCCGGTAGCGGCGAGCACGCGGACGACGTGCTCCTTCTCGGTCTCGTCCAGTGTGGGCAGGTGGGCCGGCGATTCAGCAGGCACCTCGGCGATCGCCAGGTGCTCCGGCCGGATCACGTCGCCGGTGGCGAGCACGACCGCCCGGGTGAGGCAGTTCTCCAGCTCGCGCACGTTGCCCGGCCAGCGGTGGCGCATCAAAGAGTCCATCGCCTCGCGCGAGATTACCTGCGGCTCGTGGTGCAGCGTACGGCTGGCCCGCTTCACCAGATGCTCGGCTAGGGCCGGCACGTCGTCGAGCCGTTCGCGGAGCGGCGGTACCGCGATCTCGACGACCCGCAGTCGGTAGTAGAGGTCCTCGCGGAAGCGGCCGTCGCCGATCAGCTCCTCGAGGTTGCGGTGCGTCGCGGCGATGACCCGCGCCTCGCTGCGCTCCGGCCGCTCGCCGCCCACCGGGTAGTACTCGTGGTCCTCCAGCACGCGCAGCAGCTTGCTCTGAAACTCGATCGACGTGTCGCCGACCTCGTCGAGGAAGATCGTGCCGCGGCCCGCCAGCGCGAAGCGGCCTCGGTGGTCGGCGATCGCACCGGTGAACGCGCCCTTCACGTGACCGAACAGCTCCGACTCGAGCAGCGTCGGCGCGAACGCCGTGCAGTTGACCGGGATGAACGGCTCCGCCGCGTCGGACGAGTTGAAGTGGATCGCTCGCGCGATCACTTCCTTGCCCGTCCCCGTTTCGCCGCGGATCAGAACGTTGGCGCGGTTGGCGGCCGTTTGGCCGACCAGCTTGTAGATCTCGATCATCCGCGGATCGTGACCCACCAGCTCGTCCAGCTTGTAGGCGCTCGCCATTTCCTCGGCGGCGCGCCGCGCCCGCTCTCGCGTGCGTCGGTCCTCGAAGACCTTCGCCAGCACGCGCCGCAGGTCGTGCAGGTCGAGCGGCTTGACCAGGAAGTCGTGCGCGCCCTCGCGCATCGCCGTGACAACGGTCGGCATGTCGTCGTAGGCGGTCATCAGGATGACGTCGACCGAGGGCGCGCGCTCGCCGAGCAGCTTCAGCAGGGCGAGCCCGTCGAGCCCGGGCATCCGCACATCGGAGATCACGACGTCGGGCAGCCGCTCATCTATTATAGAGAGCGCGCGCTCGGCATCTTCCGCCATGCGCACCTCGGTGGTGTCGTCGGTTAGCGCCTCGGAGAGCGACTCACGGATCGTGGCGTCGTCGTCGACGACCAGGACGTGTCTCATGGAGTTGGGGTCGAGTTCTCGCGGCAGGCCGTCGGCCTCACCTCGCAGCAGCCAACTGCAATACCGTGAGCAGGCTGCCCACCTTCACGACGATCGGCTCGTCCGGGTTGGGTAGCTGATCGAGGGTGAATTCGGCGCACAGGATGTAGTAGCACTCTGATTCCCAGGGCTGCATCTGCCAGATGCAGTATTTTGGGTCGTCGGGGGTCCCCCGGCACGGCGCTCCCCGCGGCGCGTCCGGCCAGCATCGAACGTTACTGCGCCTGACCCGCGTGGGCGCGAGCGGTGTTCCGTCGCCGGTCCACAGCCTGAGCCCGGCCGCATCCCAGCTCCGAACCTCGCCGCCCGGCGCCGCGATCTGCATCTCCACCACCGCACGGACGCCACCCGCCCCCGAATCCACCGCCAACCACAGCCAATCGGCATGGGCATGGAATTGCGGATCCTTCACCGGCCGGCCCGCAGTGTCGTACACCATGGGCATGGAACAGCCCGCGGCGGCGGCCAGCAGCAGGATCGGCGACAGCCAGTAGCTCTTCATAATGGGC
>JABAOC010000079.1_pt2 | contig 38209 bp, 33 predicted proteins | sample 7062161 | NCBI WGS metagenome assembly JABAOC01 (sample SAMN14538625, study PRJNA623070) | marine sediment metagenome | biome: marine biome [ENVO:00000428]; feature: marine pelagic biome [ENVO:01000023]; material: deep marine sediment [ENVO:00002113] | place: India: Gulf of Khambhat ... | reverse complement strand
CCGGTGGCCATAGCGAGGGAGAAACACCCGATCCCATCCCGAACTCGGTAGTTAAGCCCCTCAGCGCCGATGGTACTGCGGGCGCGAGCCCGTGGGAGAGTAGGACGCCGCCGGCCCTATCATCCGCAACGCCGCTAGACGCCCTCGCGTGTAGCGGCGTTTCTCGTATCGAACCTTGAACGTCGAACCTCGAGCCTATCCCTCGGAGTTCAAGGTCCGATGTCCGATGTTCGATGTTCAATTGACACCTCAGGGCTGCCCCCCCTATCCTTATTTCTGGCAATAGCTTACAGCAGGAGACGTTATTGGACAGCAACCTCGACCAAGAGGCGCGCGCTCGGTTCCGCTGCGGCTACGTCGCCCTGGCCGGACGTCCCAACGTCGGCAAGTCGACCCTGCTCAACGCGCTGGTCGGCGAGCACCTGAGCATCGTCTCGTCGAAGGCACAGACGACGCGGGAACGCGTCTCGGGCATCTTGACCACGGAAGACTACCAGGTCCTCTTCATCGACGCGCCCGGTCTCATTGAGCCACGCTACGAGCTGCAGGAGGCGATGCGCTGGGCTGCCGGTGCGGCGCTCGACGAAGCTGATGTCGTAGCCTTCATCGTCGATGGCACGAAACCCGACACGATCCCGGACGCGGAGAGCAGCGATCTGATCGGCCTACGTTCGGTACCGACGATCGTCGCCATCAACAAGAGAGACCTGCTCGATGCAGCAAGCGAGGCACGACTAATCGAAGAGGTCGAGGTGCGGGGTTGGAATGCGATTTCAGTGTCGGCAAAGACGGGAGAGGGGCTGGATGATCTGTTGGGATATGTCGTCCCACTCCTGCCGGAATCACCGGCCCTCTTCCCCGAGGACGATAGCGCCACTCAGTCGCTAAGGTTCTTCGCCGAAGAGTACGTGCGAGAAACCTGCATGGAAACGTACAGGGAAGAGATCCCGTATAGCGTCATGTGCAGGGTCGACGAGTTCCGCGAGGAACGGGACCCGGTCTTCATAAGAATCGTCATTTACGTGGAGAAGGAGAGCCAAAAGGGGATAATCATCGGTCGCGGCGGCTCGGCGATCAAGAAAATCGGCGAGCTGTCGCGCAGGAAGATCGAGAACCTCATAGGCCGCCAAGTCTATCTCGAGCTGCGAGTAAAGGTCCTCGCAGGGTGGCGGCGCAAGCGGGCCAGCTTGCGCCAACTGGGCTTCGCGCTGCCACCGCCCTCAAAAGGTGGACACAACTCGAACCAGGGTTAAGATAAGTAGACATGGGAAACGAAACGTTCGACGAGTCGTTGCTGGAGATACTGGCCTGCCCGAAGTGCGTTGGCAAACTGGAATACCGGCCGGAGGAAGCCGTCTTTCTGTGCAATGCCTGCCGGCTCCGGTACAGAATTGACGACGGTATCCCGGTGCTGTTGATAGATGAGGCTGAACCTTTCTAACGCCGCTGCACTCGCCACTCTGGCAGCACTGGCTGGCCCGTCCTTCTCGGCGGCCCAGGAGCCGCCGACCGGAGGCGCTCCGTCCGAGGGTGCGGAGTTCCTTCTGCTGCCCGTTGGGGCCCGTGCCGTCGGTATGGGTGGCGCCGTAACCGGAATGCGCGGAATCGGTGAGCTCGTACTCTGGAACCCCGCCGGCGTAGCGAGCATGGCAGACCGTCGGCTGCTGTTTAACCACAGCGAGTCGGCGTTCGACACCAGAAGTGATGTACTCTCGCTTGCCTGGCCGATGCGTTCCATAGGCACGTTCGGTCTCACCTACTACCTGGTCGACTACGGAGAGCTTACGAGCACCGACCCCGGCGGCTCAGTGACCGGCACGATCAACTTCCGCAATCAAGAATTCCTGGTCACCTATGCGACCCGGATCGCAGGGCCGTTAGAGTTTGGCATTAACTACAAGCTGATCCAGCTGATTTTCCGCTGCGACGGCGTATGCGCCGGAACGCAGTCGTTTACGCGCACGACCCATGCGTTCGATTTTGGGCTGATTTGGGACGGGGTCGCAGGCGTGCCGCTGTCACTAGGCGGATCGCTACGCCACCTCGGGTTTCCACTGCAGGGCGAGGACGAAGACGATCCGTTGCCGACCCGTGTGCGCGTGGGAATTGCCTACCAGGCGCTTTCTGCGTTTACTGCAGATTCCTTAGTAACGCTCGTCCTGACCTTGGACCTCGAAGACCAGACGAGGGACCTCGGCGCCCCCGAGGTGATGATCGGATCGGAATTCGGAGTTACCGATCTCTTCTTCATAAGGGCGGGTTACGCCTTCCTGGACACCGGATTCGGTGGGCCGACGCTCGGCTTGGGAGTCACCTACGATTGGTTCTACCTCGATCTCAGTCGTGGGTTCGACGAGATTAGTTCGGCGACCGGTGAAGACGCCGTGCAGGTGAGTTTCGGCATAATCTTCTAGCGCCCTGGCGGACGGCGACGAAGTCGCCGCCCTCTCCGCTGGGCCATTTCTTCATGCTCGAGAAAGAGTCCATCATCCGCTATCTGCGCGAGCGCGCCCAACGGCCCGTGCGGCTGAAGGAGATTGCCCGAGCGCTGGAGGTCGATGCCCGCGAGTACCGCCGGCTCAAGCGGTTACTTCGTCAGCTGGAAGAAGCCGGCGAGGTCTATCGCGTGCGGCGTCGCCGCTATGCGCTTCCCGATCGCATCAACCTAGCCGTGGGACGCCTGCAGGTGATTCGTGCCGGGCACGGGTTCGTGATCCGCGAGGATGGCGGCGAAGACGTGTTCGTCGCGTCTTCACAGCTGAAGGACGCCTACGACGGCGACCGCGTCGTAGTACGTGTCGAGCGCCGGCGGCGCGGCCGCAAACCGGAGGGAACTATCGTCAGGGTCCTGGAACGCGCTCGCACTAAGGTGGTCGGTGTGTACCACCGGTCGGGTCGCTATTCCTACCTCGTGCCGCTCGAAAGCGCTATCCACCGCGACGTCTTCATACCAGCGAGGGCCGGCGGCAAAGCGGGAGACGGCTTCATCGTGGTGGCGCGTATCGTCGATTGGGGCAGCGACCATCACGACCCGGTGGGCGAGGTCGTCGAGATCCTCGGTCGACCAGGTGAGCCCGGCGTCGATGTGCTGGCGATCGTTCACTCCCACGAGTTGCCGGCCGAATTCCCTCGAGATGTGCTGGACGAGGCCGAGAAAGTGAGAGCAGAATTCGCTGGCCGAATCGCACTAGGAGAGCGAACCGACTTCCGCGGGACGCTGACCTTCACCATCGACCCCGCCGACGCCAAGGACCACGACGACGCAATCTCCATCGAGCGCCTGGCCTCGGATCGCTGGCGCGTTGGCGTTCACATCGCCGACGTCTCGCACTTCGTCCCCGACGGCTCACGCGTCGACAAGGAAGCGCTCAACCGAGGAACCAGCGTGTACCTCGTCGATCGCGTATTGCCGATGCTGCCAGAGCCGCTCTCCAGCGACCTCTGTTCGCTAATGCCCGACCAGGACCGCATCACGCTGTCGGTTTCTCTCGAACTGAGCTCGGCGGCCGAGGTCACTTCGGTCAAGTTCACCGACGGTGTGATACGCAGCCGCTACGCGTTGACCTACGAAGAAGCGCAGCAGATAATCGATGGCGAGCGCACGGCCGATGAGGAGCTGCGCGAATCACTTCGAGACCTGCGTAGCCTGGCGCTCCGCCTCCGCGAGCGACGGCAGGCACGTGGAGGCCTCGACTTCGATCTGCCGGAAGCACGCGTGATAGTCAACTCGGCCGGTGAACCGACCACCGTGCAGCGTATCCTGCGACTCGACAGTCACCGGCTGATCGAGGAGTTCATGATCCTCGTTAACGAGTCGGTGGCGCGATCCGTGGAGAGCAGGGGAGCGCCCTTCATCTACAGAGTGCACGAGGCGCCCGAGCCCGACCGGCTCGAACGGTTGCGCGAGTTCATAGCCGGTTTGGGGCTCAAGCTGGCGCGAGACGCAGACACGACGCCCCGCGCCCTGCAACGCCTACTCACCAGCGTCGAAGGCCGGCCCGAGGAGCCCGTCGTCTCGACCCTCGTGCTGAGGAGCATGAAGCAGGCGCGCTACAGCGCCGAGCGGGCAGGACACTTCGGTCTCGGGTCCCCGGCGTACACCCATTTCACCTCGCCGATCCGCCGCTACCCAGACCTCGTGGCACACCGGATCGTCCGCCTGGCGCTACTGGAAGGGCGTGCCGTACCCGAAGAACTGGCGGATCAGCTGGGTGCGACGGCCCGACACTCGTCGGCCCGGGAACGTCAGGCGATGGAGGCCGAGCGAGAGTCGGTGGAGCTCAAGAAGATGGAGTACCTCGAGCGGCACCTGGGCGACGTGTTCGATGGAACAATAAGCGGTGTAACATCTTATGGTATGTTCGTGCTGCTCGACGACGTCCTCGCCGAAGGGCTGGTCCACGTCAGCCAACTGGCAGACGACTACTACCATTTCCTCGAGGAAGAGTACGCCCTGGTCGGTGAGCTCAAACGGCGGCGCTTCCGGCTAGGCGACCGGGTCAAGGTCCAGGTAGTCAAGGTGAATCGCGCGGTCCGAGAGCTGGACCTGGGCCTCCACGAGTGACGTTGGAACAGGTCGATCCCCCGGGGTTACAGAGCCCTAGACGGGGTAATCAGGCCCTAGTAAGTTCAGCAGGTTAGTGTTGGGTAGGCGACTAATCACTTCGCGATCATGCCGCTACCACCGGTAATCGTATACTATTCCTCCGCCGAATCACCACCGCCACAGGGCCTATCGGACCATGTGGCCGGACGGGAGTCTAGGGTGGTAACGGCCCGGTCCGCAGTTGACGTGCTGGCCACGGTCAACCGGGGGCATCCGGCGCTAGTGGTCCTGGACGGCGATGGAGAGATCGCGGAAATCTGCGAGCTGATACGCAGCCTCAGGTCGGACCCGTTCAGCGCCATCGTGCCGGTAATAGTGTGGTCGGATAAAGCGGGGATCGAGATCATCGAGCGGGTCCTCGATGCCGGGGCCGACGACTTCCTTCAGCACACCATGGACCAGCGCGAGAAGCTTCTGCGGTTGAACACGGTCGTCCGACGTGCGGAGCGGGACGTGGGAGTCCACCCAACGACACGCCTGCCAGGTACCGCGATGATCGAACGGGACATCGGAGCCCGCCTGGCTGCGGAAGAAGATTTTGCGGTCTGCTACGCCGACATAGACAATTTCAAGGAATTCAACGACCGTTACGGCTACCACCACGGCGATCGCGTGATCTTCTTGGTCTCGAAGATCCTCCGCGATGTGGTGAAGGCTTTCGCTCCGTCGGGCTTCATCGGCCATATCGGTGGTGATGACTTCATCTTCAACGTATCGCTGGATATTTTCGAAGTGTGTTGCCGAGAGACCATCTCGATCTTCGATACGCTCATACCCTTCCAGTATTCCGAAGAAGACAGACGCGCTGGCTTTTTCTGGGGTAAGGACCGTCGCGGACAACTGCACCGCATCCCCCTGATGACGCTTTCAATCGGTGTCGTCACGAATTCCGACAAGTGCTTCACCCATACTGCCCAAGTCGGTGAGCTGGCAACAGAGATGAAGGCCTACGCGAAGACCAAGCAGGGCTCGATCTTCGTAGTCGATCGTCGTCACGGTCAACGTGACCCCCTTGGCGGCCAGTCGACGGAACTGACGACGGAAGCCATGAAGGAAGGACCATGAACGTCTCCTGCCCACAGTGCAAAACCGTATTCCGAGTCGACCCCCGCAAGGTGCCAGCCGAAGGCGTCCGCGCACGCTGCTCGGTATGTGGAGGCGTTTTCGAGGTCGTAGCGGAAGGGAAGCAGGTGGCCGTCGCCGCCCAGCCCGCCGTCGCAGCTCCCGGGCCGGCAGCCGCTCCGCCACCTCCTCAGGCGGCAGTTCCCGATACGCCGGCTGCGCCTCCACCGCCTGCACCCGAGCCGGCCCCGGAACCGGCGATCGCGGCTCCACCGCCTCCGCCGCCAGAACCGCCGCCGCCGGCACCGCAAGCGGAAGCTCCGGCTACCGGTAAGCCGTTCGGGCAGCCTGATCCGGAGTCACGCGCCCGCCGCCTGGCCCGTGCGCTGATCTCAGACGTCGCCGCCTATCACCCGGAGCGACTCGAGATCGGGTTGCGTGAGGGGCGCTTGAAAGAGCTCTTCCAGGAAGAGCTCAGAAAGTCGTGGCAGGAGTACGTTGAGCAGGTCGGAATCGAGGTCGCTAAGAGCACACCCTACTTCCGGGATGCGCTCAACGAGATCCTCGCCAAGGGCAAGAAGGTCTTCTGACCAGGGGCCACCGGGCAGTCGCACGTGGCTCGACGCGCCGCAGTGCCTGATGCGGCCACGACGGGCCGACAGGTTGACCGCGCCTGGGTCGGTCGGATATCTTTCACAGGGAGCTGGGGCCGTCCGCTCGGGCGGCCTTATCGTTTGTGGTGAATGAACTTAGAACGATTACTGACAGTAGATCGTCAAGAGGAAAGGTAAGGTCATGGCGGTAGCGACTGAGCTGGGCCTACTCAAGGAGCTGCGAGAGCGACTCGAGGAGCTCAGGGGGTATCTTTGACGTAGAGGGTAAGCGGCGCCAAGCTCGCGCTCTGGAAGGGCAAACGACAGCACCCGGCTTCTGGGAGGATGCCGACGCGGCGCGCACGGTGATGCAAGAGCTCAACGAGCTCAAGAGCTGGATCGAACCGTGGGATGGGCTCCATCAGAAGTCCGGCGAACTGGTCGAGCTCGGCGAACTCATCGACGCCGAGGGCGACTCCGAGATGGAGGAGGAATTCCGCGGCGAGGTAGAGCGATTAGCTAAGCAGGTCGAAGATCTCGAATTCCGCAACATGCTCCGCGGATCCGACGCAGAGCGCGATGCCCTTCTTACCATCCACCCGGGTGCTGGCGGCACCGATTCACAAGACTGGGCCGAGATGCTCATGCGCATGTATACGCGCTGGGCCGAGTCTCATGACTTCCAAGTCGCCATCCTCGACCTGGTCCCGGCCGAAGAGGCAGGGATCAAATCGGTCGCCCTCGAGATCACCGGCCGCTACGCCTACGGGTACCTGCAGGCGGAAAAAGGGGTACACCGCCTCGTTCGCATTTCACCCTTTGACCAGCAGGCTCGACGTCACACCTCTTTCGCTTCCGTCTTCGTCTATCCGGTTATCGACGACGCCGTCGAGGTCGATATCGCTCCCGAGGACCTGCGCGTCGATACCTACCGCGCATCGGGGAAGGGTGGCCAGCACGTAAACAAGACGGACTCTGCGGTGCGAATTACCCATGTCCCAACCGGGATTGTCGTCTCGTGCCAGCAGGAGCGCAGTCAGCATCGAAACAAGAACACCGCAATGAAGATGCTGAGGGCAGCGCTCTACGAGCGGGCGCTCGAGGAGCGGCGGAAAGAACGCGAGAAGATAGACGAGGCGAAGACCGAGATCGCTTGGGGAAACCAGATCCGCTCCTACGTGTTCCAGCCTTACACGTTGGTCAAGGATCATCGCACCAACGTCGAGCAACCGGACGTGCAACGTGTTATGCAGGGTGATCTCGACGGGTTCATCATCGGCTACTTGAAGCGACACGGGGCTAGATCAGAATGACTGAAACGGGTGAGGCGCAGCACGTCATAAAGGCGCGGCAAGAAAAGCTGCAACGCCTGCAGGAACTGGGAATCGAGCCGTACGCCTATCGCTACGAGCCGACGACCTCGGCCGCGGCGGCGCTGCGCGACTACGAAGCCATGTCCGGCGAAAGCGCCGTTAAGTCGCGACTCGCGGGCCGTGTCCGCTCACTGCGACCACACGGCAAAACGACTTTCGCCCACCTGGAGGACCGTACTGGTAAGTTGCAGGTCTACTTCCGCCAGGACACACTGGGCGACGAGGGTTACGAGTTGGTCAAGCTTCTTGACCTCGGCGATTGGATCGGAGTAGAAGGCCCAATGTTTCAGACGCGTACCGGCGAGATCACGCTGCGGGCCGACGACCTACAACTGCTGGCCAAGACGGTCAGGCCCCTGCCGTACGGGAAAGAGGAGACGGACGAGTCGGGCGAATTGATCGAGCACGGCGGCTTCGGCGATGTGGAGAGCCGTTATCGCCAGCGCTATGCCGACCTGGCGGTGCATTCCGAGGTGCGGGACCTGTTCGTCATCCGCACGAAAGCGCTGCGCGAGATACGACGCTTTCTCGACGATCGTGGCTTCCTGCACGTCGAGACACCCATTCTGCAGCCGGTGTACGGCGGCGCAACTGCGCAGCCCTTCACGACCTTTCACCGGGCGCTCGACCGCGAGCTGTACCTGCGGATCGCCGATGAGCTTTACTTGAAGCGGCTCATCGTCGGCGGCCTGGAGCGTGTCTATGAGATCGGGCAGGTGTTTCGCAACGAAGGCATCGATCGTACGCACAACCCCGAGTTCTCGATGCTGGAGCTATACCAGGCGTACGCGGATTACCACGACATGATGGACCTGACCGAGGCGCTGGTCCACCACGTTGTGCAAGAGGTGAAGGGCACCAGCGTCATCACCTATGAAGGGAAGCAGCTCGACTTCGAGCCGCCCTGGCCGCGACTGGCCTGGTACGAGGCCCTCGAGCGGCATGGGAAGTTGAGCGCGGCGGACCTGGGCGTGGAGGGGCTGCGCGAGGCGGCGCGCGAGGCGGGTGTAGAGGACGTCGACGAGAAGGGTAGGACCGCTCTGCTCGATGGCCTGTTCAAGGCTCTGGTGGAAGATGAGCTGAGTGGACCGATCATCATCTACGACTACCCGGTGGAGCTGAGCCCGCTGGCCAAGCACAAACGCGGTGGCGATACGACGCTGACCGAGCGCTTCGAGGTCTTCGTCGCCGGCCGCGAGCTGGCCAACGCGTTCAGTGAGCTGAACGATCCGTTCGAGCAGCGAGAGCGCTTCGAGGCTCAGGTCCGCATGCGCGAGGAGGAAGGGTGGGAGGAGGCCCACCAGGTCGATGAGGATTACATCACAGCGCTCGAGTACGGCCTGCCACCCACCGGTGGCATGGGGCTCGGGATCGACCGGCTGGTGATGGTCCTCACCGATCGTTCCTCGATTCGCGAGGTGATCCTGTTCCCAACACTCAGGCCGGAGTGAGCCATGCCGCTGGAGCTCTACCTGGCAGCCCGAAATCTGAAGGCGCGGAGCAGATCGCGCTTCCTGAACCTGATAACGATCATCGCCATCGGCGGCATCTGTGTGGGTGTGATGGCGCTGATCGTGGTGATCGGCGTCATGTCCGGGCTGCAGACCGAGGTCCGTGATCGCATTCTCGGCACCAACCCGCACATAATGGTCCTCACCTTTGGGGAAGGGCTGAGGCTGGACGACTGGGAGCAGCCTCTCGAGCACGTCCGCCAGGACGCCGCGGTAACGATCGCCGAACCGTTCGTGTACACCGAGTCGCTGATTTTCCAGGACGTGAATTACCAGCAGGGTGTGGCGCTGCGCGGCATAAAGGCCGATGCGACGCAACGGCTCGCGGAACAACTCTTGACTGGCTCATGGGACTTCGAGAACACTGAGTCCGGGCTGCCGGGGATCGTGCTCGGTTTCCGCCTGGCCGACCGTCTCCTCGTCTATCCCGGGGACACGGTAAGCCTGATCTCGGCCCACGGCGCCGAGCTCACAGCCGCCGGCTTCATACCCAAATTCAAGAAGTTCGAGGTCGTCGGTCTCTTCAAGAGCGGGATGTTCGAGTACGACAACCAGATGGGTTACGTGCCTCTGGCCGCGGCTCAAGATCTTCTGGGTATGGAGAACGCGGTGACCGGGTTGGCGCTTTGGGTCACCGATCCGTGGCAGGCGGACGCCGATGCGCGCCGCATGCAGACCGAGCTGGGCTACCCCTACACGCTCAGAGATTGGAAGCGGATGAACGAGGGGCTCTTCTCGGCGCTCAAGCTCGAGAAGATGGGCATGGCACTGGTCTTGGCCCTCATCGTCCTCGTCGCCGCCTTCAACATCGTCTCCACCCTCATCATGGTGGTGGCCGACAAGACAAGAGAGATCGGGATCCTGCGCTCGATGGGCCTTACCTCTCGCAGGATCTTGAGGACCTTCATGCTGCAGGGGCTGATTATCGGAGTCGCCGGCACCTTGCTGGGTTTGTTCGGCGGGCTGACCCTAGCCTGGGCCATCGATTACTTCGGGCTGATCTCGCTGCCCGGAGACGTCTATCTGATCAGCCGGATCCCTGTAATACTCAACCCGTTCGACGTCGCGTTGATCGTCGTGGTTAGCATCCTGATCTCTTTTACCGCCACCATCTACCCGTCGCGACAGGCCGCGCGCCTGACACCGGTGGAGGCGATTCGTCATGAATAGCGCGGCCATCGCCACTCACGACCTCTTCAAGTCCTTCCGGGACAGCGACGGATCGGAACTCCCGATCCTGAAAGGGGTCGACTTAGAGGTGAAGGCCGGTGAAGTGGTGGCAGTGGTCGGTGCCAGCGGTGCAGGGAAAAGCACCCTGCTTCACCTCCTGGGCGGACTCGACCGGCCAACGGCCGGCGAAGTCTACCTGGCAGGCCAGCCCCTCTCCGGACTGGCCGAACAACAGCTGGCCGAAGCCCGCAACCAGCGCATTGGCTTCGTTTTCCAGTTCCACCACCTGTTGCGGGAGTTCAGCGCACTTGAGAATATTATGATGCCCCTGCTTATTGGTGACGTCGAGGGCTCGCAGGCAGAGGCCCGGGCCAAGGCCCTGCTGCAGGCGGTGGGGATGGAGCGGCGAGCCGGACACAAGCCGCCCCAGCTGTCGGGAGGCGAGCGGCAGCGTGTGGCTGTGGCACGGGCGCTGGCCAACAACCCGCTGGTCCTCCTGGCCGACGAACCTTCCGGCAATCTGGACAACCAAACGGCCGAGGGGCTGCACGACCTGTTGTTCCGGCTCCGCGACGAGCGCAAATTCGCCGTGGTGCTGGTCACGCACAACCTCGAATTCGCGGGGCGGGCGGACCGGGTACTTCGACTTCAAGACGGGAAATTGCATGCCGTTTCCGATTCTTTGGCAGAACACGAGACCATTACCTGATGCTGTGCGATAACTGCGGCCAAAACGAGGCGGAAGTCCACCTGACGCAGATCGTCGACAACGAGATGACGACGGTCCACCTCTGTCCCTCCTGCGCGGCCGAGAAAGGACTCGATGCCGGGAGCGCCAAGAACCTGCCGCTCTCAGACTTCCTCGCGCAGATGGGGCAGGCGGCGGTCACCGAGGAGGAGCGGGTCGTCGCCGGTCCGTGCACCTATTGCCACACGACCGTCGATGACTTCCGGCGAAGCGGACGCCTGGGCTGCCCTCACTGCTACTCGGTTTACGAGTCGCAGCTGCGGGCGATCCTGCGGCGAATCCACGGCTCGACTTACCACCTCGGCAAAGTCTACGTTCCGCCGGCCAGCGAGGCGGCAGACCGCGCCGCCCGCCTCGCAGGACTGCGCCGCAAGCTGCAACAAGCGGTGGAAGCCGAGGATTTCGAGCGTGCCGCGATGATCCGCGACCAGATCCGAGAGCTGGAGGCGGCGATCGACGCATGATTCCACTCGACTTTCGCTCCATTCCCGACTTCGGACTCGCCTGGCTCGATGCCAGCGGGCCTGACTGTGACATTGTCCTCTCGACTCGGGTTCGTATCGCCCGCAACCTGCAAGGCTATCCGTTCTCCGTGCGCGCGAAACCGGCCGATAGGGAAGCCATACTGTCGACTGTTCAAGATGTGCTCGATCGAACACCACCCGTCGCCAACGGCATCTTCGTCAACATCGACCGCCTCGACTCACGGGGACGTCAACTGCTCCTCGAACGCCATCTCGTCAGTCGTGAGCTCGTCGGTCAGGACGGCAGCGAGGCTCCTTCCTCCTCGGCACTCGTCGCTTCCAGCGACGAGCCCGTCGGCTTGATGATCAACGAGGAGGATCACCTGCGCCTGCAGAGCCTCACCAGCGGCTTCAGCCCCCGGCGGACCTGGGAACTGGTCGACTCGCTGGACGAGGAACTCGGCAGCCAGTTGCCCTACGCGTTCCATCATGAGTTCGGTCACCTGACGTCCTGCCCGACAAACTGCGGCACGGGGTTGCGCGCGTCGGTTCTCATCCACCTCCCGGGGCTCGTCCTCACCAAGGAGATCAACAAAGTCCTGCAGGGCATCTCTCAAGTCGGCTTGACCTTCAGGGGATTGTACGGCGAAGGATCCGAGGTCGTCGGCAACCTCTTCCAGATCTCGAACCAGACCACGCTTGGCAAGAGCGAGGAGGATCTGATCGATCACCTCCAGAAGATCGTCGGCCAAGTCGTCGAGTACGAACGTCAAGCCCGCGCCGTTCTCGTCCGCGACGCGCCAAACGTCATTGAGGACAAGGTCTGGCGGGCTTTCGGGCTCCTTTGCCACGCCCGCTCCCTTGGCTTCGACGAATTGATGAACCTCCTCTCCGGCGTCCGCCTCGGCCTCTCCCTGAAACTAATTGCTGGGCCTAGGGTATACGTGTTGAACCGCATTATGATCTTTGCCCAGAACGCTCACCTGGAGGAGGCCGGCGGCGCAGGTACGCTTTCAGGTCCGGAGCTTGACATCCAGCGCGCAATCTACGTGCGTTCAGCACTGGCGGAGGCCGAGCCCTCCCCTGGTAGCTGATAACCAAGATCAACCGTGTGGTGGTGCCCGATCCTGGGCGCGATGAGGGTTAAATGAACTACAATTTCACCGATCGGGTTCGCAAGGTTCTCGCTATGGCGCGCGAGGAGGCCGTCCGGCTCCAGCACGACTATGTCGGCACCGAGCATATCCTGCTGGGGCTGATCCGTGAAGGCGAGGGCGTGGCGGCGGCCGTGCTGATGAACTTGAACGTCGACCTAGACCAGATACAGGAGCGGACCGAGGAGCAAGTCAGGAAGGGCAAGGCCGGGGCGACGATGGGAGAGCTGCCTTACACATCCCGGGCCAAGAAGGTCCTCGAATTCGCAGTGGCTGAGGCCCGCGACCTGAACCATAGCTATGTCGGCACCGAGCATCTGCTGCTGGGCCTGCTCAGGGAAGAGAAGGGGGTCGCGGCCCAGGTGCTGGAGTCGTTGGGCGTGACGCTGGAGCAGGCGCGCGAGCAGACGTTGAAGCTGTTGGGAACCGATATGCCGAGCCCCGGTCCGGGTGCCGCGGCGGGGCCGAGCACCAAGGAAAAGAAGTCGAAGACGCCTGCTCTGGACCATTTTTGCCGGGACCTGACAGAGCTAGCACGGGCCGGTGAGCTCGACCCAACGATCGGCCGCGAGAAGGAGATCGAGCGTGTGATGGAGATCCTCTCGCGACGCAAGAAGAACAACCCGGTATTGATCGGCGAGCCCGGCGTAGGTAAGACGGCGATCGTGGAAGGACTGGCGCAGCTCATCTCGCGAGGCGAAGTGGCGGACAGCCTCAAGGGCCACCGGGTACTGGCGCTCGACATGGCGGCAGTGATCGCTGGCACAAAGTATCGGGGTCAGTTCGAGGAACGGTTGAAGGCCGTAATGAACGAGATCGCACAGAACCGCGACGTCATCCTGTTCATCGATGAGGTTCATACGCTGGTCGGAGCCGGAGCCGCCGAGGGTGCGATCGACGCCTCGAACATGCTGAAGCCGGCGCTGGCGCGCGGTGAGCTGCAGTGCATCGGCGCCTCGACGCTCAACGAGTACCGCAAGCACATCGAGAAAGACGGGGCACTGGAGCGCCGCTTCCAGACCGTGATGGTCGACCCACCGACGGTTGATGAGACGATCGAGATCCTCGACGGCCTCAAAAAGCACTACGAAGACCACCACACGGTCAGGCTGCCGCAGGATACCCTGGTAACAGCGGCGAAACTCTCCGAACGCTACATCACAGACCGGCACCTGCCCGACAAGGCGATCGACGTGATCGATGAGGCATGTGCCCGAATTCACCTGTCGACTCAGGTGCCGCCCCCCGAGGTCGCTGATTTGCAGGAAGAGCTGAAGAAGATCGGGGACCTCAAGGACGAGGCGATTCGCGATCAGGACTTCGAGCGGGCGGCAGAGTTGCGCGACAAGGAGCGTGACCTGCAAGCCGAGATCCGGCGTCGCCGCGAGGAATGGGAGGAGGAGCGCCGTACCTTTCGCCCGCTGATCACCGAAGAAGACGTTGCCTTCATCGTCTCGCGCTGGACCGGCATTCCCGTCACGCGCCTACAGGAGGCCGAGACGGACCGCCTGCTCCGCATGGAAGAGGAGATGCACAAGCACGTCGTCGGCCAAGACGACGCGATCACCGCTATCAGCCGGGCCATCCGGCGCAGTCGAGCGGGCCTCAAGGACCCGAACCGACCCATCGGCTCCTTCATCTTCAGCGGCCCCACGGGCGTAGGAAAGACGGAGCTGGCCCGAGCGCTGGCCCGCTTCCTGTTCGCCGATGAGACGGCGCTGATCCGCGTCGACATGTCCGAGTACATGGAGAAGTTCTCGGTCAGCCGGCTGATCGGTGCGCCTCCCGGGTACGTCGGCTACGAGGACAGCGGCGCCCTGACCAAAGCGGTGCGTCACAAGCCGTACAGCGTGGTGCTGTTCGACGAGATCGAGAAGGCGCACCCGGACGTGTTCAACATACTGCTGCAGATCCTCGACGACGGACGCATCACCGACAACTACGGCCGCGTCATCGATTTCAAGAACACGATCCTGATCATGACTTCGAACGTCGGCGCTCGGGACATCGTTAAGGGTGGTGGTGTGGGATTCCACTCGCCGGACGCTCAGGCCAGTTACGAGGACATGGCGGAGCGCGTCAAGGATGAGATCCAGAGGGTGTTTAACCCCGAGTTCCTCAATCGCCTCGACGAGGTAATCGTATTCCATCCGCTGTCCAGGGACCACATCAGGGAGATCGTCTCCGTACTGATGCGCGACGTGCGGTCCCGGCTCGAGGAGGAGGCCTTAAAGCTCCAGCTCAGCGAAGCGGCCGTCGACTTCCTGGTGGAACGCGGATTCGACGCCACGTACGGCGCGCGGCCGCTGAAGCGGGCGATCCAGCGCTACGTCGAGGACCCGCTGTCAGAGAAGATCCTGATGGCGGAGCTGGCACCGGGCGACGTCATCGAGGTCGGGGTCGCAGCAGACGGAGAGCAACTGGAATTCAGCGTTCTCTCTTCCTCTTCCTTTACGACGTGAGGCAGTACGTACTTCTCCCCGCCCTCTTGACCCTCGCTAGCTTCGGTGCGAGGGCCGAGCCCTTGCTGGGCCAGGACGAGCAGCCCAGAGTGCAACTCGTCCGCGTCGATTCCATCGCTGTCACCGGCAACACTCGCCTCGCCACGGCCGCCGTGCTCTCCGAGCTCGGCTTCCGTACGGGAGACGAGATCACCCGTACCGTCTTGCAGCGCGGTGTCCAGCGCCTCATGGCCACCGGCGAGTACGACGATGTGCGGGTGTACGCCAGCGACGATGCGTTGGGCAGGACGACGTTGATCGTCAATCTCGTCGAACGGCCGACGATCATCTCTTATCGCTTCGAGGGCCTCGAGCACATCGGCAGCGGCGCAATCCGTGATACGGTGGGCTTGGAATCGGGCCGTCCGCTCAGTCCGGCGGCGGTACACGAGGTGGGTTATCTCGTCCGGGCCGAGCTTGCCGAGCAGGGTTACATGGCGGCGACGGTGGACACTTCGCTGATCCCTGGGGATCGGCCGGGCCTCTACCGTCTGGTCTTCAACGTCAGTGAAGGTAGCCGCATCGTCGTGACCGCCCTCGACTTCGAGGGCAATGAAGCGCTGAGCGACGGGGAACTGACCTCGGCGATGTCCGTGCGCCCGGAGGGCTTCTTCTGGTGGCAGACCGGCGAGTTCCGGGACGAGGACTACCGCGAGGACCTCGCGGTGAACCTGCTCGAGCACTACGGCCAGCACGGATACCTCGACTTCCAGGTTCTCGGCGACACGATGATCGTCGATCCCACGACCGGGAAGGCGAAACTTGTGGTCCGGGTCGAGGAGGGTCGCCAATACCGAATAGCGGACTTCCAGATCGAGGGCAACGAAGCCTTCCCGACCGAGCTTCTCCAGGCGCGCTTTAACCCGAAAGGCCGCTCGCTGCTACAGCGACTTCCGCTGATCGGCAGACCTGCCGAGAAGGGCGACCCCATCTTCGACACGCACCAGTGGCGGGACGCAACCGACGAGATAATGCAGCTGTATAGAAACAGCGGCTTCCTATACGCTCAGATCGATCCGATCGTCGAGAAACTACCCGAGGGCGATGATGGCGATCCCCGAATTCGGCTTACCTGGAAGATCGAGGAGCGCAACCAGGCCTACATCAAGCTGGTCGATATCACCGGCAACACGACCACACACGAGCGCGTTGTGCGCGACAGACTCATATTGCTGCCCGGTGATGTGTATGGCGACGACCGAATCGTCTCCAGCTATCAGGCCATACAGGGACTTGGCTTCTTCGACCCGGTTCCGCCTAACGAGGCCCTCGCGGTCAACCCCGACGACCAGGGTGACATCAACGTAACCTTCAAGGTCAAGGAAAAGAGTACCGGCAGCATTCAGTTTGGCGCTTCGTTGGCACCCACCATAGGATTGGCCGGATTCGTCGGCTACGAGCAGCCGAACCTCTTCGGCCGCGCCAAGTCCGGTCGCTTCCGCTGGCTCTTCGGTAGCAGGTCCAACGATATCGAGCTCGCTTACAGCGATCCCGCAGTCCTTGGAAGCCGGAACTCATTCGGCGTTTCCTTGAGGAACTCCCGCGATCAGTTCAGCTTCCTCGGTCTCGGTCGCCGCCGCCAGACCGGCGGTACCTTGAGCTTCGGCACGCCTTTCTTCGGCTCGCGCTGGACCCGCATTTCCGTTCGCTACTCGCTGTTCCGGGACCGGTACGACTCCGACGTAGGCGACCTCGATCTCAAGCAGCGCGAGCTGTTAGGTGTGGGGACCCGGAGCTCGATCGAGCTTCGCCTATCCCGCGACACCCGCAACCATCCGCTGTTCCCGACCAGTGGAAGCCGCAACTCCGCTGGCATCGAGTTTACCGGCGGCTTCCTCGGCGGCGACGGCGACTACCGCAAGATTACGTTCGAGAGCAGCTGGCATACACCCATCGCCCGCCTCGTTTCCGATCCGATGAAGACGCCCATCGACTTGACCCTGGGATTAGGGGTCATCGGTGGTTTCATCGACGGGAACAACCCCTTCTATCTCGAGCGCTTCTTCGCCGGCGGCGTCCGCTACGGCCCAAAGCTCCGCGGCTACGACGAGCTGACGATCACGCCGGTCGGCCACGTGCCACGAGACGCGGCGGGGTTCAGTCAACTCGACCGTGTCGGCGAAGCTTACTTCATTCTCAACGGCAGTGTCGGGATCAGGCTCGGCGGTAGCTTCTTCGTCAACGCTTTCTACGACGCCGGCAACGTCTGGGCAACGTCGCATGGCCTCAACCCGACCGACCTGTTGCGAGGCTTCGGCATCGGTGTAAGCTTAGTCACACCCATGGGACCCCTGGGGATCGACTATGCCTACGGCATCGACCGACGCGATTTCTTGGGCAACCCTGATCCGGGGTGGAAACTGCACTTCAGATTCGGGCAGGTGTTCTGAGGTGCTTGATGGACAGGTGTCTGGGACGGGCAGCTGCCCGTCCTGGGCACATTAGCAGAGGGGAGCAAGAGAGTGCAGTACAAAGTTAGCGCAATTGTGGTAGCGACGGCTTTGGCCGCGCTCGGCTATGCCGGCTTCAACGGGCCGCAGGGCTCGCAGATCAAACTGGCATACATTAATTCGAACGAGATCATCTCCCAAGCCCCAGGCGCCGCGGAGGCTCAGGCCACATTTGAGCGCGAGATGGCGGGTTGGAACGCACAAGTCGAGGCGATGGGCGACTCGCTCCAGACAATGATCACGCAGTACGAGCAGCAGCAGGTCATGCTGTCGCCGGAAGCGCGAACCCAGCGGCAGCAGGAGATCAATCAGAAGCGGCTGGAGTTCCAGCAACGGACCGCCGATCTAGAGAACAGGGCACAGAGCCGGCAGCAGGAGCTGGTCGCCCCGATCTACGAGGCGGTGTCCAACGTGCTGGTCACGTTGCGAGAAGAAGAGCAGTACACGATGATCTTCGATGCCGCGGCCGGGGCTCTGATCGCCGCCGACACGGCCTTGGACATCACCGCCCAGGTCCTGCAGCGGTTGCAGGCCCAGAGCGCTGAACCGGGAGGGACGCCGAACTAGCGTCGCGAGCCCGGCCGGCCTCAGGCCCCGGGCTCATGCGCCCACGGTCTCCAGCCGGCACCGTGGGCGCTATTGCTGTAGCGTCGCTGGCTCGTGTCATCTACGCATCCACGGGAGTCCCGATGTCAACGAGTGTAACGGTTGGCCAGCTCGCCGAGCATCTCGGCGCCGAGCTGGCCGGAGATCCTGCTGGCGAGCTCTTTCGAGCTGCGCCCCTCGAGGCGGCGAGTGAAGGGGAGGTCAGCTTTCTTGCTAGGCGAAAATACCTCCCATATCTTGGCGCCACCCGCGCCACCGCCGTCATAATCGGTCGCGACCTGGGCAAGCTCGAGGACGTGCCTCGATCGACCGCCCTGTTGTGGGTCGATGACGCCCACGCCGCTCTGGCCGAGACGCTGACACTCCTCTATCCGGAGGACCAGCGAAAAGGCGAAATCGCCCCCACCGCTGTGCTCGCGCCCGACGTACAGCTGGGTGAGGGCGTAAGCATTGGGCACCACGCGGTCGTGGGCAGCGGCGCAAAACTCGACGACCGCGTCTGCGTCGGTGCCAACAGCGTGATCGGCGAGCGGTGCGAGTTGGGAGCCGACACCGAGATCAAAGACCTCGTCTGCCTCTATCCCGGCACGGTCGTCGGGGCCCGCTGCATCATCCATAGCGGCGCGCAGATCGGAGTAGACGGCTTCGGCTACGTGTTCGAGAAGGACCGCCATCGGAAGATCCCGCAGGTGGGGCGCTGCGTGCTCGAGGACGAGGTGGAGATCGGCGCCAACACCTGCATCGACCGCGGCTCGGTGGGCGAAACGCGAATCGGCGCGGGCACCAAGATCGATAACTTGGTGCACATCGCACATAACGTCTCTATCGGACGCGGCTGCGTAATCGTCGCGCAGGTTGGCATCGCCGGCAGCACAACCGTTGGTGACGGTGTGGCCATGGCCGGGCAGGTCGGAATCATCGGCCACCTGAACGTGGGCGATGGCGCCAGAGTCGCGGCCCAGTCCGGCGTCAGCCACGATATCCCGGCCGGGGAGACATGGTTCGGATACCCGGCCCGCGAGCGCAGCCAAGTGATGCGCGCGAGCGCAGCCTTTCTCAAGCTGCCCGAACTCATTCGCCGGGTAGGACGGATCGAGCGGCGACTAAACACAGAGGACCAAGCCTGAGGGCCCGGAGGTTATTGCCTTTGAAGCAACAGACGTTGGCAGGCACCGCCCAGCTCGCCGGCAGGGGCCTCCATTCCGGCGTCGCGGTGCGGATGACGCTGCGCCCGGCGCCACCGGACCACGGGATAGCGTTCCTCAGGACGGATCTAGAGGACGCCCCGCCGGTCCCGGCGCACATCGAGCGGGTAAGCGAGGTGGAGCGCGGAACGGTATTGGAGGCTGAAGGGGTGCGCGTGCGCACGGTCGAACATCTCTTGTCGGCCGCGTCGGCACTGCGCATAGACAACATGACCGTCGAGCTGGAAGGCGAAGAGCCGCCGGCTACGGACGGCAGCGCCGAGCCGTTCATGTCCCTCATGCTCGACGCAGGAATCGAGGAACAGAACGCTGACGCCGTCGTCTGGCGATGCATGGAGCCGTTCACCGTGCAAGAGGGCGATTCCCGCTACGCGGTGGTGCCAGACGAGCGGTTCGTGCTATCGGCATCGATCGAGTTCAACCATCCGCTGATCCACCGGCAGCATATCTCACTGGTTATCGAGCCGCGTAGTTTCCGCCAGCAGATCGGCTCCGCCCGCACTTTCGGTTTCTTCGAGGACGCCGAAAAACTACGGGCCATCGGACTCGCCCACGGCGCCGATACGAGCAACACTGTGGTCCTGACTACCGAGGGGCTCTACGAGGGGGTCGAGCTGCGGTTCGGCGACGAGTTCGTCCGCCACAAGATACTCGACCTGGTCGGCGACCTGGCGCTCACCGGCCACCGCATCCAGGCGCAGATCGTGGCGGAGCGACCCGGGCACCGCGGCAATATCGCGCTCGCCCGGGCCATCGTAGAGCGGGCAAAGCGCCAGAATGCCGCCCGGCGTGTCGATATCGATCAGATCGTTCGCTTGCTCCCACACCGCTTCCCCTTCTTGCTTGTCGACCGGATAATCGAATACGAGAAGGGCAAGCGGATCGTCGGCATCAAGAACGTCACGATCAACGAGGAGTTCTTCGTCGGGCATTTCCCGGGTATGCCGATTATGCCCGGCGTCTTGATTGTCGAGGCCATGGCACAGGTCGGCGGGCTTCTTCTGATGGACAGCGTGGAGAACCCGGAGGACAAAGTCGTATATTTCATGTCGCTGGACAAAGTCAAGTTCAGGCGCCCGGTCATTCCGGGCGACCAGCTCGTCTTCGAGTTGGAAATGGTGCAAATGCGCCGGACGGTGTGCCGAATGAAGGGAATCGGCCGCGTGGACGGCAGTGTTGTGGCGGAGGCGGAATTGATGGCACAGGTGGTGGACAGATGACAACACGAACCATGGCGGATAAGGGACAAACGCCCCCCAGCGTTCACCAATCGGCGATCGTCGATCCGGGCGCCGAGTTGGGTAACGGCGTGGAGGTCGGGCCCTACGCAATGATCGGCCCGAACGTGCAGGTGGGCGACGGAACGATCGTCGGGCCCCACGCTTACATCGAGAAAGACACCAGAGTAGGGCGCGAGTGCTTCATCGCCAAAGGAGCGGTGCTCGGGACCGACCCCCAGGACCTGAAGTACGAAGGCGAGAAAGCCCTGCTCATCGTCGGTGACCGCACCACGATACGCGAGTTTGCAACCTTGAACCGGGGGACACGCGCTTCGGGCTCTACAGTAGTGGGGAATGACTGCCTGCTGATGGCTTACTCCCACGTACCCCACGACACGCGCATCGGTGATCACGTGATTCTCGCCAACGCCGTCCAGATGGGCGGCCACGTCGTCATCGAGGACTGGGCCACGATAGGCGGCCTCACGGCAGTCCATCAGTTCGTCCGCGTCGGCACCCACGCATTCATCGGTGGTGCCTCGCGCGTGTCGAAAGACATCCCACCCTATACGCGGGCCGCCGGGAGCCCCTGCGCGCTCTATGGCCTTAACACAGTAGGACTCGAACGGCGCGGCCTCACCAAGGACAAGCGGTTGGCTCTGAAGCGGGCTTACAGGACCCTCTTCAGCTCGAGCATGAATCTCAGCCAGGCGATCGCGGATCTCCGCTCGCAGGGCGAGTTGACCGAAGAAGTCGAGAAGCTCGTCGCCTTCATCGAGGCGAGCGAACGTGGAGTCACGGTCTGACACTTCAGTGGATCCCGTCGCAGTAGGTGTGCTGGGCGTTGGAAGCCTCGGCTTCCATCACGCCCGTATCCTGCAGCAGCTGCCCGAAGCGCAACTCGTGGGGATCTGCGACACCGATCCCGAACGGGCGGCGACCGTGGCTTCCGAACTGGAAACCCGCGCGTTTGATGATGCCGCCGAGCTGCTGGATCGGGTCGAGGCCGCTACGATAGTCGTGCCGACCAGCAGTCACTTCGAGGTAGGAAAGCTGGCGCTGGAGCACGGCTGTGACTTGCTGATCGAGAAACCAATCACGCCGACCACCGCCGAGGCCGATGAGCTTATCCGGCTCGCCGCGGAACAGGGCCGGGTTATCCAGGTGGGCCACATTGAACGCTTCAACGGCGCGGTGCGAGCCTGCGAGCCTTACCTGGAGAACCCTCTCTTCGTCGAATCACACCGCCTGGCGCCCTTCGTTCGGCGCGGAACAGACGTCCCCGTTGTCCTCGACCTGATGATCCACGACATCGACCTCGTCTTGAGTCTGGTACGCGGCTCGGTGGCCGACGTCCGCGCCGTCGGCGTTTCCGTACTCAGCGGAAGTGTGGACATCGCTAACGCTCGTCTCGAGTTCGATGGCGGCGCCGTCGCTAACATCACAGCCAGCCGTGTCTCCATTCAGCGCCAGAGAAAGATCCGATTCTTCCAGCCTAGCGGCTACGTCAGCCTGGACTTGGGAAACAGCACCGGCGAATTCTACCGGCGAAAGGGGAGCGCCTCTCATGTCGACGAGGCAACGGCCCTGACCGACTTGGTCGAGCATATCCCGCTGCGTGGTGACGGCGAAGAGCCCCTGAAGCTGGAGTTACAGAAGTTCACCAGGGCCGTGCGTCGCGAGGAGCCGGTAGCCGTCAGCGCCGAAGATGGTCGTACGGCTCTTGCCGTCGCTCTGGATATCGTCGAACACATCGAGAGGCACCGGGACAATGTCTTTGATAAAGGTTAGGCGCGAGCGGAAGGTCCAGGGATCGCGCGAAAGGGTAGGGATGCGCACCCGGACGCTGGTCATCCTCTTGGCCGCGGTTCTCGTAGCGATCTGGTATCTGAGCTCGCGTGTCTAAGCCCCGCATCTTCTTCTCGGCGGGCGAGGCTTCAGGAGATCTTCACGGCGCCAGCCTGGCCAGAGCACTGCGTCGGAGATACCCCGATGCCGAACTGAGCGGGTTGGCCGGTCCCCGCATGGAAGCGGAAGGCGTGCGGCCCATCGTCGACTTCGAACGCTTGGCCGTCATGGGACTGGCAGAGGTCGTCGCTCGACTGCCTTTCTTCTTCTCGCTGCGCCGCCGCGTCCGTCGCCTACTCGACCAGACGCGACCGGATCTTGTCATACCGATTGACTATCCAGGCTTCAATCTGCGGCTCTGCGGCGAAGCACACGACCGGGGTATCCCGGTCCTCTACTACATCGCCCCCCAACTGTGGGCCTGGCGTCAGCAGCGGGCCCGAGTGCTGGCCGAGAAGACGGATCGCGTGGCCGTCGTCTTCCCTCACGAGGAACCGTTTTTGCGAGAATTCGGCGTGGAGGCCGTTTTCGTTGGCCACCCTCTACTCGAATCCTTGGACCGCCGAGAGGCGCCCAGGGACTCGATTGCGGCGCTGGGAGCCGATCCACAGCGCCCTGTCCTTGGCCTGCTCCCCGGCTCCCGGCCACAGGAAGTGCGCCAACTCCTGGGCCCCTTCCTGTCCGCCGCCGCCGAGGTCAAGCGTCGGCGCCCCGAAGTGCAGGTTATCGTGTCCAGCGCGCCGCAAGTGCCCGCCGAGCTCTACGCAGCGGCTTCCAGCTTGAGGCTCGTTGACGATTCTGCCCGAGTGCTGCGCGCCTCTACGGCTGTGTTGACCAAGTCGGGCACCTCGACGCTGGAGGCGGCCCTCAACGGGACGCCCCTCGTGATCGCCTATCGGGTGAATCCGCTGAGCTACCTGCTGGCCAAGCGATTGGTTCGTGTCGACAGCGTCGGCATGGTGAACATTCTGGCCGGACGCCCCATCGCTCCCGAGTTCCTGCAGCGACTTCCTGCCGAGGCGATGGCCGAGGCGCTGTTGCCGCTGCTCGACGAGAGCTCGCACGAGAGAGGTGAGATGGTCGAGGCGCTGCGCGCGGTCCGAGACCAGCTGGGCGAGCCGGGGGCGGCGGAGCGCGTGGTGGATCTGGCGGCTGAATTTCTGGACGGACAAGAGTGAGAGCGCGCGACCGGATCGCCTTGGGACTGGTCGGCAACTTTGGCGCGCTGCTGTTCCGCGGGCTATACTCGAGCCTCGCCTTCGACGTCGAAGGTGTAGAGCATCAGGAAGCGACCTGGGGAACCGGCGAGCCTGTGGTATTCGTCACCTGGCACGGGCGCCTCATTCCGTTGTTGTACCTTTATCGCGGCAAGGGGATCGTGATGCTGGTCAGCGAGCATCGCGACGGCGAGTACCTGACGCGCGTCGGAAAGGCCCTCGGTTACGACGCCGTTCGCGGCTCCAGCACACACGGCGGCTTCCCGGCGCTGCGCGACCTGGTCCGCAAGCTCAGGGCGGGCCGCTCGCTGGCGATCACCCCGGATGGGCCCCAGGGGCCACGCGAGAAGTTGAAGCCAGGGGCGCTGCAGGCCGCGCGGATGACAGGCGCGCCGGTGATCCCCGTGATGGCCGGGACGCCACGTGCCTGGTGGTTCGAGGGCTGGGATAGTTTCATGGTGCCGAAACCGTTCGCGAGGATTCGCGTCGCTATCGGCGAGTCGCGGCGCGTGCCACGTGATTGCTCGTTGCGCGACCTCGAGGAGCACGCACGGGCCCTAGAGTCCCAGCTTCATGACCTGAAGGCACGAGTCGACCTGCCAACGGCGCAGCGACCATGAGCGAGTGGCACGAGCGCCTCTGGACGCCCGACACTGCGGCTTATCGCGCGGCCTCAACGCTGCTGATACCAGCGGAGCTAGCTTATCGGGCAGCCGTGGCCGCCCGCGCCTGGATGTACGACCGGGGCATCCTGAGCTCGGTGGTCGCACCGATCCCGGCGCTGGGGGTCGGCAACCTGACGGTAGGCGGCACCGGAAAGACTCCCATGACCGCCTGGTTCACGAAGACGCTAGGCGCCCGCGGTCGCGTTCCCGCGGTCGTGATGCGCGGCTATGGAGGCGACGAGGTCGAGGTTCACAGGCTCCTCAATCCTGAGGTACCGGTGCACGCCACAGCCGACAGGATCGAAGGAGTCAGACGAGCCGAGCGGGGCGGGGCAGACGTCGTCGTTCTGGACGACGCGTTTCAACACCGTGCACTACGGGCGGACGCCTACGTCGTTCTGCTGGCCGCCGAGGAGTGGAGCGACTCGCCGCGCCTGTTGCCCCGAGGCCCCTGGCGCGAGCCGCCCTCGGCGTTGGAGCGGGCGTCATTGATTGTCACGACGCGCAAGGTCGCGACCCGAGACGACGCGCAGCGCGTCAGCGGGGAGCTGGCCGAAATTTGTCCGGCGGCCGAAATAGCGGAAGCGTACATTGGCCTCGCGGGGCTCGCCCGTTACGATGGGGCCAGCGGCAGGCTGACCGAACCGGCGCCGCCAGCAGGATTCCGTTGCGCCCTGGCCGTGGCCGGCGTGGCCCGGCCGAACACCGTCTTCGCGCAACTGGAAGCGGCGGGCGCAACTGCAGACGAGTGGTGGGGTTTCTCCGACCACCATCGTTATAGCCGGGAAGAGGTCGCCCGGATCGCACAACGGATTCGGAGCGGGCCGCTCATCGCCACCCTGAAGGATGCCGTGAAGTTGGGTGCTGGTCTGGGACCGGCGACCGAGCTATACGTTCCGCTGCAAAAGGTCGAGTGGGAGAGCGGCCGGGAGGCGGTGGACCTTCTCCTCACGGGCTTGGAGCGCCAGGGATGAGCGCCATCGACACGGACATCCTTGTCATCGGTTCCGGGATCGCAGGCCTGACGTTCGCGCTGCGCGTCGCCGAGCACGCCGATGTCGTCCTGGTGACCAAGAAAGCCAGTCTCGAGTCGAACACGAACTACGCCCAGGGCGGGATCGCCGCAGTCGTGGATCGTGGCGATTCCTTCGCCGATCACGTTCACGACACGTTGCAGGCCGGCGCCGGTCTCTGTCACTTCGATCGGGTCGATACGCTGGTACGCAGCGGGCCACAGGCCGTCGCCGACCTGATCGACTGGGGTGTCCGTTTCTCGCAGTCGGAAGGGCATCTCGCTCTCGGCATCGAAGGCGGCCATTCACACGCCCGCATCGTGCATAGCAAGGACAAGACGGGCGCCGCGATCGAGGACGCGCTCGATCGTGCCGTCGCCGGCCACCCCCGTATACGGTTGCTCGAAGATCACATGGTCCTGTCGCTCCAGGCCGAATGCCAGGTCGGCCGCCGTCGCTGTGTCGGCGCCTGGGTCCTCGATGTCGATTCCAACCAGACGGTCGCCGTGCGCGCCCGCGCTACCATGCTGGCGGCGGGCGGCAGCGCAGCACTCTACTGCCACACCACCAATCCGGCCATCGCCACCGGCGACGGCGTCGCACTGGCGTACCGCGCCGGCGCCGTCTGTGCGAACCTGGAGTTCATCCAGTTCCACCCCACCGCGCTCTACCCGGCCGAGCAGCACGCTTTCTTGATCTCCGAGGCCCTGCGCGGCGAAGGGGCCGTGCTGCGAAACTGGGAGGGCGATGCCTTCATGGGCAGCTACGACCCGCGCCAGGATCTGGCACCCCGGGATATCGTGGCGCGTGCCGTGGATAGCGAGATGCGTGAGAGTGGCAAGGAGCACGTCTGGCTCGACGCGACAGGTATCCCAGCAGAACGACTCGAAGATCGATTCCCTGCCATACTCGCAGGGTGTCGAGAAAAGGGCGTCGACGCCAGCAAAGAGCCGATCCCCGTCGTGCCGGCTGCACACTACATGTGCGGCGGCGTTTGGACCGATATCGATGGCGCGACCTCGCTGCCCGGCCTCTTCGCCGCCGGCGAGTGCGCCTGTACCGGCGTCCACGGCGCCAACCGCCTCGCCTCGAACTCTTTGCTCGAGGCCGTCGTTTACGCCGAACGCGCCGCCTCACGGATGATTTGGGAACTGCCCTTCGTGCCGGCGCCGGGCGGCGAGGATTGGCAGCCACCCGATGACCTGTCCGGCGTTCCGGGCGACGACCTGGTAGCGTTGCGCGAGGGCCTGAGGCGGCTCATGTGGGAACGCCTGGGGATCGTGCGCAGCGTCGCCGAGATGAAGGAGGGAGCGCACCAGCTTCACGGGCTGCGGCGCGAATGGTCGAGCCTGACGGCCAACTCCAGCGGCGCCGACGACGGCGTCCGCTGGGCGGATGCCGCGGAGATCCTCAACATGCTCGACGTCGCCGGGCTGATAGTCCGCTGCGCACTCTGGCGGCGCGAGAGCCGAGGACTACACTACGTGATCGACTTCCCCTACAAGGACAACGAGTGCTTCCTACGGGATAGCCTGGTGGTCCCGCCCGAGTGACATGAAGGTGATGATCGTTTCCGTGGGCACTCCGAGAATGCCGGGCCTGGCCGAGGCCATCCGCGACTACGAGTCGCGTATCTCCCACTACTTCAGGTTCGAATCGGCCGAGGTACGCCAACAGCGAATCGGGCCGGGTGCGGATTCCGGCGCCATTATAGAGAAAGAATCGCGAGCCCTGCTCGATAAGGTCCAACCCGACCTCGAAACCGTCGCCATCGATGAGCGCGGTGTGACCTGGTCCTCCGAACAGCTGGCGGCATACCTTGGCGAGTTGGCCATCGGTGGCGGCGCCGGCGTCGCCTTCCTGGTCGGCGGGCCTCTCGGGTTGAGCGACGAGTTGCGCGGAAACGCCCGGCGCGTGCTGTCGCTATCGTCCTTCACTCTGCCCCACGAGCTCGCGCGCCTGGTGCTGGCTGAGCAGATCTACCGCGCGGGGACCATCCTGCGCGGCGAACCTTACCACAAGGGCGGGTAAACGTGCCGCAGAGACCGCCGGAGTGGTATCGCGACTGGTTCGGCGAAGAGTATCTCGCCCTATACCCTCACCGCGACGAGGAGGAGGCCAAGGCCGCCATCGATCTCGTTTGCCAGGGTTGTGCTCCGCCCGAAGGGCTGATACTCGACCTGGCCTGCGGCGCCGGGCGTCACATGCTGGAATTCGAGCGCCGCGGCCTCAAAGCTGTCGGCCTCGATCTGTCGGCCGCCCTTCTCGAGCAGGCCCACGACAGTAATAGCGACCTGCGACTGGTTCGCGGCGACATGCGACATCTGCCCTTCGCCGACGACAGCTTCCAGTTCGTCGCCAATTTCTTCACCTCGTTCGGCTACTTCGCCGACCCGGAGGAGGATGCCCAGGTGTTGGGCGAGATCCGCCGGGTCATGAAGCTCGGTGGCTGCTTTGCACTCGACTTCCTCAACGCCGAGCGCGTTCGCGCCCGCCTGGTTGAGGGTGATGAACGCTTGCACGACGGCCGTCGCGTCGTGCAGAAACGGCGCCTGGAAGAGAACGGGAATGTCGTCGTCAAAGAGATCCGTATCTTCGAGGCGAACGCCGACCGACCGCTCGGCACATACTACGAGCGAGTACGGCTCTATACGCCGACCGAGCTGGAAGCGATGCTACGCGACGCGGGCCTCGAGCCGGAGAGAAGCTACGGCGACTACAGCGGCGCGCCGCCCGGACCCGAAGCGCCCCGCTTCATTCTGTTTGGTCATGCCGTATGAGCCTTAGCATCGAACGCATCCCGCTCCAGGGCCCGGCACTAGCCCGCACCTACGTCGACGACTACCCGCGGGTTGCACCCTTCTACCTCGCCGGCGACCCTGGGGCGATCGATAGCTACCGCGGCGTGGCCGAGCGGGTCCGTGCCGGCTATCCCGAGTCACGTTGGGAGGCCCTCGCGCGTCTGCTCCCCGAGCTCGACGGTAGCCCGAAAGAGCGACTCCAGAAGCTCATTGCGGGCAGGGGACTGTTTGTCACCACCGGACAGCAGGCCGGACTCTTCGTCAGCCCGCTCTTCACCCTCTATAAGGCTTTCACCGCCGCCCGTCTCGCCGCGCAACTGGAAGGACAGCTCGGACTACCCGTCATGCCACTCTTCAGCGTGGCGTCGGAGGACCACGACTGGGCCGAGGTAAATCACACCCACCTGATCGACCTGGAAAACCGGCTTACAAGACTGTCCGTCGCCACGCCGCACGGGATGGAGCAGGGTGGACCGACCCCACCGGTGGAATTCATAGAGCTGGGGCCCGATGCAGAACAGGCATTAAGTGTTCTTACACAATCGACACCAGAATCGGAGTTTAGGGCAAGTGTCCTCGAGCCACTTCGAAAGGCTTATCGCCCGGGGCGTCGCGTCGCCGAGGCCTTCCAGGATGCTCTCGGCCACCTACTCAGGAATCACAGCTTCCTGCTCTCGCGGACCGCGCAACCTTATGTGAAGAGCGAGACCCGAGAAGTCCTCTGGGCCGAGTGGGAACGGCGAGGGGAGAGCGAGGCGCGACTGCTAGAGCGTGCCGAGCAGATCTCGCGGGCGGGGTTCGATCCCCAGGTGGGGGTGGCAGCAGGCATGACACAGCTCTTCCTGGAAGCGGAGCTCGGCCGCGATCGGATCATGCACGACGCGGGCGGGCCATACCTGAGGCGCTCGAAAGAACGCCTGGACGAAGCTCAGCTTCGGACGATCCTCGAGAAGACCCCTGAGCTGGTGAGCCCCGGTGCCTTACTGAGACCGGTCACCGAGGCACGGGCATTCCCCGTAGTGGCGTATGTAGGAGGACCGGGTGAGATCGCCTACTTGGCGCAGAGCCAGATGCTATTCGGGCTCCACGAGATCCCGGCTCCGGTCGTTGTCCCGCGGGCGGCGTTCCGGATCATCGAGCCGAAAGTCGCCAGGGTACTCGAGAAGTACGATATCCGGCCCGACGAACTGGCAGGCGACGCGGCGCGGGCGATCAGGCGGCTTCTGAACGAGCGTATCCCGCCTGAGCTGCAGGAATCGCTCGACGCGCTACGGCGCGCGATAGAGGGCGCGTTGCAGAAGGTTGAGGCCGCGGCACTCGAATTCGACCCGGGGGCCCGCAGTGCGGTCGATAGCGGAAAGAAGGCGGTCTCAGGGAGCATTCGGTCGCTGGAGTCGCGGCTGCAGGCGCGGGTGCGGGAAAAGCACGAGGTCATGAAGGGCCAGCTGGAAAAGGCCGCGGTCAACCTGTTCCCGGGCGGCAAGCCGCAGGAGCGGGTCCTGAACGTCTTCCCCTACCTGGTGCGCTACGGCGAGGGGTTGCTCGACGACATTTTCGCGAAGGTGGTAACTCCGCTCGATTAGCTTACTTGCCCCGGAAGGCGCCGCGGCCTACGTTTCGCTGGTCCGGAGCTACAATACAGGCGGTTCTTAGTTATGGTTTGGGTTCTCGGCGTTGTCGTTCTTCTGCTGATGATGATCCCGCTCACGGCGATCGTACTCGATTCGGAAGTGGGCCGAGCGTTGGCGCGCCGCCTCGGCTCGGGCGAACCGCCCGGCGAGGGCGAGGAGCGCCTCAAGCAGTTGGAGAAAGAGGTGCAGTACCTCGGCGAATCGGTTCAGTCGCTCCAAGAAGAGTCGCGCTTCATCAGGCAGCTGCTCGAGAAGCCCAAGGAACAGGAGGCTTTGCCGCCTGGTGACGAGTGAGGGCGCGGACAGAATAGGTCGCAGACCCCGCCCCGCTTTGGCAGTGGGAGCGGGGATTTTTCTTAGTCGCCTGGCCGGGTTCGGTCGCGACGTGGCGATAGCCGCGTTCTTTGGGACCACCGTGGCAGCCGACGCCTACGCCGCCGCCCTGCGGATCCCCAACATCATCCGCAACCTCCTGGGGGAGGGAACGCTCTCCGCCTCGTTCATACCGGTCTACAGCGGCCTGTTGGGACGCGGCGCTACCTCGGACGCCCGCCGACTGGCCGGTAGCGTCCTCGGCCTGTTGCTTTTCCTCGCCGCCGGCCTCAGCGGCCTCGGCATCTTGCTGGCACCGTGGCTCACGCGCCTGCTCGTGCCCGGCTGGCCCGCCGAGTCGGTGGTCCTCACAACCTGGCTCGTACGCATCCTATTTCCGATGGCCGGGTTCATGATCCTGGCCGCCTGGTGCCTGGGCGTTCTCAACAGCCATCGTCGCTTCTTTCTTTCCTTCGCGGCGCCTGTCATCTGGAACCTCTCGCAGATCATCGGCCTGCTCGTCGCCTGGAACGCCGGCTGGGAGCCGCTCGTCGTCGCCCTCGCCTGGTCGACCCTCATCGGCGGGGTTCTGCAGTTCCTGGTGCAGCTACCGTCGGCACGCCGATTGTCGGGTAAGATCAAGCTCTCTTTCGACACCGCCTGGGAACCGGTGCGGCGCGTCATCCGCAACTTCGGGCCCGTCGTCGTGGGACAGGGCGTGGCGCAAATCGCCAGCCTGGTGGACGTGTTTCTGGCCAGCTTTCTGGTGCACGGCGCGGTGGCGGCGTTGTATTACAGCCAGCGCCTCTATTTCCTACCGGTGAGCCTGTTCGGCATCGCCGTGGCGGCCTCTTCGCTGCCCGAGCTCTCCCGCGAGGCCGATGCCGCCGCCTTCGACGCCCTGCGTCTACGCATCAGACGCGGCTTCCGAAACGTTGCGTTCATGGTGCTGCCGTCGGCCGTCGCCTTCATCCTGTTCGGCGACTGGATCGTCGCGCTTCTATTTCAGCGGGGTGACTTCCTGGCCGAGGACACAGCGGTCATTCACGGGACGCTGGCCGCCTATGCGGTCGGCCTGCTGGCGGCCTCCTCGGTCAAGCTCTTCGCCTCCGGCTTCCACGCCATGCTGGATACCAGGACACCGGTGCGCTTCGCCGTCGTCGGTCTCGTGGTCCAGGTGGCAATCGCCGCATCGCTCATGCGGTCACTCTACGCTCCCGGCCTGGCCATCGGCGCAGCGCTGGGCTCCACCTGCTACCTGCTGCTCCTCTGGAACGGCCTCAGCAAGCGGATCGGCGACCTCTTCACCTCGGGCGACATCCTTTACATGATAAAGGTGGCGGTGGGTGTCGCGGCCGCCGCGGCGGCGGGACTCGCCGTGGTGACCTGGCTAGCGCCGGGGCCGGCCAGCGCCGCGGCACTACTTACCCGGCTCTGGGTGACCGGTGCGACGCTCGGGGCCTTTGGGCTGGTGTACCTCGGCGTCGCAAGGCTGCTCGACACGCTGCCCGCCGGGGGCCTGAGGGTCTGGTCGGAGGAGGCTGGCTCGTAATCGATGTCACAGACCACATCCATTGAAGAGAAGCTGGCGACTCTACCCGCCGCCACCGGCGTCTACATCCTCAAGAACGCGAAGGGCAAGCCGATCTACGTCGGCAAGGCCCACTCGCTGCGCGATCGGGTGCGCTCGTACTTCCGCGACGAGGCCGGCCACCACAAGCCGCCGGAGATGACGCGCCTGATCGCCGACTTCGACACGATCGTCACGAGCTCCGACTCGGAAGCGCTGATCCTCGAGTCCAACCTGATCAAGGAGTGGGACCCGCGCTTCAACATCCGGCTGCGCGACGACAAGACATTCCCCTACATCAAGGTGACGGTAGCCGAGCCGCTACCCAGGGTCTTCGTGACGCGTCGCTTGCTCAAAGACGGCTCCCGCTACTTCGGGCCGTACGCCGACGTCGGGCACATGCGCCGCGCACTGCGGGCGATCAAGAAGCTCTACACGATCCGCTCCTGCCACTACGATTTGCCGCGCCAGGCGCCACCGCGCCCCTGCCTCGATTACTACATCGGCCGCTGCAAGGCACCCTGCGTCGGTCTGCAGACCGAGGCCGACTACCGCGAGATGATCGATGAGGTCCTGCTCGTGCTCCAAGGTCACACGAGCAAGCTGGCGACGAAGTTGGCCGAGCGGATGGCCGAGGCGGCCAGCACTCTCGAATTCGAGCGCGCCGCGGAGTACCGGGACATTCTACGCGGGCTGGAGGAGATCGAGCGGCGCCAGCTCGCCATCGATCCGCGGGGCGGCGACATCGACGCTATCGCCCTCGTTCGTGATGCCGATGACGGCTGTGGCGTCATCTTCAAGATCCGCGAGGGCAAGTTGCTGGGCCGCGAAGCGCACTTCATGAGCAACGTAAAGGGCGAAACGGAGGAGACCGTGCTGTCCGCCTTCGTCGCCCGCTTCTACCTACCGCAGCAAGAGGTCGCAAAGAAGCTGCTGGTCCCCGCCGATTTCGCGGACCGCGAGGCCGTCGAGACGCATCTGCGACAGCGCACCGGCCGCGCTTTCAACGTCAGAGTACCGCAGCGCGGGCTCAAGCGTGAGCTCGTACTCCGCGCTGAGGAGAACGCGCGACACCTGCTGGAAGAGCGGCGGCTGGTCGAAGGCGCCGCCGAGCGACGCGCACCAGACTCGTTGTACTCGCTGCAGCGCGAGCTCAACCTCGAACGCGTCCCGCGCTCGATCATCGGGTTCGATATCTCCAACATCCAGGGCGCCGACCCGGTAGGCGCCGCCGTCTGGTTCGAGAACGGCGAGCCCTTCAAGAACGAGTACCGCCAGTTCAAGGTCGAGTCGGTGGAAGGGGTCGACGACTACGCGGCCATGCAGGAGGTAGTGGGACGATACTTCACCCGGCGCGTCGAAGAGGAGCAGAGACTGCCCGATCTCGTACTGGTCGACGGCGGGGTGGGCCAGCTCTCCGCCGCTGCCCAAGCGCTGGAGCGCGCCGGCGTGCCCGACCTGCCGCTGGCATCCCTTGCCAAGCGCGAAGAGCTGATCTTCACCCTCGATCGAAGCGAGCCGCTTCGCCTCTCGCGCCGCGAGCCCGGACTGCGGCTTCTCCAACAGGTCCGCGACGAAGCGCACCGCTTCGGCCTCCAGTATCACCGCAAGCGACGCAGCCGCCGCACCCTGCGCTCCGAGCTGCTCGACGTGCCCGGCGTCGGACCGGCACGCCAGAAGGCGCTGATCAAGGCATTCGGCAGTTTAAAAGGGGTGCGAGCGGCATCGGTGGAAGAGATCGCGTCTGTGCCCGGGATCGGGCCACGCCTGGCTCGCGCCATTGCCGCAGCGCTGAGCTCCGGAAACTGATTCGACATTCTACAGCCGACAGCCGGTCATCGACGCCCGAGTTTGTTCTCGACTGCCGACGCCGGACGCCCCACGCTCAACGTTCAGCGGACCGCGGGACGCCAACACCGCTGTTGACACTCTGTTGACGAGTTCGCGCTAGTCTGGAGTCGGTCTGCGGGGCTGCGCGGCAGCGGTGCGAGATACCTGCCAGTTCCTGCCATCCTGCAGCCAAGGTGCCCCTGTGGTGGAACTGGCAGACGCGCCTACCTACCAAGTAGGTGACCGAAAGGTCGTGTGGGTTCGAGTCCCACCGGGGGCACGCCCTTTCTTCGGTCAACGTCCTTCGCAAGTGAGCTTTCTTGACAGAATCGGCGAGCGGCATCTAAATTGACTTTACTTGGTAGGTAGGCTGTAGTCCGTCACGGAAAAGCCCGGAGAATCTTCTCCGGGCTTGGCGTTTTTTTTATATGAAGGTCGAGAGTCGAAAGTCGTGCGCTGAAGACAAGGCGAACCTCGATGATCGGCTGTCGGCTGTCCAATGTCGGAGCTGTTCCCCCATTCTTGTTCTCAATTCCCACTTCCCCTATCTTCCCCGGCGCTTGTTCAACCACACGTAACTGAAATGACCGTAAAGACTCGTTTCGCCCCCAGTCCGACGGGCGAGCTTCACCTGGGAAACGCACGGATCGCCGTGCTCAACTGGCTCTTCGCACAGCACAGCGGCGGCCGCTTCGTCCTGCGGATCGAGGACACCGATGTCGATCGCAACCTGCCCGGCTCCGAGGACGAGATCATGGAGTCGCTTCGCCGCTTGGGGGTCGGCTGGGACGAGGGGCCGGACGTGGGCGGCGACGCGGGCCCGTATCGTCAGAGCGAGCGGGCGTCACTCTACCGCGAGTACGCCGACAAGCTGCTGAAGGCGGGTGCTGCGTTTCGCTGCTATTGTCAGCCCGACGAGCTCGAGGCGAAGAAGGAGGCGGCCATCGCCCGTGGCGCCCGCGCGATCTACGACGGCGCGTGCCGACACCTGACTCCCGAACAGGAAGCCGGCCATCGTGAGGCTGGGATCGTCCCGGCGATCCGCTTTGCCGTCCCCGCCGACCAGGTCGTCGTCAACGACGTCATCCGCGGCACGATCGTCTTCGATCCGGACGAGTTCGGCGACTTCGTGATCATGAAGTCGGACGGGCTCCCGACGTACAACTTCGCCGTCGTCGTCGACGACTGCGGCATGGCGATAACGCATGTCATCCGCGGGGTAGGGCACCTGGCCAATACGCCGCGCCAGGTGATGCTCTACCATGCACTCGACATGGAGCCGCCCACTTTCGTCCACGTGCCTCACGTGCTCAGCCCGGACGGTTCCGGGCTGTCCAAGCGCCACGGCGCCCGCAGCCTGCGGGAGTACCTGGACGAGGGCTACCATCCCGATGCGCTGGTCAATTACCTGTCGCTGCTCTCCTGGTCCAGCCCCAGCGGCGACGAGGTCCTGCCACCCCAGCGTCTGATCGAGGAGATCGATCTGGCGCGACTCGGTGCCAGCGACGTGCGGATGGACCCGGACAAGCTCGAGTGGCTTTCCGGCGAGTACATCCGCCGCATGAGCCCCGAGGCACTCGCCGAGCGACTGGCCGAGCATCTCGATCCCGAGTCGTATCCCGACCGCGACGACCATCGCCTACGCATCGCACGCGCGATCCAGGAACGCATCACGACCTTCGCCGGGGCCGCTCGCTTTCTGCCCCAGTTCTATCCACCGGATCCCATGAGCTGGACTCCCGAGGCGCTGGACGTGCTGCAGGGTCCCGACGTCTCGCGCACACTCGAGGCCGTCCACAGGGCGCTCGGGTCTCTCGGGGATTGGAACGGCGACGAGATAATCGCGGCGATCCGTGCCGCCGGCGCGGAAACCGGCGTGAAAGGCAAGAAACTGTTCATGCCGGTACGGGCGGCGGTGAGCGGCTCGACCCAGGGACCCGAGCTGGGCGACATATTCGAGATCCAGGGAAGAGACATGTGCCTGCGAGTCATCGAACAGGCGCGCGCAAGAGCCAACTGAACCCGACCCGAGATGAGACTGGAATTCACGCTTATCTGTTCGCGCTGTGAACGCGAGACCGATACGGCGGGCACGCCGAACGTCTGTATCGAGTGCGGCGCCCCACTGCTCGCCGTCTACCCACTGGAGAAGATCGCTGAGAAGTTCCGACCCGAGAGCCTCGAAGGTCGCCCCTGGAACATGTGGCGCTATCGCGAGGTCATGCCGCTGGCGGCCGATGAAGAGCCGGTGAGCCTCGGTGAGGGCGGCACGCCGCTGCTATCGCTCCCCGCGTTGGCGAAGAGGGCGGGCGTCCGCGAGCTGCTGGTCAAAGAGGAGGGACTCAACCCCACGTATTCCTTCAAGGCGCGAGGCATGTCGGCAGCCGTCACCCGGGCGGTCGCCGGCGGCGCCAAGGGGTTCGTCGCTCCGTCGGCGGGGAACGCCGCCGACGCGCTCTCGGCCTACGGCTCCCGGGCGGGCGTGCCGGTACGCGTCTACATGCCGGTGGACACACCGCCCCTGGTCATCGCCGAATGTCGCGCGCTGGGCGCCCAGGTCGAACTGATCGATGGGGTGATCAGCGACTGCGGCGTCAAAGCGCGGGAGTTCGCACAGGAGACCGGCTACTTCGACGTCTCCACCCTCCGCGAGCCCTATCGCGTCGAAGGCAAGAAGACGATGGGCTACGAGATCGCCGAGCAGCTGGGCTGGAGCCTGCCCGATGCCATCATCTATCCCACCGGCGGCGGCACGGGGATGATCGGCATGTGGAAGGCCTTCGCCGAGATGGAGACGCTGGGCTGGCTCGAGCCCGGAAAGCGGCCCCGCATGTTCGTCGTCCAGTCCTCGGGCTGTGCGCCCATGGTTCGCGCCTGGGAAACGGGAGCCGAAACGGCGGAGCCCTGGAAAGACCCCGAGACGATCGCCTGGGGCCTGCGTGTCCCCGGCGCCTTGGGCGACTTCCTGATCCTGCGTGCCGTGAGGGAGAGCGGTGGCGCCGCCGTCGCCGTCAGCGATGAGGATCTTTTGGCCGGCGGGGACGAGCTGCTGCACCACGGGGTCGCCGCCTGTCCCGAGGGTGGCGCGACCCTCGCCGCGCTCTATCGCTTGCGGGCCGACGGCCACATCGGTCCCGACGATAGCGTCATCTGCTTCAATACCGGTGCTTGGATCAAATACGTCGAGTAGGCGGATCTGAATGGAAGAGCGTTCACGCTGCCTGATCTTCGATCCGTTCGCCGGTATAAGCGGCGACATGATCCTCGGCGGCCTCATCGATCTGGGGCTCGAGGCCGACTGGCTGAAGGCCCTCGTCTCCGACCTGCCGGTCAAGGTCGATCTCAGCATCGAAGAGGTCTCCCGCGGGAGCATTAAGGCGACTGCGGTCCGCGTCGAGACGCTGGAATCCGGCGTCGTCCGACACCTGAAAGATGTGTTGGAAATCATCGACGCGGCTAATGTCGATGAGAAGGCGCGCGAGTGGGCGGCCGCGGCGTTCCGCAAGCTCGCCGACGTGGAAGGCGGCGTACACGGCATCGCGCCGGAGAAGGTGCACTTCCATGAGGTCGGCGCCGACGACGCCATCGTCGACATACTCGGTGCTTGTGCCGGCATGTCGCAACTGGGCATCGATCGGTGCTTCACCCGGCCCGTCGCCGTCGGGATCGGCTGGGTCGTGGCGCAGCACGGCGCCCTGCCGCTACCGGCACCGGCCACCATCAGACTCCTGGAGGATCTGCCGGTCCGCGAGAGCGAACTGGAAGGCGAGCTCACCACGCCAACCGGCGCGGTGCTCCTGTCGGTCCTCACGGGCGGTCAGCGACTACACGGCGACTTCACGCCGGTCCGCTCCGGCTACGGCGCCGGCGTCCGCGACCCGTCCACGCACCCCAACTGCCTGCGCCTCATAATCGCCGACCTCGACGCGCGCGGCGACCTCATCGTCATGCAGGCCGACATCGACGACATGTCACCCGAGTACGCCCCGTCGCTCCTCGAGGAGCTCTTCGCGGCCGGCGCCATCGACGCCTGGACCCAGCCCGTCCAGATGAAGAAGGGCCGCACCGGCCTCAGGATCGAGGTCCTAGTACCCGAGACGGGCAGGGAAGCGGTGAGCCGCGCCCTCTTCCAGGGAAGCACCACCCTGGGCCTTCGCTACTGGCGCGTCCAGCGTGAGATCCTGCCACGCGCCGCCAAGACCGTCGAGTGGCGCGGCCACACCATACGCGTCAAAGCGTCCACGTCGCCCGACGGCCACGTCCACTACAAGCCCGAGTTCGATGATGTCGCGGCCGCGGCCCGGGCCGAAGGCGTGCCGACCCTCAGAGCGCAAGACGAGATCGAACAGCTGTTGCGTGACGCTTGAGCATGCCGGACGGGTCTCCGTGACTAGCAGATTGCAAAGGATTCGGGACAACCTCGCAAGAGAAATCCAGGTGTATCGGCTCGTCCTCAAACACGAGCGAACGCCGTGGATGACGCGAGCTCTTCTCGGCGCTGCACTAGCCTACGCACTCAGTCCCATCGATTTGATACCCGACTGGCTGCCTTTAGTCGGCCACCTCGACGATATACTGATCGTTCCGCTGCTCATCTGGCTCGGTCTCAGGTTCGTGCCTTCGGGGGTAGTCGAAGAATGTCGCGCACTGGCGCGAGCC